>OHFN01000005.1_pt1 | contig 195903 bp, 246 predicted proteins | sample 1567571 | NCBI WGS metagenome assembly OHFN01 (sample SAMEA3879533, study PRJEB24766) | human gut metagenome | biome: human-associated habitat; feature: feces | place: USA | collected 1985/1987
AGTTGGTTAGAGCATCCGGCCCATAACCGGACGGTCCTGGGTTCGAGTCCCAGAGGGTCCACTTAGAGTATCTATTATAAAAGGAGGATGAGATTGCAAAAAGCACTCCCACGAAAGAAAGTAGTAGAAAGAGTTTGGTTTTCGAAGGATATAAAAGAGGATATATTGCGCAAGTCAGACGGCGTATGTGCTCATTGTGGGTGTCCAGTAGCTATTGGTGACAACTTCACAGTTGAGCATGTTGTTCCAATATCAAAGGGCGGAACAAATGACTTAGTGAACATAGTAGCGCTCTGTCAAACATGTAATACGGCAAAGGGTGATTGTGTATGGCATCCGTATGAGTATTTAACATATTTACGTGATGAGAATAAGAAAGAACTTGGCGAGTATATAGATAAGTATTTCCACGATAAAAGATGGTTTACTCGTAATAATTTTTGTCAAGTAGATTTCAAAAAGATAGAGGTAAATATCCCTTTCGCAGGGAAGCAGAAAACATTGCGAAGGGGTGATCAGACACTATTGGCACGGAGATGTATGACTGTAAATTATAAATTACAGAAAGCTCTATACTATGATTTGCAGGGCATATACGATATGCAAATAGCGTATATGAAGAGAAATAAGCTTAAAGTTGACAAAGCAGCAATTAAAGAAACAATAAGCAATGCTTTCCACAGTGGGGCTATTTATTATGTAGCCAGAAGCGATGGCACCAAGGTCGGGTCTTTTGCAGTAAGAATGGAAGAGCGGCATATAGCTATAGGCCATTGCAGATACACTACCCCTATACTTGTGTACAGTAATATAATAACAGCATCTAGCTTACATTACGTATGTGAAGCGGTGAGAGATGGTATGGAGTTCATACAGCAACAGTATGCATTAGTTCTCGATGTAGATGGAGTAGCATTAGCTGCAGTCGAAATGGATAGTGACAGTACTGTAGCAAGATTAGTGCTTAATACTTGGACATGCCTCAGTACCCAAGTATCGGATCATCTAATTACAACATTTTCATTGCATAGATTTTATAAACCTGGGTCTGATGATTCTAAGCAGAGTCTTGTGACACCATCTGAGCTATTAAATGCAATAAAGCGGATGCAGATAATTGGAGAAGAAGTATTGTAGTTTATAGGAGGTTCTATGAGACTATATCACGTAGCCGTAGGTAAGCACGATTTAGTACGTACATTTATACCAAGAGTACCGGAAAGTGCAAATCCGCCGGAGGACATGATAACACCTCGTATCTGTTTTGCTGAATCACTGGAAGGCTGTCTCAGTGCAATAGGTCACGCATTCTATTATCCCGGCAGACCAGAACTACTTACTGTGTGGGAATATGATGCAGATACAAGATACTGCATTCCTCCAGAGTACCTATACGATAAGGGACTAGTCATGGATTCTTTACGTACACGGGAATGGTGGGTACTTCAGCCTCTTACCTTGACAGGTAAGTATGTAAATCTTGTGAACTTTGAAACAACACCGTATAGAATCCCGGATAAATCAAAGAAACAGGAAGTAATACAATACATCAAGAGTAGCGCTCTGAATTTCGACGATACCGATATGGCGCTTTTACAAAAGTCGAATATGCACGAGATACTCTATAAAGTATTAGGTAACTGGGACAGATATCATATAGACGAGGAAGATGTAGCAGATTTTGTGGGTCTGGATAACTGCAAGACTTATTGTAACTGCAAGTTCGAGGAGGCTTATAATGTTAAGTAAAGAAGATCCGTCTCGCATTGGAGCAGTTGGGAGTGGTCTAAGTCTCGTGCCTTGGCAGGTAGGCACATTCATATCTAAATCATCGATACGATAGGAGGTGCTCTATGTTATTTGATAAGAAATGCCCTAGTAATGTAATCTTCATATTCAATGATATGCATAACGGTAACATGAAATTAGAACATTTCATTGATGTAGGAAAAAGCGTACCAAAGAACTACCTTGTGGAGCGATTGAATGCAGTGAACAAGCAGGGTATTACTGATATAGATCTGAATACTCGAACATACAAGAAGGGCAGTATAACGCTACCTATATATAAGTTAAGTACCGGAGAGAGGGTTTTTCTTGTAGCGGCCATAGCTACATTCCTAGGTGTCGATATATACTATGGTAGAGTTATGGAGCAGTTGTCTAAGCCTGTAGTAGATAGATTCTTATTAACCTTCAAAAACTCGGAACATGTAATTATACATGACTCTGTAGGTTATTTTAAGGCTAGAGAGGAGAGATTGGATGTTTAAACTAATAGGAGGTATAAACACCGCAGGTAAGACGATGTATCTTGAAGATCTGTATTTGTCTGATGCAGCATCCTATAATTTTATAGGGTATGATAATGATCGTATTAGAAATAGTGATACATGTCGTGAGTTACCAGCTGTAGAAGCTAGTGATAGTAGGGTCTTAGTCATATTAGATCTATTGTGCAGATGCGACCGTAATATTCTTGTAGATGAGATAGATAGTTACGTACATCCCGCTGACAGGCACATTGTGTATGCGTTTCTAAAAGATATTTCTAAAGAAGTAGATGTAATAGCAGCTACGCATGATATACAGTTAACATCTTACGGAGACAAGTACTATACAGTAACTAGCGATATGTTTGTGGTTGACTTACAAGAGATAACAGAGGAGGAGTACAGGAACATTGTGTAAGACATTATTCAGGTTTGAGGATAAGTATGGAATGCACAGCATTGTAACCTCTTTCAAAGGTATTACAAAAGACGCGAGTACAGACTTCTATAACGTAGGAGATATCTATGTACAATACGGATTATCGTGTATACCGTGCTTATGCACAGCGGATATCATAGATGTGTGCAGTGTGTTAGGTATAGATAGAGTCGTACTAATCTTCGATTTAGATGGACCTATGGGCGGTATGCTTACCTATGAGGATATTAAGAAACGGTATACAGAGATCAGTGGCGTTGAGATACTTTATTACCCTGTTGCATGGTGTGCTGAGACATTGTTGCATTATCAGATATGCTCTTACGTAACAGATGCTGAGATATACACTGTGCCTAAACAAGTAAAAATATTACTTCAGAGTATAGCAGGTAAAAACGTCAAAAAGACAGATGCAATCTTGGATGTACCGGTGCTGAAGCAAAGGTTATTGGAAATAGATAGACAGGAACTCTTAGATAAAGAGATTATAGAATATCTACTTGGTATATCAAATAATGCTTTCACTTTATCTGAGTTAGAAGTATGGATGGAGAGAGCTACAAAGAAGTATAATGATAATTATGGCTGGTGGAAATAAGTCACGTGCGCTTATGGCGGAATTGGCAGACGCGTTGGATTTAGGTTCCAATGGGAGACCGTGTGGGTTCGAGTCCCATTAAGCGCATTTAAAACATTATAGATAGGAGAAATTATGCCGAAACTCATGGAAGATGTGCAGAACATCAATAATTGGAAACGATGTATGCGCAAAGCGAGAACATATAAAATGTCTGTCCCCGGTATCGACAGAATTTATGTAAATAGTTTAGACTCATCAACAACAGTAACAAGCAAGAGATACCCCGTACTGGTGAAGGAGGATTCCAATACATATTGGACTTTGTCAGTTAGTAAGATGAAAAGAGAGTTCTGTTTACTTAACGGAGAAGAAATAAGTGATAAGTTCATTGAGGATATGTTTAATGGGAGGACTCTATGCGTTAAACCAAAGAAGATGCTGATGTGGGTATTCCATGCAGATCTTGAGAAGTACCGGTATGATTGCCCATTTGGGGTAAATAAATCAGGTAAGAATCTGGGCAAAGGGGATTACATCATTTGCTACGGGAATAAGACTCCCAGTATATCAACGCTGAGAGTTGTGAACGAAGCTGTATTCAATAAACAGTATACTATTAAGGAGGATAAAAATGCCACAGTTATTTGAAGTACTCAGGGACATGTACGAGCACAATAATACATTTCCAGATAATGTCACAGGCGACACACGCGATGTATTACTTATGTATTCTATCTTTAAAGAAAAGGACATGGAGGCAGTACTGCTTTCTAAGAGTTATGGAGAGTATCTTTCTCGCACGAGAGACAAAGACCCTAAGATGAAGTCTTTACTGTCTGAAGCGAGTATCTCGGTATTCAAAACTAAATTGCCATTTAACTATGAGTCGAACAAGGCACTGCATCTTATGTTACTTCCGCAACTTGAGAAAGTATATGATCAGTACAAGAGGAATCTACGTCAGGCTAAGGGAGTAGTTCCATATGAGAAAGCACTAAGCTTTGTGTTGGATAAGTATATATTCAATCTGACAAAACCATACTTCCAAAACGAGTTGAACAAGCTTGCGATTTTGGAGACGAATAAGGCAACATCATCAGTCGCGAACTACTGTAAGCGTGAGCATCTAGAGAGATTGTTCATTCTATCGGAAGAAGTTAAACGCGATTTGATTCCGGAAGATCAGGAGATTCTATTATCTGATTTGGCGCGAGGACGCTATAAGTCTAAGGTAAGAGAATACGCTGGAGATATCGACTATCCGGGTCTCATGATTTCATGTCCAGATTCTGTAAAAGAGATGGATTTCGAGATGTGGCTCGAGATGGCGTTAAAGACAGCGGATATCGAAATTAAGATGGACAAGCACGAAGCTCTTGTTGAGAAGGAAGAAGAATCCACACCTATAGTGGAAGAAAAGACTTTTGATACGGCAATGAATCCGCCCGAAGAGCCAGAAGCACCTGTGGTAGACAGGAATGCCGAGTTCCGCAAAAAGTACGAAAAGGAATCAGTACCAGAGGAACTCAAGTCAGCAGCATTCAACTACGCTATTAAACTTGGTTTCAATGCACACATGATCGCACAGAGATTGCAGGAGCAGTCAATGTCAGAAACTGACGCTTACAAGAATGTCCCCAAATACATCTTAGAAAAGAGAGGTAAAATTGATAAAGCCAGCTTTGACGAGTTTACGAAGAAATTCTGCTAAACTCTTGCTCGCCAGTTGTTTGTTATCGCTGCTATTACCAACTGGTGTTTATGCAGGCGATGATGACGATAGTGGGCCGTGGCATGTTATCGTGGACAACTGGCAGACACATAAGCCTCGCGTTACAGCACTCAGGAGTCTTAACGCATATCTAGCAACTGACAAAGGTCAGGCGGTGTATTATGTGCCGACATTGGAAGAATTGCCGAACATTAAGAACGCGGTAGCTGACACTACAGATTATCGCGGAAATAATCAGAAGTTCGCTGCAGTATATGATGGGTATTTCGATCAGATGTGCTACGAAGCTTTGGTACGTAAGTCAGATGGGACTTATTCAAAGACTCCAGCTATTGTTCAATCTGAGGGTAGGGACAAAGTACGTGAGTTAACGACTCTCGGATATGACTTCCTACTTACGGATGAAACAATAACGGATATCTCACCTAGTGGCGAAGATGTTAACGCTGGATACATTGCACACAAGTTGGACTTGGCTAACGGTAGGGTGGATTTGAACACAGCTCTTATGGATATCTATAAAGCTGTCGGACAGGAGAAGTATGATATCACTTATGTATTCACTCCAGATAGTGGATTAACAGTAACATCCTCGCCGATACAAGGAGAGTTAAGCCTCAACCTATCCCAATATGACTCAGTTGACAATTCAGCTGGTAAAGCTTGGGTATTCGTAACAAGAACTAATCCAAGTCTGTACTGGAAACAAGCGGTGTATGACGGAATAGTATTAGACGCCGAAGCATTTACTGGAAATCCTAACGCAGATAACAGCTCGGCTAAGAGTACAATCGTAACCTTGGCAGATTTTTGTAACTACGCGTACAACATCATGAACATCTACGGCGAGCCAGTAATGACAGCTGGGGAACGCTCCATACTGTTACAGTTGTACGGTACAGTAGTGCCATACTCAGCGTGCCCAGCAGAAGCTAAGGCAATAGAGACTTTCATAGCGAAAGGTATTATCAGCCCAGAAGATGATCAGCAGTATTTGAACTGGAACTCAGAGATTGACCCAGGTTATATGCTGACATTGCTTATGCGTATCGCAGATATCAATGCACGTACTACGTACAAAGATGTGCAGATTACGCTTGACGCTTCACTTATCGACGAAGGCTATTATCAGGCGAACCTTACTCTGGAACCATCCAGTGTTATTGAGTTTACTCAGGCATCTGGTATAGCAAGAACCACGAACTACTACGACTACCAGTTAAGTGCAAAGGAGTTTGAGAGATTATCGAAATCGTTCAACACGAACAATGTCTCGCTCGATCTGTTCATACCCACTCACTTGGCTATTGTAGGTCCAGATGGTACAGCCTTCCCAATTACAACACAAGTAACTCCGTATACGAAAAAGGTCTACTCCAAGGACTATCCCAGAGTTAGCTATGTGCAGAGTTCTTATGATGCTGGGACGGACGGACCGCTCATGCAGTTTGCCATAAGTGATGGTATGCAGGATGGATACCTGAAATTGCGCATTGCAGCTTTCGATATCCAGGATTTACTTCATGGTGATGGTATGTACTACTTCACTTTAATCAATGATAAAGGGCAACTGGCTTCAGACTACTTTAAAGTAAAGCCGGGCGGAGGTACATACTATGAATCTGGAAGTCGTAACGATTACTATGACGATGAACTGTTAACAGACAGCGATACGTCAATAGAGTACAGTAATGCTGACGAGATTCAGCAAATCATTGACTTGTATAAAGAAGATCCAGAAGAAGCCAAAAAAGAGGCAGATGAGTTAATCTCCAATTACGGTCCAAGCTGGACTACTGCGGAGATAGAGGCGATACTTGAGGCAGCATCTGGTGGCACACCCCTGGCAGCCGGAGATTATGTGTACTTAATGCAGATTAGGTCAGGACAAGAGGATAACATCAGTGTTAGGTCTAAAAGTGGAGATTCTAAATCACTCAAGGATATCTTAGCCGGGACAGAAGTAGATGGTATGTTCTATGTTGATCCTAATAACACAAATGACCTTGCCTTTAAGAAAGTGAGTGACCTATGGTATCAGGTGTACAACGGAGAGACTAGTGGTGATCTGAAGGAAAGAATCAGAACAACCAGTGGTAACTTAGACACGAGAGTAGCTTTCTGTAAAGAGGAAGAAGAACTACTTGTTTCTACTAAGTATCTGATCGAATCTGACTACATAGTGCGTGAACCAACTGTAGTTGGGGAAGTACTCGAGTTCTCCACTAACTACTCTAACATCTACCTCGACAGGGAGAATAAACGAGTGGTTGTTGGTGCTTGCGTGTATGATGTGCGGAATCTTGATTCAGATGAAATCTGGAGGAAGATGGAAGATGGATACTTTGTAAACTTCAGAGCAGTTCTTGGCTGGACAGGCGATTATCTTGTTTTCAAGACAGACGAGGGTAACATCTCGGTAAGTGTTACTTCTGGAGATAAGTACAACCCGTACACATTCCCAATCAGATTGAACAGTATATTGGGAGATTCTTCGACTGGAGTGAGACTACCAGGCACTGTAGGAGACTCTGTATACATACAGGGTAACAATGCTATGCGTGGCTACGGAAACGACAATGGTGTTCCTATGACCTCAATGTATCCATTCGCCAATTACTTTGTGTACATGCATCCTGAGACGGCAGACGGACGTTCTGATTATATACAGGACTGGTTGTTTGTATTCAAACCTAAAGACGTGAAAGTAAATGGCAACAAGGTTGAATACGATGACAGCGCATCTCGGAGTAAGCTAAGTGAAGTAGGACTTGAGGTGAAGAACCTGAGTGATGATGTAACTGTATGGGCATATCCCCTGAATCACACAGAAGAAGATGGTATGCCGTACGAGATGTCATGGACAAAAGAGTATGGTTATACATACACACCAGACTCGAATATAACATCATCTGCAGATTTCTACGCCAACTACTTCGATACTTCAGCAGTACTCAAAGGCAAAGACCGGCCTAGCTGTGTATTACCGTATATGCTGATAAACAACACAGTACATTGTTTAAATTACAATGTATATTACACGCAAGATGCTGGCGAAGATAATAAGCTTGATTACGGAACAACACCAATCAGTGTTCTATTTGAAGACACATCAGGATTTCTGTCAGTTTTGCATAAAGGATTGTTAGCATTTAAGAACATAGTCATCGATACCGACGAACATGAAGGCATCACTATGTTCCCAGCTGTAACGAGTCCTGCGCTTTGGTTCGTAGACAGGGTTGAGCGTGATTTGGAATCTATTAAGAGAGCGACAAGTAACGGTGCAAAAGCGTACTGGGGAACATCGCCAATAACATTCAAAAACGTAAACGGCGAGACGCGTCTGAAGATTGGATCTGTAGACTTAACGGATAAACTCGGTAAGCAGATTTATGTGGTACTGAGAGATACGTCAAAGGAACATGGTCAAGTCGGTACGTGGTACAGCGTCAGCTCATTAACCCAAATGGGATTTGATAAAAACAATAGTGATATCGACAGTGATGAGATAATAACAGGACCGTCTACCGGAGAACTTAGTAGTAAAACAGACATTATTGACTGGGATGAGTTCACTGCTTCAAGGCTGATGGAGACTGGAGAGATAGCAATCGCTGTTGCAATGGTACTCGTTTTAAATATCATGCCACGAATAGCATTGTTTTTATTCCTACTGCTCATTATGTTAGGAGTAATTCAGAATGTTAAGTTCTGGCAAATGTTCTGTGACAGGGTATTTGACGTGTATAAATTCCTCACGTTTGGACGGTACGATGTTCATACGTTCAGACAAAGTCGAATGTTCATACACTCCATAATAGCAATGGCTATATTCGCCTTATTTATGGACGGCACGATAATACATGTGTATGAACTGATTATGCAATTCTTTGCTATAATAACAGGAATGAAGTAACAGGAGGAATTTATGAACAAGAAACGTTTAAGGCAGTTAGCTATTTTGACTGTTATGTTCGCTCTTATGTTCAGCATGACTTCATACGCTACAGCTGCTGGAGCTGGGTCAGATGCCACCATTGATATTCTTGGTGGCGAGAGATTTCAGGGTGCTGTGCAGTGGGCGAACAAGATAGGTAAGATAGTAGATAACTGGTTCATGGCATTTATTACCTTTGTTGCATTCTTCATCATATCCGCATCCTGCTTGCGTAACGTGTTGGCAGGCGCATACTGTGTATTCCCTAAGTTTTGGGACAAAGTAGATGAAGCGCATAAGGCAAGAGAGAGTGTTAGGAATCAGGGATACTTCGAGCGTGTACATGGCTTCTTTAGTGGAGGAGGTTGGAAGAACGCTGGTACGGGTTCAATCACAGAGTTCTTGTTGGGTATGCTACCTAACGTAAAGGTATTAACAGATTTTGAGAACGCTCAGGATCCGGATTACAAGCAGTACTTCATGCGTGCAATTCCGCAGTGTGTATTAGCTGTATTCGTTGGAGTATTCATTTACAATGGTTACTACAGAGATGTTATGATTGTTACATCTCAGTTTGGTTCGAGAGTTACACTTAATGCATTGAACTCAATTGACCCGGATGATATACTATACAAGTTATCGAATGTATCTGGGCTTCCAGAGTACGGCGTAAAGGGTGCAAAAGAAGGTACTGATTACATGGCAGATTTGCTTGTAACCTCTATGGCTAAGGCTATCAGGAGTGAGTATCAGGACCAGAGCGAAAAGGATAATAAGACCTTATTGTATCAGTCTCTATCATCTACACTATCCAAGCAGTGTAAAGAAACTCTAATGGAGTTTAACGACACTTCAGTATGGGCACCATCAACTGGGAAAGCTTGGGTGGTGGATGAAGCTAGAGTACAGGAAAGCGCAACTGAAGGATATAGTAATAATGGTATGTCCTATCAGAAGACTTTCAAGATACCGATAGCCAGTCTAGGGTTAAACACTGAGTATCACAAAGACAAGAACAATTCAGTACTCTGTACTTTGATCCTTAATAACCAAGGCGCATCAGACAGCAAGATCGATGTTTCCGAGGCTAATGACTGGGTACTTGTAGTTGGTACTTCCATCAAGGATAACTCCTATACATTGCCGGCTGGAGAGTACGGTGGATTTAAGACCGGTGGTTCTCCTGCAATTGGAGATGTGGATGTATCTCTTGAGAGAAATAAGATTACAATTAAGGGTAACAAGAACTTTAACTCTGGAGAGTTATATCAGGCTCATGGAATTTACTACGCTTCTCAGGATCCGAGTAAAGACTTCCCAATTGCCGGTATTAAATTCTCTGAAGGTTCCGATACAACACTCACATCTGCTAATCTGGGCGTTACCATTGAATGGGGTGGCAGCATTCAGAAAGCAGTGAATGAGAAGAACCAGACTACATCACCAACAAACCCAGATAACTCTGATGTTGACGACAATGAGGATGATTCTGGTGACGATTTAAGTGATGGCGCAAAATAACAATCCATAAATGGGAGGGTGGGTTAACTACTGCCCACCCACTCGTTTAGGAGGTAAGAAAATATGAAGCGTTTACTTACGCTTATTTTAACTTTTATATTAACAATATCAGGGGTATTCCCGGCATTCGCCGCCTTCAAGAAGGAGGATATGGAACCGAATACAACGCAAAAATATGATCCTGATTGGGTAACCCTCAAACCATCTGAAATAACAAGTACAGAGTGGGACACGGTCATTCGTGCTAAGGATTTTATATTTATACTACCTGTTGGTATAAACAGTAAAGGTGAAATCGGGCAGTACTTAGATTTTGATAAAAGCTGGTATAATGCCGGCACAACAATACAGCCAGTGTACTGGACAGGCAATGCTGGTTACGCGTCTGGATATTTCACTTCTGGGCATTTTATGGAGTACAATCAGAGCTTTATCAAACACAAGGCTTCACGTGGATACGGTGTGTGGGATGATACAGAGGCGATACGTGCCGATCTTGAATTGCCTGACAGTAAAACAATGTACGCGCGAACCTTAAAAGTAGCGTATGACATGTTATATAAAGGTAAAGGTCGTCCGGGTGAGACGATATACGGGGACTATGATGCCTATGATATAGCATACGGTTATATTGGATACGCGCTGAATGACGGGTATACAGAAAGTAACTTGGATGATTTCATTAAGGCAATACAAAATAAGGTAGCTCCTTACGAGGATTTCTATGCAATACTTGTGGATATATTTGGTGAAAATAAGAGCGCTACTTACGATAAGACTGTCTTCTCATTTACTGATGATTCTGGTGTGCCGGTAGATTACTACATGGCATCGCCGGATATGATCGAGGGAGCACTTCACAAAGTATATATGTTAGCTTCCGGAGGAACGCAAGATTCCTCCGATGGACAGCAAACCGAAGGAGACAAGGCGCCTGTAACTCCGGTCAAGCCTGATGATGAAATTAAAAGAGATGATGAGTTCCGCATGTGGTATCAGGCAGCTTTCAAGGTAATGTCGGGTGCAACTGACTGGACTGGTTTCGACGAGAAGTACAAGGACGCCGATAATCTGATTGCACTTGAACCTGAGGGCGGAGAATATCTGCACTGGCAAATTGTCTATGATATATTGTCCCTCGCACATTCTGGGTATCCGTCTCTCTGCGAAGCAGATACGGCAGCTGTAAAGCTATCTGTGTGGGATGAAGGTAATGCCTGTCTGAAGCAAGCTTATGCGGAGGTAATGAAAGCACAGAAGAATGATGGCGGCATGATAGCTGGAACTGATCTCACATATGAAGCAGACTTATCAGCAGTAGTTGATGCGCTTAATGCTTCAAATGGTAACGACGATATGACTCGTGTCACGACAATAAGACAGCGTTTGAACTTATTGTTTAGGATGCAGTATCAAGGTAATGTGTCAGCAGACAACATGGACTACCAGTGGGTTCAGGATTTTTACAGTGCTAACAACAAGGTCTTTGTAAGATTGGCTGATCTACCGCAGCTAAAGACACCAGAGGGTGGGAACAGTAAAACACTTGAACCAATATTACGAGGTAATGGTACTTTAGTAAATAAGTTCCCGAGACTTAGAACGTATGATGGAGATATGCCAGAAGATCCGACTCCATATTTGATCTCATCATACTTCATGCAGACTATATGGGAAGTTGGTTATCTGAGAGATTACATGATAAAGGACATGAATTCAGCAGTACTCAACGGAACAGTCATGGAGCACGAGCAGTACTATAACATGCTGAAAGATCTGAGTAAAGCTGTAGAAGAGTTCGGTATAGAAGCGCTCACTAACATGTGGGAAGCTGACACACAGATAGAAGGTCATGAAGAGTTACAGTACAAATCACTCAAAGCATTATGGGAAGCTTGTCAGAATGATAAGGGTGTGCAGGAGCATGAAGCTAACGCAGACACGACAGTCGACGAGACTCCCCAGTTGAGCTCATCTAAGCCTATGCCAGCTTTCTTCGAGAATTACACAGACAGTAGAAAGCTATCAGAGAATTACATCAAGGGATTAGCGTATACAGCGACGCTCGTTCCGATGAAATCCAATCTATACTCAGCAGAGTGGTTGAATTATCTCGATACAGATTTCCGCACGAATTTCTACGACTTGTATGGGTTCAACAGGAAAGCTCTGTACAGGGATATGACAGCCGGAGCAGGGGAGGAGTACTTTAACTCGGGAGAAGTTTCAAAGGGAGCGCTGGAACTGTGCACACTCAGAGACCTAATCGAGAGTAAGGGAGATATTGTCTTATACCTCGACGATAACTTCTATAATGTGGAAGATATAAAGTCCTCACAGTCGGTTAGACCTAATTACGCGGCAACCAAACCGGGTACGGAGGAAGGTACCGCAGAAGACATAGCTTGGTATTCCAACATAGCATCTGGAATCGAAGATACGTACAACACAAACTTCGATAATATTGCGAAAACGAATGAAAGTTCGAACTACTCTAAAATATATTATAATATGATGAACAATCTTGACGGTGCTCATACATATTATCCAGAAGCGACACCAGAGAATCCCGGCAATACAGACAATGCAGTACTTAATTCTGGTAAGATAAACTACTATCTGAATCCGGGACAGGACGGTAGCGAGGTGTACTCCCCAATGCAGGCATATGCAGTAGTATCCTCAGTCTACAGAGACGGAGACTTGTTCAATCTTGCAAACAGCATGGAGACACATCGTCCTGTATTCATATCATCGAAGACAGCAGCCTATGCAAAAGGAGCCTCACTCAAGCAGAAGTGTACACTGTACAACTACGCACTGGTGATGAACCTTGAAGAGAGTATGCCTGTAGGTTACTTAGGTAACTTGGATATGGACTGTCCGTTATATATGGACATTCTCGGTAATATCATTACAGAGTCTGGAACAGTTATTATCCCAGCTATGTCTAATGCAACTCTTATGAATGAAGAGACTTTCGTTGGCACAAACTGGGCAGCTGGACTTTACGCTGTATATGGTAACGGTTACAGAATACCTGTAAAGAAAGATGACATTAATACAATCAGTCAGGTAATGGCTAACTTCGTAGAGGACGAGTCTGGTAAGTATTATATACCGAAAGCAAGGACACTTGGAGACGAGTATGAAATTGATATGTCTCGACTCGCAACAACAAGTAAAGAAACTCTCGATGTACTCTACAACAGAGCTTATGCTGACTTGAAGAATGTGACTCAAGGAAATATCTACAACTTCAATCAATTCTTCCAGATAGCTTTGGAGGTAATGAGAGGAGCACCGATAGAGTCAATTGATAAGGAGGCTGAAGGACTACTAACTAATGATAGACTTGACAGAGCAGGAGTAGTTGCAGCTGTTAAGCTAGAGGATTTGAATAATTCACTTGGAACAAACGGAGAGAACTCGACAATCTCAATGCCGAGTCTGGCGTTTATGCCGGGATTCAACTACGTGGCGTTAATGGTGTTTAAGTTGTTACTGTTAGTCATTATAGTAGTAAATATGGCGATTGTGTACATAGATGCTGTTGGTGGTCACTTGGGGCTGCACACCATATGGAAGTGCTTCAGTTCTATGGTAATTACAATGCTGACAGTACTAACAGTCCCTGCGGTTTTCGAGGTGACATATTATCAATCTTCAAAAGCACTACTTCAGAAAGAAGCAACTTACATCTCTATGCTGAATCTGGAAAAGAAAGAATCGGGAGTAGAGATTGGAGTTACTGACGTAAGTGAACCAAAGATAAGAACAGAGTTATTTGTTAAGCTGGAAGATATATCAGTACCGTGGTATGAGTTATTCTATAACTCCATATTCACAGACAGCTACAAGACCCTGAACGAAATGTACGAGAACTATGCACGTAAGAACGCATTCGTTGCAAGTGAGGATGATATAGTAGTAAAGAACGATGGAGTATATGTCAGTGTTGACAGTATCTATGATTCATCTGCTGTAGACCTCAATATCAACGGAGAGAATAGTATGCGTACTCTCGTGCAGACAGCTGTAGACAAGAACAGCACATTCAGCTTCTATTCGCCGTACTATGTAATACTCGATGCACTTATTCAGAACGTCAACTACTTCAACGCTAATCCTTGGGGAGAAGATAATTCTGATGCAACAAGCACAGAGGGTTGGTACGCATACACTACTAAGACTCAGAAAGGTGGCCGCATAAAGACCATGGGACTTATTGAGCCATACTTTACATCAGCAGCTTTCATGGAGTCTGAGGGTAAGGACTTAACTGGCATGGCTGAGGTTTATTCAGATAATATTGACACCGGATACGATCCAGACCCAGCTACACATGGTATGTTCGCTCCGATGAATCTCGACGCTATTCGCGAGAGTTATTGGTATGCAGGTGGAGGTATCTCAGCTACAGAGTGTACAAAGCGTGTTGAGTATCTGAACGAGCAAGCGAGAGTATTCGTAGCTGACAACAAGGAACTTCTCGGTAAAATATCTGACGAGACCTTCCTAAAAGTAATGGCTATGTACTTATCGACAAAACACAACGCAGCGTTTGGAGCACAGAAAGCTTCTGCACTTGAAATATACAATCTGTCAAATGATGACTTAATCAGAATGTCAATCGCTGACAAGGCAGACGTAATGATAAACTCAACGTTATCCTATCCGAGATTTGTGTACGCAGTAGGCGGAACGTCAGGTGTATTCGCAGCGGCATTGCTTTCAATGGTAATATGGATAAGTAGTATTGTAAAACCAGTACTAATTGTTGTTGCTTTCTTGACGATATTCATAAGCGTATTCGTATTCAAGGTATGTCTACGCAAGCAGGACTCCAGCCTGTACGGATATGTTATCACGACATTGCTGTTGTGTGGTACTAACATACTGTATAGTTTATTACTGAAGCTGAGTATGTATTTACCCAACATAGGCGCTACACCGTTCATGTGTATACTGTTACAGATAATTGTACAGATAGCCTATATGGTAATTCTGCTACAAGTAGTCGGTACAGCCTTCAAGGACTGGAGAGACTTGGGAGCACAGAGATATGCGAACAAGTTGGGAGACTGGAAAGTTAGATTGTTCCAGAAGTTTCATAAAGGTAATCTCGGTAACCCATTCTATGGTGGAACAACACAGAAGAGTGATCCTGAGAAGAACTGGAATTACTACGATGAAATGATGGATGAGAGGAGGAAACGTTCTAGGTAATCATGGCGAAACCATTAAATCAAGATAAGCCGAAGATACAGATGTTATTAGACATTGAGAACATCTTTGGCGAAAGCACACGAGGACTGGGACAGTTTGTATTAACATTACTCTTAATCCTAGTACCACCACTCTTTATTGGGTGGACAAGTTTATATCTGTTTGTACCATGGCAGTTGCTACTTGTAGTTTGCTTATTCTGGGCAGTACGAGTAACACTCATCGTCATGGGACGCGAAAGACAGAGATTACAGAATTTCAAGAAGCAAAGAGACGATGCTTACGCTCTAGCAGACTCTATGTCGAATGTTCGTACTATACATCCACAAGGTTGTATTGAGTATGTCAACGGCGGAGTTGGTTTCTTTGTAGTAACATACAATGATTCATCTGGAGATGTTTTAGCTAAATCAAAACAGATTGACAGGTTCATTAACTTAGCAGTAGGTAAACATCCATTTGATATCTACATACAGAATATCAATGATACCAAAGCGCTAGATAATCGGTACAGTAAAGTAACTCTATTTACTGATGATGAAGCAGCTCATGCTTTCATGGATATTATCGATTACAACAGCAAACTCGTATCTTCTTGTTCTACACTGACAAGGAATATTCTGTTCGTATGCGGAAGCAAGTATCAGTGGAAAGATATACTGTCAGACATTGAAACAGCACTTAATTCAGAAGCAGCCAGAATATTCAGACTCGCTTATTTGGTAACGGACAAAGAAGAGATTGAGGACATTATATCAAGAGATATAGATGGTTGTATTAATCTGGACGAAATGTTGCAGAAGAAGTATTACACTGGCGATACCCACAAGTCGAAGATTATTTCTTATGACTTCCAAGATGTAAAGGATTACGCCGAGGAGAATCGCCAAAAAGAAGAGGAAGATGTAACTGGATTTTTACCCAGAATGTAAGCAGTATCGGGGCTGGGTCTCTGGCCCCGATTCCTCTTATGTGTGCACTTGACTATTCGAGTATAGACATAGGAGGTAGTAATATGAGACCTAAAAGTTTTGTATACGTCAGTAAAGACATTGCGGTTTACCTATCACAGACTAATCACTCACTGGCGTTCAAAGATGGATTTAAGGTACACAACATAGAAGACCTCGTGATCGGCGCAGAAGCTTATATATTACTGAACGAGGAATACCCTACCGGGTATGTGTATTATATAGGGCAAAAGTCTATCTTTGGGATAGTAATAATGGATCATAACAAGTACTACAGCATAGGAGGGAGTAACAGTGAAAACAGTAATGATATGCGCACTGGGGTACACTAAGTCAGACTATCATGACTATCCTCAGGATTGGGAATATGTAGAGTGGAGTCGTCGTAATATCGACAGTGTGATCCATCAAATACGTTCTATTAAATATGACAGGTTAGTTGCACATGGGCTTGGATGTTTCTTAGCTTTGCTTGCTGGTATTCGTAACTCAGAGAAAGCTGTTTTCATCGAACCTTATATAACGCAGTTCCCGAAACAGGCTTACGTCTTAAAGTATGTGGATATACTACCAGACTTCTTATTCACTTTACTCGGGAAAGATATTAACATACCAACTAAGAACATTAAAGCGATTAGAGCCTGCTTCGATCAGGTGAGGCAGTTAAAACAGAGAACTATAAAGCAGATACCTAAGATAGGTGTGTATGCGTACAGAGGAACAGCTGTTCCGCCAGAGGATATAAGGGCAGAACGAGTTGTAGTTAAAACTAACAGAGATCCTTACGCTATACCGTACAGTCAGTGGAAAGCAGGTGTTTAAGATGTTTTTAACGTATGGAAGATTCGCAAATGTTGCAACAGTAGATTACATTGTATTTATGAGAAATCGGGACGAATGTTTAAAAGAGTTCAATGCATCGGATGCTACCGAGCTTTTTGTGCATCATACTGACTTAACTGAGTTAGTTTCTTTCGAAACAAAAATTAATAACTGCGGAGTCTTAATATGCCGTCAGACCTGTTGTCCTGAGGCTGTCAAATCACACGAAGGCGTATATGTGTGGCTTGAGGATGATTGGTATGAATGTGTAGCTTCTAAGGAGTCTATCTATGCTATCACACGGGTATATGTAGAGCACGACGTGCCAGAAGATATATGCAGAGATTATATTATGTCCCAAGTAGTAACACCTAGGCAATATGCTATGCAGCTAGGGTATCCGCAAGAGGAATTAGCCGACTTGAGCGCAGAGGTGTATATGAAAGATGACATGATGGGTTTGATAGAATTCACAGACAAACGGAGGACTGAAGTATGACAAAAGCTATAATCACAATCTCCAATTACGTAGATGTGTCAGTGCAGGAGACTCAGAAAGATACTAAGTTCTTCATGTTCAAATCGCTTGAGGAATTAGACGAGTACATACAACACGCTCCTATTCGTGCAAATACTTTGTTCTTTAGTAAGGACGCTATACCATTAGCTAACACATCGTTGAACTACTTAGTATCTTTACTTGAGAAAGTATTCTTACGAGTAGATAATGTCGTATATATTACTGAGACTGGCTCTTCTGAAATAGATTCCGTAAAGTTCTTAATAAAGGATAGAGGATTTGATAATTGGGAGATCGTGCAGGGAGCATTAACTCGCGAGTTCGTAACCGGAGTTATTAACGGTAATGCTCGAGATGACTTCAGTAACGCAAAGCGTAAAGCTGTGTATCGCGTGCCTAAGAGCGAGTATGTACGTCAGCAGAGCAGGCACTCCAATTTACTGGAGGAAGAGCGTTATAAGGACGATGATGAATCTATACAGGAGATGCCTGATGAGAAACTCCCGGTATACATTCCGCCAGAGCAGGTAGCTACTTGTAAGAGCTACGACATTATCGGACATGATATACAGGAGCGTACGTTGTTCGTGTACATCATAGGGCAGTACTTATCTACTCATGGTAAAACTTTACTGTTGGAGCGCGACTTTGACTACCATCGACTTGGAGAGTTCGTAACTAAGTCCAGTGTAGATGTTGGTGTTTATTATGTAGAAGATCTGTATGAAAGACCTCAGCAGGTTCTGGATGAAATAAGACACGATAGTCATAAGCTGATTATGGTGCTTGCTAAACGTCGAGTTGACTTCTCTTACAACTTCACATTCAACTTCTTATACAACAATTTAGTGCATGATATAATGTACGCAGTTCGGGAGGGAAGTTTTGGTGAAGAGCCAACTGAAGGTAAGTACACTGTAGTATTTCCTAATACAGTACCTGGAGTATTATCAATGTGCAACTCTACGGATATGAATTTCGTGAAGTACACAAAGTTCGTAGCTATACACACTAACACTCTTTCAGAATTAAGGCTGCCTACGAATGAGTCCATTTCAGCGATAATCGAAGATATCTTGAACGATACGGATATACAGCCCGTCGAGCTGCTATCTATCACATCACTCGAGTTAGGCGGAGACGATGCTTACGACTTAAGGAGTGTGTTATGGGAGTAGAGATTGAACGTAAGTGGTTACTTGATAAGCCCATGAGTGGTAACATTAAATGTATTGGACAAATGAGTACATGGTACTTATCGGTAGAGCCTGAGGTACGCGTCAGGCGGTTACATGATACAGTATCCGGGTCTGTTTGTAAATTCGCATTCAAAACATGTGGTACTCTCAGTAGAATTGAGATTGAGAAATATATAACAGAAGAAGAGCTGGAGTGCTGTCTCGAGTCTTTACCTGAGAACCTTAGGAATAATCCAATCGTAGATAACTATATCATGTTCGATATTGGTGGAGTCGAAGTAGCTTGCATCGTGGTCGATGGGAAGTACACTATGGTTGAGGTTGAGTTCGATAGTATAGAAGCAGCCAGTGCTTATATCCCTCCGTTCGACGGAATTGAAGTAACAGATAATCCAGACTATTATAAAAGAAACTATTGGAAGAAGACAAGATTGGAGATATAAATGAGATATGTAGCGTGTAAGTCTTTTGATAGTTCTGTAGTGTTAGACGGATCAACATGTATAACAACTATGCAGGATTTATATACTTGCTTAGTTGATACAGATGCTACGGAGTTATTCATTAGACAGGATTTCTCAAATGAGTTCTTTACTCCATCAGGATTGTCGGAGTTTATTAAGAACATTAAACGCATCAATAAGCGGATAGAAGTAACGACTGATGCACTATCCGTTGACTATATGGTAGATCAGGCAAAGAGACTGTACGCCCTCAAGAACACCGATGAAGTGATCTATGCATTAGAGCGCAGACCGAGAGAATTCTTCGATATTATTGGAGAGCTGTGCAGATTCTACGTGTCAGCATACAGTGAGACGCTCGAAGCAAACAACAAGGTATCTACACAGCATCTCAAGATTGCATCTTTGCAGCATCAGCTTGAGGAGCGGAATAAAGCATACTATGACCTGTTACAGCGTCAGCACGAAACAGAGCAGAGACTTCATGTATTGGTGTCTCGTATTAACTATCAGTACGGACACAATCTCAATATGGACACTCTGCTTGATGCAAGTGGTAATAGATACGATAAAGTACTGTACATAAAGGAGTACTCAAGAGTGCACTATCTTGATACTTTCATTTACTACTTACAGGAGATTCTTCGATCCCTGTACGGAGTACCGTGTAGGTTCTGTGTGATGGAATCATTCTACGCCTACGATAACATTTCCATGTACAGAGATTTAGTACCTAGTTGGGATATGACTGCTGAAGATGTTTACAGCTCAGATATCTATATGGCAGGATACCAACCTAAGCTTATGGAAGATATACTGAAGAACGCTTCGAATATTAGGTACTTGATTATTCTTGATCGAGCAGGTGGATACAATGTACATGTGCATGGAGACAATGTGGAAACACTTTATTGTATCTCAGACGTGAAAGACTTAGGAGATTTTAACTATCTGGACCGTGTTATATCATACAGTCCAGATACTTTGAATATTCCGCATATACCGGACTTTGATAGTCTGACAAATAAAAAGAAGATCGTATCATATTCATCTATGCCGATAACGAAAGCTGTTATCGAGTTAATGGAAAAGAGGTAAAATATGGGAACAAACACTATATTACGTAACATGCTGTTATTGGAGGGCAAAGATTATACTCCAGAGCAGATTGATGATATACTTAAAAATAAGCCCGTTACTATGACAATTCATGAAGCTATTACACTTAATAATAGGTTGCAGGCGATTAATTACGCCACTAACATAGCTGATAGGCCATCCTATGCAGCGGCTTTAGATTTATGTAAAATACTGGGGCGCGATGTAGAGCCAGACTCAGATTTGCGATCACGAGCCATACTGACAGAAGCTGGTAAGATCGATGCATTAAGCAGGAAGGATGTTGTAGACGCGTTACAGCCTAAATACAGTTCTCCACTTAAGCAGGCGGGTTACCTGATTAAATTCTTCATTAAAGAATTACCATTTGAGCACAGTAATGAAGCAATTGGTTATTTATTAGCTTGTAAGGTTTTACTGGATAATGGGGAATATATTAGTGATTTCGAGTCCAAAGATGTTGTAAGCAAAGCGTTAGAGGATGACATGCTACTTGCTAGTATACTGGTCAAGAGAGCTGTTGGAGATACTATCGAGTATAACGGGAATAAATATCAGGTTGAAGACATTCTCACTATAGTACCGCCGGCATTACGAGAAGTTTATGGGTCAGACTATGAATGTGCAAGCAGTTCGTTGCAGAGTACGTTAGTCAGATCATTTTATAGGAGGGAAGTGCTGTATCTGGTGAGGGATTTGTGAACGTTTACAGTGGAACTGGAAGAGTATTACTGATGCCACAGGTATGATGTTAAAGTTTTTCGGTGAAATACATCATGTCCTAAAGGGAAGTTGCTTCACATATACATTAGCACAGGCCTTAGGACTTAAAGAATCTGAACTATTAAAACTATTAAAAGATCTACCAGAGTGTAGAACACGAGCATATTACTCGCAGGAGTTCGTATCTGAGGTACTAACATATCTGGACCTAGAATACGAACTGGTGGATTGTTTTACATTCGAGTATGATTACTTCGAACAAGTAATATCCGAGGCCTTGTACTGTGGTCATAAGGTACTTATATGTTACAATGCGAGAAAGGGTGCTCCTCTTCTTGGTAAGAAAGCAGTGCCGGAAACAGGGCACTACTGTGAAGTCATAGATATCATAGGAGATACCATACGAGGTAGGCAGAGTAATGTGGATGGGGAGCACGATGGAGTGCTGCGTAATATATCACTGGCAACTCTATGGGAAGCATCTACTGCAATACGAGGAATGAAAGTAAATTATGGTCAGATTCTTAATTGCAAGATAACGGTAGGTAAACACGCCGTAGAAACAGCTACTCGTTGTGGTAAGCAAATATGTCCTATAACTAAAAAGAGTAGATGTAGATTCTATTCAGATATGGGCGGAGTTGTTATTATAATTAAGTGAGGAGTTTAGATGAAAAAGAAACAGGAGTCGCCTGCTTCGGAATTAAAGAAAACACCTGTTGCTAAACAGTTAAAGAAGCAGGCGAAAACTCAAACAAAGAGGGATAGGTTCATACGGACACGCATGTGGTTTTCTACCTTGATTGCATCTGTGTTTAATGATCGTGGAACTATACCTCCGAATATTGGAAACAAGATAATGGTAACTAACAACTTGTATGTTACCAAAAACTCACTAAGTGTCGTATTTGCTATTCGTGAGTTCAGTGACGATACGTATGTTGGATTCTGTTCCGATTTGATTCAGGAAGTTAAATCTAAAGTGCATAACGTCAAGATTGATATTTCGATTAAGAGCATGCCGTACTATATCGATACAAGTGCAAGCGGTATGCGTTCGAGAGTACATACATGGGAAACTATTATGAACTCAGAGGTTACAACAGAACGTCAAGCACGCAGAGCAGCAAGACAGCTGTATACGCTACGCGTAGCAGAAAGTGGAGAACCTACATACAGGTCGCGTGTGTACATTACTGTGAGAGCTGAGGAGGGTAGAGCGCTCAACCAGGGAATCGAGGCTGTATCCAGTTACCTCAATAGTTGTGCAGTGTATCGTATCATTAAGAACGATCTCAAGACTCATCTTGATTATTTGGCTATTATGTCTAATAAGTCTAACTCACAGATGAAGAATGTAGGATGGATGGTTACCTCGCAGCAAGTACTTGCTGAGATGTTCCCGCAGACTCAGGGCCTCAATGATATGGACGGAACTATGATGGGGTTGACTCGTGAGAACAATGCACCGTACTGGATTAACTTCCGAAAGACAGCAAATGCTAAGAACATTTACGTAGCGGCGAAATCAGGTTTCGGTAAAACCTTCTGGGTTCTCGCAAGATTGATAGATGGTTATGCTGACTCATACAACATCTGTATCATGGATATTAAGGGTACTGAGTTCACAGCCTTCACTAAAGCGTGTGGCGGTATTATACTTTCTATGAGACCAGACGATACGCATTTCGTAAACCACTTCGTAATGCAAGCATCGGACGTGGAGGATGGTAACTTCGGTATTTACTTCAACAGACACCTCAGGCTATCTAAGCGTCGTATGCTGATTATGTGTCAGTTCACTGACGAAGAGAGGGCGAGAGGTGAGGCTTTGATTGACGAGTTCCTAACTGCACTCTATGTGAACGAGGGAGTCACGGCTGATAACCCTAACACTTGGACTCGCTCCGAGCAGTTCCATCCATATGTAGTTTATGACAAGTTCGAAGAGTACATCTCTAGAGAAGTGAAGGAGAAGTATGGAGCTATCGCTACCTCAGCATTATCGCGAATTCGTACCTATATGTACAGGAGAGGTAATAATGCTCACATACATAAAGATCCTTACAACTACAAGGATGTGCTCGACACAAAAGTACTGACGTTCGATTTTGGTATCCTAGAAGATTCCGCCTCGAACGTGGACCCTGTAGTATTCCAGCTTAGAGTTATGGATATGGAAATCATAAACGATGAGTATGTTTCCCATAAAAAGAAAAATGGGGAATGGACTATGAAGGTTCTTGAGGAATCTCAGGTGTGTGCTGATTATGTACTCGAGATTTATGTACGTGAAATGACATTACGTAGAGCGCAAAATCAGGTAACCTTCCTGCTTGGTAACTCCATATCGGCATTAAAAGATAAGCCTCTTGCTAAGCCATTACTTGAGTCAATTAATATTCTGGTACTTGGTGTTTTGAATGAAAGTAATCAGAGATATATGGTAGACGAGTATGACTTAGGAGAGGACAACAAGCACAAGTTGGAGTTGATAGCTAATGATACTCGATATATGCATACATTCCTGTTAGTAAACAGGATGCAGCAAGATGCCACTACTGCTTTGATTAAAACTTACGTTCCAGACAGTGTGCGTGATGGTAAACTGTTTAAAGTGGTAGACGTAGAAACGGAGGATTAAGATGATCTTTATAAATGATCTGCTTAGCCGCGTACAGAAGAGCGATAGGTCTGATGTACTGGCTCGGGTTTATTTTGTGAGTAGTTTAGTATTTTTCGTGTGTCCGGTATTCTATATCTTTTTCTGGAAGATACCAGATAAAGTATTACCAGAGACGGAGGAGAATCAGGTAGTAACAGCAGCTGTTAGGCTGGTGTTCTGCGGAAGAATCATTATGGCCGGTGCTATAATCATGTGGGCACTTAGCTTGGTGTACTTACTGGCCAACGGTGTATTATGAAACCGGATTGGTTAGAAGATGGAGAGTTCATTACGAAAGTGTGCATAGGTGTGCTGGGAATATGCTTCTTAGTATTTATACTGATATTTGCCAGTACACATGCGCCCAGTCGTAACAGAAAGATTATAGTAGATTGGAACAGTCCACAGTTCATAGGAGAGCGTTCCGATTACTATGCTTCCATCTTCATAAATGAGAACATAAACGAAGAATTACCAGACGATACGTTAAAAGAGTTCGAGGACGAAAAAGATAGTTTTGCTATTGCACACAGTAATGACGAGTTGATTAGATTGTACGGTATATCATTTAAGGAAGATACCCTGAGTGATCTTGCCATAGAATGCAACAGTAAGTTATTCGACATTTGTAACAAGTACTATCTAGCTACATATCAAGGTGTACAGTTATCGCCACTTATACCGATGGCGTTGGCTAACATCGAGACCGGTACGCGAGCAGATCAGAGTATTACTTACTCCTCGCTGTTCCCATCTAAGTGCGTTCCTGTAACATCAGCGGAAGCTATAAGCAATATGTCGTGCATAGCTGTGTTGGAAAGTCCAGAAGTGTTTAGTCAGTTGGCCAGTGACCACTGGACACGAGATAGAGGTGCGCTTCAAATGAATCCGAATTACGGCACAGGAGTTCCCGCTTTCGATTCTTTGATGGGACCATCCGAAGCTTCTATCTTGGCTAACATAGGAAGTGTTGGTATGGACTTTACTGGATATCAGGCGAACGAGCCGAGACTCGGAAGAACCATTGACGCTAACATTTGGTTAAGTCAACTTTCATCAGCACCTGGGGATAGATTCAATGTCAAGGACAGTGTACTCAGATTAGCAGCTGCGTCACAAGAAGCTGTAGACCAGTACAGTTCGCAGTACGAGATAAAGAATGATATGGAGATGATGGCATTAGTTGCGATGCACCATAACTCTGGTAGCGTGTGGAATCCGAGCTACAGCACGAAAGGTGTGGGTAACTGGAGATCGGGATTCGCTGCTCACTCTTACCTCGAAGGAATTACTTGCGATGACTTTATAAAGATGTTGCGTAAGTACTGCATAGAAAGACTTGAGTCAGCTCGAAGTGAAGGTAAGTCTATACCAATGACTCTTGATAGGTCAGACGCTAAGATGTTATTTGAGCAAGCTATGGATGCCGAGTTAGTACGGGACTATGGAACTTACGTGCAGCAGGGCAGGTACTATGAGGTAACATACTGCTACCCAATACAAGCTCTGTACGCTTACATGATGCTCGGACTTGTGTATAGTGGGAAATAATATGGAATACAAGAGAGATTATAAAGTAAAAAGCAGAAAGAGGACTACGCTCAAGTACAAGAGACACGCGCCGATCTGCACACTAGTAGGAGGTATCGGAGCTCTATGTTTAGCTATAGGGTTATACTTCGGTACTGATATATTTTCAGACCCAGGAGTAGATGTAATCGCCCTAGCTCCAGATAGCTCGCAGCATCGGAAGGAAGTAATCCTAGCCGAAAACAGTATAGCTAATCAAAGAGATCCTAATCAGCAGGAACAGACGCAACCTCAGACGGGTCCAACTGATAATGGTAAGTCTGGAATATTATTCGGAGATTATCCAGGCGAGCTGTTTGCTATATCAATGACAGGAGAAGGTAGTGGCGCTGGTGCTGGTTTAATTGGGGATAGAGGTCGTGCATATGGTCTTATGCAATTCGATTATAGGTATGCGCTAATACCATTCTGTCAATGGGCTTCCGCTACATATCCAGACGTATGGGGAGGTTTAGCTAGGTGGAATAATACAGCTCAGGGGAGTGAATCCTTGGTAAATAATTCAGAGATAGTAGCTGTGTTCGAGCGAGCTAGGGACAAAGACCCCAAAGTGTTTATTGGAGCGCAGTGCGAGTACTTCAAGGTAAACTATTTTGATACTACATACAATAAACTAAAAGAGCAAGGTATAGACTTGGACTCACGGCATATAGCTGTTTCGTCCGCTATATTAAGTTTACAGGTAAACTGCGGATCACAGACAAAGAAGATATGTGGGTTATTAGACAACACCATGTCCGATGAAGAAATGATTCGTACATTGTATGAGAATAGAAGAAATGGTTATCTTAAATCCAGTGGTAAGAACAATGACAGGTGGAAACCAGCAGGAGAGGAGGCTCACTGTATGGCTTTGTTAAATGGTACATGGACTCTTACTCAGGATTATACTGCGGCCACATCTTACTCAGGTGGATGGTTCTGGTCTAAGTTACAGCCAATATATTTTAAATGAGGTGCGTTATGTCTAAATCTAAAGTAATCATAACTATTACTGCTGTAGTCGTTATAGTATTAGCAATCTTCGGTGTGGCTACTTTCACGTCTAGTACGCATGAAACACAAGCTACAGTTGGAGAGACTATACCTTCCGAGGAATACGAAGAAGTGACTGTGGAATATGAGGTACCTCTGGATAACCCAGGTGGCGCATCCGTACCTAATGCAGTTTACACTTACAGATTAGATAACCCAGTCACACGTGGTAAAATAACCGTAATCGGGTATGAGCAGATAGACAACGTAGTGATCGTTGAGATGGATATTAACGGTGAGCACGTTACTTACGAATATGAGTTACCGAGCCCATTCGGTGACGACTAAGATTAGGAGGTAATGATGGAGTTTAGAGAAGTCGGACCAGGAGAAAAGATTTTCTTAGCATTGTTCCTTTATATTGGCATACCAATTATGGCAGCTATCACGCTCTGGGAAAGTGCACACCCGTACGCGGCAGTTAGTATTATAATGCTTGACGTTGCTGTAATTGTATGTTCTATTCTATATAAAGGTAATAATGAAACTGTACTCAAATTCTTAAACCCGATAATGTGGAATTTCATATTCATGTCAGTGCCTGTTATTATCGCGGTTAGCTATTTATGTAATTAATCAAAGGATGTAATTATTATGAGAAGATCTATTTTAGCATTTTTAATCAGTACAGGTGTATTAACTGGAGGCGCGCAGAACAACGCAACTGAACCAGTAGCTGAAACTGTTGTCGAAACGGCGTCAGCAGCTATTATTGAAACGGCAACTGAAACAGCAACGGAGATGGTAGAAACTTCAACAGAAGCAGAGACTTCCACCGAGGTAGAGACTTCCTTAGAAGCAGCAGCTACACTCGCAGAAAAAGTGGATGAAGCTACTGAGGAAGCATTTTACAATTACGTATTCGGTAGTGGTAACTACGAACCACGAGATGCTGATGCTTTAGGAACAGCCGTAGCTAAGTACGTAATGGATGATGTGATTATATCCATCATAGATGATTACGACCATGTATATGAGTGTGACGTAGAGAATACAAAGGGTGAAGTTACTAAAGTATACTGTGATGATGAAGGTGCGTGGTGTGTGACACCAGAAGAGCGCGAGACTTATTTCAGACAAGTAGCCGACAAATTCTTGGCAGACTACAACATTGACCTGCCGAGTTATATAATTGAAGGAGTACATTACTGGGGCAACGGTATTTATAGATTTGAGATCTGGGCAGACGAGGCCAACTATGGATTAGGCGTAGACTTAAACGGAAATATCAATTACATTGAGGATAAGGTATCCGGAGATATCTGGTATGACGAAGGACATTAAGGATTACTTGCAGGATAGTATAAGTATTCTGCTAGCTTTTTGCTTTGCCTGTGCTTTAGTTGCTTGTACTATAGAGACGCCTGAAACATCAGAGACAACTCAGGTAGCAACACCTTCCGTAGCAGATGGGCTATATGACATGGAGAAACTATCTACATTGCTTCCAGAAGGAGCCCTTATAGAGGATATACAACGGCAGGCTAAAACCTTGAAAGTACTGTATAAAGTGGACGGCGTCAGTAAAACGGTTCACATCTCGCCAGAGGATATTATGTACGAAACATACGATGAGTTATGTGGATGGGAACAAAGTGAGATAGACGCCATAATCGAGACCTGGGAAATAAATAACAAGACAGATGTAGAGTTTGTCGATATTGAGCCACGTCAATTCGGATATGTCATTATTTGTACCGGCAATGGCTTAACCTACGATCTCCTGTGCAACGACAAGAAAGCTTTTACCACATCTAAGACAGTAGTAGAGCAGGCAGTAATTGACAAGATACTGGAAGAATATCCAAATCTTACAGAGCCATATAGCGTAATCTCGGTATCAGAAGATGAAATAATATTCGTTAAGGACAGTAAGGAGTTTGTTATAAGTAATGAACAAGACTAAGATACTTCTGATAGCAATATGTGCTTTAATTGCCATAGCTGCTTTTTCGTTCACAACTATGTATGTGGACACAGAAGAAATACAGAGCAAGTATCTGGCTACTATTAACGGTAGTTATATTCAAAAGTATGTAAAACTAAAAGACACTGTGACAACCGGAGAGAACGGGGAGGATAACACACAGCAGACAGGCGGTAGTGTAGCTGCTCCGAATGATACAAACGCTGCAGCTTGGGAGGCTTGGGTCAAAGGCGCTAAAGGCAGTGAGACAAGAAAAGCTATCTTACTTGAGGGTATAGACTGCCTGAACAAGGGAGTTATTTACCATCAGCTAAATGCAGGTAGCAAGTCTCCTTCCAGCTGTATAGCTCCGGCTCAGTGTGATGGTAGTTATTATCCGGGAGCTCCAGCTTATGATTTTAAGACACAAGCAGCTCATAATATACCAGACCCACTGTACCTTGACTGTTCTATGTTTGTAAAGCATTGCTACTCCCTAGCAGGATATGAGTGCACTTCACGCAGTACCAACCAATTTAAAGACGCGGCAGATTTTACAACTATACCATTTGAAGAAGTTACTCCTGGAGATATAGCAGTTAAGAAAGGTCACATAGTTATTTATCTAGGTACTACGTCGGATGGTCAGACTATGTTTGTAGAAATGGCAGATCATGATTTTGACATGGAGATAAAAGTTAGGAATGTAGACCAAATGTTAGCTAACGGTTATGTGTTTAGACGATATGGCGCTCTAGCGAACGATACTGAGTTCGTAGGCGGTACAGGTGTAAACACAGGTGGCCAAGAGTCTGCTGGTACACATCAGATTAAATGGGACGATACTTGGCAGTTCGCCCATACTGAGATGAAACATCCGGAGTCATTGAATAAGTATGTACCAGCTAACTTTAACGGACATACTGTATTCTTGAATCCTGGACATGGAGACGGTTCAGCTTTAGCATCAACAGTACCGAAAGACCCCGTATCTGACTTAGCAAACCAGTACAGTGGAAGTGCTAATGCAGGACATACTGGAGGTACAGTATATAAGACAAGTAGTGGTAAACAGGTATCTGAAGCTCAGTATGTGCTTGATGTAGCTAACGCTGCAAAGGATAAGTTGCTCGAGAAAGGTTATGCGGTTATCATGGCCAGAGAAAGTTTGATTAATAACTTCGAGAACTCCGCAAGATCTGTATGGGCAAACAACAGTGCGGATATTCACGTAGCAATCCACATTGATGCGAAGACGTATGGACCAGGTTGGTATAGACCGTCAGCTAAGATGGCAGCCCACCCGAACTACTCCAAGCATGCAGCACAGAGTGAGAAGCTCGGTACATCTATTGAGAACGCACTTGAAACAACCCTGGGTATGGAGAAGTTCACGAATAGGAACGGTGTGCTTACGGGATACAGTTACTCAACGATACCCACAGCCTACATTGAGTTATACGGCGTGCAATCTAATGAGATGGCTGACTTTGCTGACACTCATATCCAGGAAGCTGCACAAGGTATCGTAGACGGTATTGATGCGTATTTTAAATAGGAGGAGTGTATGGGAAAGAAACTAGGAATACTAGCAGCCATATTCGGTACTATCTTAGCTGTTGGAATCATAGTATGGAAGATTCCTAAACCGAAGAACGAACCTCAAGAGTTTCCATCTGAGTATACAGAAGAGGAGACAATAAAATATAAAGTACCAGAATCTCCAGTATCTCATGTGATGGAGGCAGAAGGAAAAGAGCGAGATATTCTGTACAGCGATACCACTATATGTTCTACTTTTGCTGAGGATATAAGAGATATGTGTATCGAGGTATTTGGCGATTACTTACGTCCATTACAAGAACCATACGAGCTTATTACTGAAGCTGGGTATGAGTATTTTGTAGCGTATGGATCAGATACCGAAACCTGTGTTAAAGTTCCGGGAGAATCGCTTGAATTCAATGTATATCTTCCAGGCGCTAGAGGTAGAGTGGTTATCGAAAAGAGTGGCGGCACTTACAGCTCGACTTTCAGAATACTGGAAGATGGTGAACACGAAACCACTCCGGTTATTGAAGAGGGAGACTTCGAGGGGGTAGAGTCTGTAGGAGTAGTACATTACGGATTCAACCAGAATAACCCGCAACCGGTAGTGCCTGGATATGTAAGCATGAATGAGTCCTATGGGTCGGTTGATTATGTGCTGTTTGATGGCGATGAAATAGCTGATACTTTTGAGAGTATTATAGACAAGGTAAGAGAAGTATGGGGAACTGATGATGCTCTGTGCGACTTACTTAACTACAAGTATGAGATATCTGGCGATACAGCTCTTGGCATATTTAAGATAAGCGAAGATGGTACTCGTATTACATGCGGGGATTATCTGTTTGTATTAAGTAATAACGAGAACGGAATCGCTACAGATGTGTATAAGAAGAAATAATGAATAAAACAAAAATACTTTTACTTGGAATAGGTTCCATGTTAGCTGTTGTAGGTTTTGCATTTTCAACTCTCAGAGCTGACATGGACTCTATACAAGGTAAATACATTACAACCATTGACGGTACTTACACGCAGAGATTCATTAAGCTACAACAGCAGGCTACGTTAGATCAAGACTTAGCATCTCAAGATAAGAAACCAGCAGAAGAAACAACTCCACCTCCAAAAGTAGAGGGGCGTTACGCGTATGGAGATAAAGGGCCAAAGGTTCCATTGTATCTACAAGGAGATCCTGTGTGGGGAGCGTACTGGCCAAGTGGCTTAGCTGGAGGAATTAACATAGCTAGCTCAGGGTGTGGTTACACATCGTTAGCTATGGCCATATCCTACCTTACCGGACAAGAGATTACACCTCAAAAGATACTTGAGGACGGTGCTGGTAAATATCACACATCAAACTCTGGTATCGGATGGGGAGCATTTACTGGTGTACCTCCTGTGTATGGATGTGTAGGTAGAGATGCAGGTATGAATTGGGATTTAATTGATACAGAGTTGAGGTCAGGCAAAGCCGCTGTGGCTTCTATAGTACCTGGAGTCGAGCCCGATAGATTCTCTACAGGAGGACACATTATTTGTATACGAGGGGTCACAGATGAAGGAAACTACCTCATAAATAATCCCAACGCCAGAGGCGAGGCTCAGCTGAATATGGAGTACTCGAGACAGAAAATGAATAGTTACGTCAAACATGTGTGGACTATTGGAAAGGAGTAATATGAAGAAAAAGATAGCCATTATATCTATCATATTCGCAGTTCTTGTCGGTACTGGAATGATCGTATCTAAATTCCTACCTAAAGGTGAAGATGATGTGAAAGAAACAAAGATAGACGTGGAGAGTGCTTACGCTGAAGTTGAACCTCCAGAAGGAGATGGTCCTGGGTTCTCCGAAGAGGAGTTAGCTTTTATTGCTGAGAAATTATCAGAGCAATTTCCAGATATCACAGGACCATATGATGTATTAGAGATAACTCCGCATAAGGCAATTATTGTCAAAGACGGTCAGGAGTTAGAAGTAACTTACTAAGAGGTGGTTAAATGAAAAGATGTCTGATATTATTTCCAGTGCTAGCCCTAACTGCATGTTCTCCGCAAAAGACTACAGTTAGCGCAGCAACTCCGAGTAATGTGGAAACCGTAGCTGGGACTGTGGAAGCTGTGATAGACACTGCATACGGCAAACCGTGTATGTACGTTGAAGCTGATGCTGAGTATTCGGAGTTGACTTGTGTCAAAGGGGATGTACAGCCGGATTGGACAACCCCAGCAGACGGTTGGCAGGAGGTTACTGTTGGAGAGAAGAAATACATTCATCAAGTGTACTCCGATGGTATCCTTTTACTGCCACTCGACTACGGTAGCAATGTGTACACTATTATAGGCATCGACGGTGAGGTGCCAGAGGACTGCTCAGAGTGTCCTGAATAACCGTGGTGATTTGACAAAAACAAACCAGGTTAAACCATATAAAGGTAGGAGAGTGTCTCCTAGTAAATAGTGAGGTGTTGTGATGATTAAAGGAAAAATAATGCTTGCCAGTGCTGCGATTATCCTCAGTGCTGGGGTGCTAGCTTGTGTAGTTATTAAAAGTCCAGCGGTTCACGGTTTACTTGAAATCCATTCGGTTTCTCCTTTGGAGAGCAGCTTGTCCCGCTTAGGCATTGATGCTACCACGCAACCGTATAAAAGCGGGACAGATGCTCTTGGTGACTACTGCGTCTATCTTGACAAGGACAATATACCAGTAACATTAAGACCAGTTGATGGTGGGTATATTGTACAACACCAAGTAGGTGTAGATACAAGAGAAGAAATTATACGTCTAGCCAAATTGTTGTTCGGTGAGGATGTTGTATGCGAGATACCGTCTATGTATGAAGATACGTTAGAGGTAACAATACATGGAGATGTTTTTATCTATGAAAATGGAACACTGGAGCGAGTGCCTAGATAGATACCTTGATGGGATGGTTATAGGCCTAGGAATAACTATATTCATAACTATATGCGCAGCAGTAACCGATTTGTATTATCTGGACAAGCAGATGGCATATGAGCAATCAATCTCGGATGCAGAGTTCGAAGAAAGATTGCAAGAGATTGAGGGGTGGTCAGAATGAAACTAAAGATAGTACTCACCACGTTAGTATTTATTTTAATGTGTGGAGTGTTTTACCATGTCAATACTATGCAGAATGATCCTATGCAAGTAATAGCGCTTATTAAGAAGAATATCAATCCAAAGGATGGTTCTATTATGGACTACGCAGGAGATATTAACTTCCGTGGGCTAGACAGTGTTGGGTATGCTCATGTCGACGATGATACTCTGAGGATATTCTTTGGAGATCTTCAGTTTGACTTAGAGCAGGATGTTATAAATACAGATGAAATGCGTACGCAGCTCAAGGCTATCGGAATTACTTTACGGCAGGATAAGAAAACTAAGAAAGTAATTGTGCAGTATCGTGGTGAGGATGTTAATGAGCGAAAGCCTGAGCGATAGTCGCCTGCGCCAAGTGGCGCACGTTCTGTAGTACATGAGTGCTAAGAATGTGTGGAGGTGACTTATGATTAAATTTATTAGGGAAATGGTTAAGGTCGTTGTTGACCAAGCACTAATGCCAACTGGAAAGAACTTAGTGCCAACTATAATCTTTGCTAGTGGTATAACCGTAATGGAAATAGTATTCACTGTTTTGCACTTCCCGCACATTTTAAAGTGGCAAGGCTGTCTACTGGCAGTAATGGTGCTGACAGGTATACTGATACTTGAAAGGAGCGAATACAATGCGATATCTAAACTGTATCGAGATGCTGAATTACGTGTTAAAGATCTTAAAGAGCGACAGCAGGCAGCCAGTGCCCGTATCAAAGATGCCAGAACTCGTGGCGTGCCTCCGAGGTTTACAGGCGATAATGACGGAGGAGCAGATCAATGATGCTATGGCTTCTGTAACTATGACTGATATGATTAGGTCTGTTCTGTCTATACAGACAGCTGATATCAAAATGGTGAATCTGTCAGAAGTCATGAAACAAGGACTGATTGAGGGAGCTATGAAAATCAGAAACATCATAGCTACTGAAGCTTTCAGTTATTACGAAGATCATGAGTTCGAGCCGACACCTGAAGTAATTCCACTCATGCGTGTTGTGGTAGAGGGATATGCAGCGTCTGGAGGGAGGCTTGTATGAAGTATCATTTAATGAACAAGAACTTGCTTATTGGTAAGTTTGAGTTAGTAGAGCGATACGGAAACAAGATTGCTACTGGCGTGGAGTTATACAAGATTACTCCGTTCGAATTAGGGAATGTACACAAGTGGTTGGAACATCGTCAAGCAGCTAAGCATCGTCAGCACATAAAGGAGTTGATGGTGCAATGTGGGTGTGATACGATAGAAGGGTTTATCCGAGTCACACACTGTACTTCCGTAAATGACACTCTTTGGGTGAAGCGAGAAGATGAAGATATCACATGGGAACGCGTATCTTTGTATACCAACGAGTTCGATGAAGTTATAGCTAAGTTAGCTTTTGAAGGAGTGGGTATATACGGACAGGAATTTTCATCAACCACACCCGAGTTCGGAACTAACGGAGCATACTCTAAATGCATCACTAGGGAGTACGATGGGAGCCTTGCGATGTACAAACGTGGAACTGACGGATTTGCTAATTCAGGACTTGAGCCATACGGAGAGTATCTATCCAGCGAATTGTATAATATAATTACGGATGGTAGATCTGTTCAGTACGACTTGGTAAAACTACACAGTAAGGTAGCTTCCAAGTGTCGTATCTTTACAACAGAGCATTTAGGTCTAGTGCCCTATAGCTCTTTATGTGACAACCCAGACCTAACCGCTTTAGATTACTATAACGAATATGGGAGCGGTGATTTATTCAGAGCAATGATAGTAGCTGATGCTGTTACATTCAATGCAGATAGGCACGCTGGGAACCACGGGATGTTAATAGACAATGATACTTTTGAACTGACAAAGATGGCTCCAATATATGATAATAACTTATCGTTACTCCCTTACGCTATGAAGTCTGATTTCGAAGATATAGATAAGTATCTAGAGAGTCAGGGACCACGTATAGGTGGTGACTGGATTAGGTCAGCTAAAAGTATGTTGACTCCACATCTTCGTAGTATATTGATCAATCTCAAGGGATATGAGTTCAAGTATGACGGATGTGAGAAGTTCCCAAAGGAAAGAGTGAAGAAACTCGAGTGGCTTGTAAATAGACAAATAGACAGAATACTAAAGTAATGGAGGATATATTATGTTAGGTGACATGGTGGATTTGAGTACTGCTGTGCTTGCTTTTGAAACAGTACTCAAGATTGAGTATGACGAACCAGATACGAAGAAAGTTATCCAGAACGCTATACGTAAATTGGAGACCGCTTACGGTATGCGTATCGAAGGTAAGACGCTTTATGATCTGCAGTCTAAGAATATCAACTTAGCCGATAACATTCAAAACTTATTACAGCAGATTTTAGAGTGTACAAAGACTGTTTCCTTCTTATTCCAGAACGGTATGTACCACCACTCTATTCCGATTACTCTCAGCTCTGTAAAGTATTTAGGATTAGGTAAGGTAGCATTACAGGCAATCCTTAGATATTTTCAGAATGAGGATGAGTATTACTTGAGCAAGAATACCATTCCCCAGCTAGTTCTCGGGCTGGACGGTGTGGATATGTGCACTGTTAAGAAGATGTTTATTATTCTTCTCGTATTGGATCAATTAGGTATCACTGAGTCTGTATCTGTATTAGCGCAGTACTTATACTACGGTAGTGTGTGGGAGGATAAGAATGGTTCTGCATATAGGTAACCGGGAAGTAGCTGACAAGGACACTTATGTTGTACCATACCATTGGCTAAACGATAAGAGTGTTCACTTGTACATTGCAAGCTGTAAGTGGGATAAATTGGTTGTCGATTTATCCGAGGAAATACCAGGCAACTGCCTGAAGTACGTAAGACTGAAATGCAACGAAGTAATTGTGAATTTACCAGACAGGAAGCTTACGGCAGGCGAATTGGAGCTACTGTGTGAGTTATATGAAGATAAAGCCGGAACTATTCGTAAAGCTTACATGTTAGGACGAGATTTAAAGACAGCTTTATGTTAGACATTTACAGCACCGAGAATCTAGAAAAACAGTATTGGTTTCTAGCTGAAAGCACTACATTATCACTCGATCAAATCTGCGACATAAGGGATTACCTCTATGGCGGAGACGACTATATTATTAAACATGTGTCGCCCGAGCTGCGAGAAGTGTTAGTGTTGAACCAGCTTACAAAAGATGCGCCGATACTTAGATGCGCAGAAGGGCGTTATATGGTACCTGAACTTACAAGTAATATGTTACGAGAGTTAAGATGTGCCTGTTCTGCGAAATACAAATATTTAAGATAGGAGATTCAACTATGTTTGAAGAAATTAAAGACTATCAGGGAAGAGATTTAAACACAGCATTTCCTCCGGATCACCTGGAAGGGGAGCTTAAGGCCAATAAGATTTTATCTTTATTTCCAGAGAAAGAACGTAACATAGGAGGTCACGATGTCATATTGTCCTAAATGCGGAGGAACCGGAGTTCTGCTCGATGGAAGTCCGTGTGATTGCAAAACACGGGAAAGTGATTTATTCGCAGATGTTGTGTGTTTGGAAATACCAGAAACTTATAGAGGTATTAGATTCGATCCGCTGATGCTTCCATCGTCTATGGGACCTGCATACCGTGCTTATATGGGAGACTTGTACTCACAGATAACATCCTTGCGGTATAAGTGTAAAAATACACTAATCTGTTCCCCACAGCAGACAGGTAAGAGTGTTATGGCGTACAGTGCAATACAGGAGTTATTCAGAAGAAATATTCCAGTATTCCCTTTATACGATCTGCTTGAGATTAAGCGTATGATGCTGGACTTGGAGTACGGGAAGAACAAATCACTCGATGCGAATAATATATTGGATTTATACTCAGTACCGTATCTATTCGCTTATATCCCGGCTATCTTGAATTACGATGTATTTGATTCAGCAGCTTTACTTATATCAAGGAGAGTGCGTAGAGGTAATTCCACTATCCTACTCTGTGAAGGCAACTGGAGTTATCTAAGTGCAGCTGATCAGAAAGGTTCGCTGAAAAACATGAAAGGATCTGGAGCGTTAACAACAATTGAAGTTAATAGCTGGTCCAGCAAGGAGGTATGATATATGCGGTGTACAATTTATACCGATGGTTCGTTTAGAAAGACAACCAAAGGAGGTATTTACGGTTGTGGTATATTTGCACTATTCGAGGGGGTAGCAGAACCGGTAAGAATGCAGTGGGCCGATAACAACTCAGATTGGGCAGCTATGTGGAATATTGCTGGAGAGCTGTGCGCTGTACTTGGCTTTATGGACTTCATCGACAAGGAGTTTCCGGAATATAACGAGATCGATATCTACTACGATCAGACTGGCGTGGAAGATTGGGTCACTGGAAAACAGAAAGCTACTAGACCGCAGACACTCTTGTACAGAGACACTATGCGTACGTACATGGAAACATATAAAATAAGTTTCCATCATGTTAACGCTCACAAGTCTGTTTCCGAAGGTGGAGCGGTGGGTAATCATGAAGCCGATGCTCTAGCTAAAGAAGCAGTAAATGAATTCGCTCGGGAAAGAGGAATAGTTTTCGATGCATGATATCTTCAGTCATTTCATAAGCAGAGACACAAAAGACGATGGTCGTAGAGTAGGTTATATCTTGTGGTTTGTAGATACTTTTCCTTCTTTCGAATTCAAGGGAGAAGACTTCATCATGAGATTATATTGTGAGTACTGTGCAAGACTGGGAGTACCGATGAAATCTCAGTACTTTTCCGTATACCTATCTACAGAACTACGTAAAATACTGATCGAGACAAGAGTAAAACTCCCGGGAACAGACAACTTGAGTTACGATGAACCAACTGGTCTCGAGAGTGCTTATCAGGTAGCAACAGAGTATCTGCAGAATGAATTCAGTATATTAGAATCTTATTCTTCAGATATTCAGGGCTTCCCTGTGGCCGCAGACGCATACATGTCACAGCGGCTTAGTGAGCGCACAGTAGAGGAACTAGGTAAAGCGTATGAAGTACTTTCATCTAGTGATAACTCGCAGGCTACCGTAGACTATGCGCTTGACAGGCTTATCTTATTGCGCGACATATATAGTAAGGAACATATCGACCAGCTGGAAGATGTAGCTTTAAGGGAAGTAGGAACAACCGATTTTAATTTCGTAACAGATACTGGGATAAGAGTAATTGACGATGATATAAGTGGAGTTTATACGACTCAGCTGTTCAGTGTCGAAGCTCAGCCTGGTACAGGTAAAACACGTTTCGCACTCGGAGTAATGGCGTACAGAACAGCGGTACTCTACAAGAAGAATGTAGTGTACTACCAGCTGGAGCAGACAGAAGCAGAAGCAATATCTATGCTTGTTGCTCGTCATGTATTTACTCTGTATAATATACAGATAAGTAGTGGAATGATCCAGTTTAATAGAGTACCTCCTGAACTTCAGGATAAAGTCACAGCAGCAAGAATTGATTTATTCGAGTCCGGGAAGTACGGTAAGATAAAGATCATCAATACTGATCTTTACTATGAAACCCTCGAGCAGGTGTTCAGAAAAGACGATAAATTATTCGGACCATTCGACTTGGTAATCGTAGACTACATGGGACTTATCATGCAGAAACCGGATAAGTACCACAAAGAGAAACTCGATTATCAGGTTATCGCAGAATCTTATCGTAAGATGAAGCATTATATGCGTTCTACGCGAAAGTGTGGACTAGCAGTTTCACAGCTGAACAGAGAGGGTATCGCTGCTGGTAAGGCTGACAAGGAGATTACACCAGAGATGGCACAAGGTGGTATTGTTGTTTATAAGCATACAGACCAGAACCTGGCATTAACTCGAACGGCAACTATGGAGGCTCAGCAAAAGATGAGAGTATCCCAGCCGAAGAAACGTGGAACAGAAGGATTTGGTACTACTGTTATTGATACCAGATTAGGATTTTGTTATTTTTATCAGAACGCACCGCAAGAGGTTTAGGTGCTGAAAGGAGATTTGCATGATTACTGATTTCCGTGTACAGGACAGAGTGACGTCGAACGGTAAACAGTTTGATACGGAGTTCACAAGTCGGATACAGGAGATGCTATATAAGCCTAGACACTTAGATGGTGCTCCAGATAAGTATAAACCTGTTGATTTATCTGAGATAGACCAGCAGCCGTTTGGCACGTATATGGTATTTGGTAATTTATATACATCATTGTATAATGAGACCGAACCTAAAGATGGCATCCTTAAGTTAAAAGGAGAAGATGTTCAGTGTTCGTACAAAGTATTATGCGCGCTTAAGGCATTAACCCTCAGTGGTGTCACAAAGTCTACCGAGAAAGCGAGAGCGTGCAGAGATTTGTTTGGAATTATCTTAGGGTGCAGAGCAGATGGCAAGCTTACCGAGGATAACCTTTGGAGTGCTTTTAAAGAGCACGGTGATTTCTATATGAATGAGCTGTCAAGGGCTATCGTGGATTGCATATATAGCGAAGAAGAGAAGATGCAGTGGGAACTCAAGAGACAGATGAAAGGCAATTACGATATTGACGCTTTATCTTGTTTTGAGGTTGCTAATGTAGATGACTTGAAAAGCGCTATATTATCAACATACAAGGAAGCTTGTGCTGATCAGAGTTTTACTGTGATCAGGAAAGATGGCAGGGCAACGAATGCTGTGCGGTATATCCGGAGCAAGAAGTAATGAGATTACGTATCGGATTACTGGCAGTAGTGCTGATGCTTATATGTAGTATTACATCTTTCGCAGATAACACATACGAGCCAGTAACCGATCAGTACGATAATCTCGGAGTTGTCCAGTGTCCAAAGTATTGTAACATCCGTCAACAGCCATCGAGCTCCAGCAAAGTAGTAGGTCTTATACAGAATAATGGTGCTGTGGAGATATTGTCAACTGGTGATAAGTGGTACGCTGTTAGGTCCGGAGGAGTTAGTGGCTACATAATGAAGGACTACGTATCGACAGATATGCAGTTAGCTAACTCTTTATCGACAAAGCGTGTTTACGTATTATCTCCGACGGCTGTATACTCCAGTAAGAACACCACATCTAAGGTGTGGGAGAAACCTACCGCTGGCAGAACGTACACAGTGACAGCTGATGATGGTAACTGGGTACAGATTGACCTGGATGGAGGAACCGGTTATATACAGGTCAACGACTGTATTAAATTGTGTTATGGATTAGATACTGCTAATCCTACCTATGATGTATCTTCTTATTCATCTGTTAGGCAGAATATAGTGACGTACGCAATGCAGTTTCTTGGAAATGCATATGTGTGGGGAGGTAATGATCCTCACACAGGGGTAGACTGTTCAGGGTTCGTTAAATACGTATACAAGCATGTCGCAGACATAACGCTCCCACGTGTCTCTTACGAACAGTGTTACAGTGGAAGTAAGATAAGCTCCCTTGAGATGAAACCAGGAGATTTGATATTCTACGCTAACGCAGAAGGTACTGTGAATCATGTTGCTATGTATATAGGTAACGGTACTATAGTACATGCAGCTAGTAGGAAATCTGGTATTAAATTATCAGAGTGGAACTACAGAACTCCGAAATACATACGGAAGGTGTTGAATGATTAACGTATTCAGAATGATGAAGCCGTTAACTAAGATTATAACTTTACTTATAAGCTTATTAGTGGTGTCGTCTGCAATCTACGCTGTGGTAACTTTTTATTCCGATACTATATCAATGGCGCTTGGAAAGTACGAAGATAAGTTTTATCGAACTACAGCTATAGCAATAGAGCCTCAGGAATTTACTTTAGAGATTCTGGATTCGGATTCTCATATTACCGTAATGACTGGAGGTAAAGCTACCTGGGACGGTATTGATGTACAAGTCATACCTAGGTACATCCCGTCAGAGGTGGGTGAAATGATTGTGTGGGGTGTGAGATACAGGACAGATGGTACAATAATGTACGCAGAAACTCTATTAAGAAAGGAGACGAGTTCTGATGCTGAAGAAAGTTAAAGTCTATTCTGCATTGTCTTTGGTGTTATCATTATCGGCAATTGCTTTTTGCATTTACAACTATAATGGTGCTATATCTGAGCAGTTCCGTGGCGTTAACAACGTTGCTTTCTATGGCACTCTTGGTACTCCAGTAGGTATAGCTGTGGTAGCTTTAGTGCTTGGTGTATCTGCTTATACAGCAGTAAATGTTTTAATTAAACTATCTGTAGATGATGATAAGTAATTTTATAAATCCCCTCCCCCGTGCTCGCACAAGCCAGACATTAGTGAACATGTGCATTCTCGTATGAGTAACCAATATTACAAATAAGAGGAGATGCAAGTTATGTTAAAATTCAGATTACGTCCAAATAGATACGTAATGGCTAAAAATTATGTACAGGTTGTTTCCACTAATAAAGAATACAGGGATATTGCTTTAGACTGGTTAACTAGTAATGTGGAGGGTCAGCCTGTAAAGGCAAGAGCTACTCTTACTTTGCCGGATGGTGCAGAGGTAGATGCTACAGCTTTTTACGGACAGAATACTCCGATACTTAAGGGAAAGCTGGAAGTATCAGAGCCTAAGTTTCTTGGAGTAATTTTTGGTACTGACGCAGTAGTATCAGAATATGCAACCAATATGGATGCTGTGTTTGAAGTATTACATGTATCTAACGATAAAAGTTGTTTAGCACTTAAACCTATACAGCCAGCTTTCAGTTGTATTTGGTTTATCCCTAAACCAGGTATAGAGAGATCTGTACAGGTAACCAATGTGTCAAGAACAAAGGCGCAGTAGTTATAAATAAGCAGAGGAGATTATCCTCCTCTGTATCAGAAAAAGAAGGAGATTGTACTATGTTACAGCGAGAGATAAGATTAAAAGAAGTCCAGGACGCTACATACGATGATATGTGTCGGCTATTAAATGAGAGAAAACTGTGTAATGTAGAACGCTGCACTGGAATGGGTAAAACTACGATATTTCTACGATATATCAGGGAGCATCCAGATGAAACTGTGCTATACTTCTACGACACTGATGATATTAAGAACAAAATTAAAACTGAGACTGATGGTAAAGATGTCCTGCTCATGTCCTATCAGAAACTCTTTAGAACAGCAGCGAGCTCTGTTATAACGTATCTTGAAGATAAGGATATCGATATTCTCATCTTTGATGAAAGTCACCGTATGGGCGCTAAAACAGTCAGGGAGAAATGGGATCCTATCGTCTCCTACTGTATTAAACAAGGAATCAAAGTGGTAGGCGGTACAGCTACGGATGTGAGAGCTGATGGTATCTCAGTTACGGAGCAGTTCTTTAACGAGTGTAGTGTATTTCCATACACATTAGGGGACGCGGTAAGTGACGGATTAATCCAGTTGCCTTGGTATATTGCTGCAGACGTAACACCGCCTTCTGAGGAGTTAATGCAGTGGGCATCTGACGAAGATAAACGTATTCTGAAAGACCCAGATAATCTGGATGCCTTATTACGCTATGCGCTTACGGTGTCAGGACAGCTTGATAACAATTACGCTAAATACATTGTGTATTATCCAGACATTAAAACGGTAGATGAAGTAGGTGTTAAGGATTGGAAGGAAGCATTGAATAGTGTATATCCAGGTTTTGAGATTAATATAATTCCGATTACATCAAAGCATCCAAAAAATCAAAAGTATATTCAATCTTTGCATAAGAGGCCGAACGCTGTCGATGCCTTTCTGTGTGTGGATATGATGTCACAAGGACATCATTTTGACGATTTAACTGGAATAGTGATGCAGAGAAAAACAAGCTCGCCAGTTAAGTACACGCAACAGATAGGGAGATGCATGTCCGTTGCTAACTTCAACGATATGTTCGTTTTAGATTTAGTCGGTAACTTTATCAACGATTTCAGAGTTGAAAATCCGCTAGCAGCAGTATATAGGCAGATAGCTGCGCACCAGTTACCTGGTACTAGGGTTGGTACAGATTGGCGTGATGCTGAACGTGCTCGAGTTCACATGTCTGGACACCAAGTACGTTATCAGTTACTACTCGATAAATTACGCTACGCTGCTGAGGTCTCACAGTATAAAGGATTATCTACTTTATGCAAGATATATGAGATACATCCTGAGGTAAACTTAGCGGATGTATGTAAAGCACAGAAGATCAATTTAGGCACAGCTTTGAGATTCATAGCTGAACGTGGAAAGTTAAGAGACTCTGACTATGTCCCAGAGTATGACCCAACTAACAACAGTACTTACCAGCAGCGACTGGCAGATAAGTACAATAATAACCTACGATGATAGGAGAAGAATATGGCTAACACTTACAATTACAACGGAGAGATGTTACGACCTAGTGCTATACTTAAGCATTACCCAAATATCAGTATAGCTACTATGCGCAACTGGCTTAGAGCGTGTGATGCGATATCTGACGTTAAAGAACAATTAGATACACGTTATCAAAAATTATATGCTACTGGGATTAAGAGCAAAGCAGAACAGTTATATGTGTACAATGGTAAACTTTCTTTTACGAGAAGTATTGCTGAGGAGATCGGAGTTGCTACTCCAACAGTGTATGAGTGGTTAAAACCATATAAAGCATATACAGATATTACACAAGTGATAACTGCTAAACTGTGGTGTAGAGATGCTGATATCCTATACCATGGGGAACAGACCAAGGCGTATCGTGTGCTGTCAGGTATAGACGCAGATGTTGTAGATTTTTATAATGTAGTTAGTCATCTGACTGGAGACACGAGTGAAGCTATTGATTCAAACTTCGACACAGTCGGTACTGTATTTACGTTTCGAGGGAAAGTCTTGAATCGCAGAGGTATCGCCTATTATCTTGGAGTTACAGAAAGTATTGTGTGGAATCGTACCAAAGGGATAAGCCGTGCTGAAGCTGAAGCTGTGCTGAGGCAGTTTGATAAAAATACTTTACGTGCTGTTAAAACGTACATATATCATAATCGTGAGTTAGACATAAGTACTATTTCAGAGACAGTAGGTAGTAAGCGTACTTTAGTGTGTCAGTGGTTACATGGTATTCCAGCTGGTGAAGATGTGTCAGAGCTGTTAGATGCTCATATATGGTGTCGAGATACTACGATACTTTATCACGGAAAGGCAACTAACGCATATTGCGTACTACGGACACTCAATACTGACGTCGTCCGTTTCTATAGAGTTGTGCACAGTTTAGAAGGTGATGTTAGTAGGACTGTAGATTTAGCATTTAGTACTACAGGAAAGGTATATGCCTTCCGAGATATGGTACTTAATTGTGCTGGTATAGCTTATTACTTGGAGTCGCACGCATCCGTAATAGACCGCCGACTAAAAGGTCTTAGTCGGGAAGACGCGGAAGCTGTGTTGAGAGAGATGGATAAGCATGCTCGTAGAAAGCCAATCTCCTACAATTATCAAGGTGGAAGTTTGTCCGCTAGCGCTATTAGCCAGAGACTAGGTTTAAGTGCACAGACATTGCCCAGAATAATACGTACCTACGAGTTCACAGAAGAGAATGTTTATGAGTTTCTACAGTATATTACAGATAGAGTAGCACCTGCGAGTACTAACGTAATTGACGCTGTAAATCAAACTAAGATGGGATCTTTGCTAAAACTTTATGATGGTACTTTTATGCTACCAGAGACAGCCTATAAGTTATTCAGAGTTACCAACGTTAATTTAAATACTATAGGCGTGCTCAATACGCTTTGGTGCGCTCATAAGCAAGGTGCAGAGATACACCATATATTCGATAGTCTGTATGAGTTTACTTGTCCGGAGTGCGGACGTAAGTTGTTGCTCACATCAGATGAAATTTTCAGTTTCAAACATTCAAATGAATTTTGTGTAGGAAAGGAGATCATATGACATACGAAGAGATTGTTCAGAAATGGCAAAAAGCTAAACTACCTGCAAATATTTTCTCTGGGAACTTACTTACTGTTCTCACTTCTGAGATTTCCAAGATTGAGGGAATTAATGTGTCATATCACAGAACGCATGAATTACTGGAAAACGAGTATGTGGCTGGGTACACTGGAGATATTCGAGATTTATTCTCTGTGCTCAACAACAGAACACTCGCTGACTTTTACAATAACGCTTTAAAAGACGGACAGAGGATCACTCCATGGTTTATCAAGAAGTCACATAAGATTCTGCTCAAAGCATCTATCGACAAACACAGGTATCATGATAACGGTGAGCGCGCCGGACAATACAAGAAGCACGATTATTGTATAGGTGTTTGTGATACTGGAACTGAGCCAGCAGAAGTTGAATCTCAGATCACAGAGCTGTGTGAGTTATTGGAAGAGAGGAAAGACTCAGATACACTAAAGCTCGCAGCTGTGTTCCACTGTTTATTTGAGTCAATCCATCCATTCGCTGATGGCAATGGGAGAGTAGGGAGATGGCTTTTGAATTACCTTCTTGTATCACGTAATCATCCTCCTGTAATTATCATGAATGATAATAAGGAAGATTATTACCTTGCATTAGAGGAATTTGATAGAACAGGAGACCCTCTACCTATGTATGATTTCTTGAAATCTCAGGTTGTGAATCAGTATCATTCGTTACGACCAATGCTGGAAGACACCTCTAAGATTGATACTTTGTGGAGTGAAGTACCACCGTCCATTCGTGATAACTATACAGGAGATAGGGAAGTTTTACTTCGTGAACTTGGTCTGTTGGGATAGGGGAGTCTTATGAGTAAAGAAATTGATGGAAATATTAAAAGGTATGCCAGAAGATGCTCATGTAAGACTTCATTATAGAGAAGGAGAGGGAGCGTTATGCGGTCAGAGGTAGAAAGTGACAGCGACAGGAGGTAATACATTGGATAGGTTATACCATTATACAGACTTAAACGGGCTACTTAATATTCTGCAATCAGACAGTATGGAGTTGTGTGAGCAAGCGAGTATATGTGATATAAGAAAGGTGTGCTTCACTACTAATGACAGTTTGTGGATACATGGGGAGTATCGAATAGAGTTCAACAACAAACTACTGTGCCATGCTAAATTGAATAAGTGGGATTACAGTAATTCTTTTCAGCAATATGCTTACGAGGAAGAATGGTACTCAGCAGAGAGAATTACAAGTATAAGAGAATGTATACAGGAGATAAAGAATGTCTCAGTGTGTGCATATCTATCAAACAGAAGATAATACAACTTTATACAAAGTAGCGGCATTGATTACGTGGTACGGGCTAGGTGGAGAATTCTCAAACATGTGGTATAGCATATATGCATTTCTGAGAGATAATAAGGAATATAAAGCAATGTATATAGACAATGATGAAATGAGTTCCTTATGAGGAGTGGGTATGGATTAGTCGTTGTAGAATATTTACGTAGTAAGCTTCCATGTGGTGTATCAGGGTTATATAGCGACTATGAGATATTCACACAGTACTACATTATTTAAGGAGGGTATATTATGTGTAAACTTGTACCATTTAAAGCGCAGACAGGTAAGACTGTTATGGTTGCGGACATAAAGGTAGATAAACTCAATAAGTACTTAGAGATGTTCCCTAAGTTAACAAGCATAGACAAGGTTGTACTTTTTGGTACGGCATTAAGCGATAGATGTACAGAAGAGTCTGCTTTAGATTTATTACTATTTTACAATGATAAGTTTCAGTATGGCTATGACATGTCTATCACTTTACTAGATGAATTTCCAGATTCATGTTACGATGCAACCTTAGGCATCAGTTCCACCAAAGATATATCGGAGCCCATCGGTACGGTACGAGAAGCTTTACAGGGAGGGATTACACTATATGATAACAGACAAGGAGGCAATCTTTCTAGCTGAGAGATGTTTTGGATACAGAGAGGCCGCCGATCTACTTAAGTCTCAGAAAAGTATTGTATTTAAATGTAACGCAGCTTTTCAATTAGCAATGTGCGGTGAGTTTGCTTTAAAGTTTATTTTACACACTAACAGTGTGGATGTGTCAAGTATGCATAATCATAAAATACTAATTCGATGCTGCGGTGAAAATAAGATACAAATACCTAAGATTGTTAGGATGTGCGCTGAGTATATGTACGAATTTGAAGCGTCTACTAGATATGATTCAGATTTTGTATTAGATAGTGATATCTACAGTAGAGTAGAGGATGCAACTACAGTATTGCTTGATATTATTAACAAGTACTACATCAAACCTGTGTCGGATGGGATAAGGTGTAAGTTACCACATAGTTTACAATCACTATCTGATTTTGAGATATTCGCGCAGTATTATAATATTTTGAGGGAATACCTATGATAGATTTTGCTGAGAAGGTTAGAATCAATAAAGAAGCTGATAAAACTTTGGAAACAATTTATCTAAGAGATACGATACTTTCGACCAGCATGTAGAAGTTGGTAAAATTACTGATTTGGAAGTAGCAAAGATGGTCATTAAAAGATTACTTGATAAATTAGCATAGGAGGTAATGTATGCCGTTATATTTGGACTTTAAGCCTAACCCAAAAGATGTGACATTACAGCCTGAGGGATATTATGACGGATATTATGAAGTGTCGTGGTTCGATGATCCGATTATAGTTTCCATTGTCGAGCAAATAGATAATGTCAGACACGATTACTCCGATGCATTCTATTCAGATGTTACTGGTAGATTCAGTGGTAAGTATATTTCAGGTGGAGCTAAGATTGTGATACTGGCATACTTAGGACTTGTACCTAAAATCATACCATTATCTTGGTTGGGTGAGAATTGTTTCAAAGTACTTGGTCAGGTACCAATTAAAACCAAGGTTATATTTGAAGCAGATTTTGTACCTATGTTGTGGGATTTCGACTGTGACTTTATATCTGTACAGTCTGGGAAACTAATTAACAATCACGATACATTTTTCGAGGAGTACTGTAAATATGATATGTCAGATAGTATCACCTAAAGTTAAATATACTTTAACGCTCAATCGTCGTGTATCTGTAATTAAGGGTAAGTCAGGTATAGGCAAAAGCCACATGGTGCAAATTCTAGAAAGATCAGATGACATTCACTATTATGTATGTGATAGAAAGATTGCAGTGGTACCGCCTAACCTTCAAGCTGACATAGATAGTTGGCTATGTGCGTACAGAGGATTTGTGTTATTTGCAGACGAAAACGCAGCTTGGGCACACACAGCTGAATTTGCAGACAAAGCGCGGGAGAATGGTTGTTGGCTAGTAATTATTAGTAGAAGCTTAACTCATATAACAGCACGTTATTCTGTTAGAGCTGTATACACACTACATGAATCTGGTAAATACCGTTGGAACGTACCGTATTACAGTAAATCAGAGGCTTTAAATCCAACCTTACCTATATACACTGAGGATTCTAAATCTGGCTTCACATTCTTATCAAAAATATTCAAAGATACTGAAAGTATTGGAGGTAAGGATAAATTTCTTCGTATGGGAACATTGTTGTATAATCATAATGTCGTAGCAGATGGAGCCGCTTTTGGTCAGATTCTATCGAAGTATCAAGTAGAGTACACGCTTGGGAAAATTAATTTTGTGTTACCTGAATCATTTGAATGGCTACTCTTGCAATCTGGAATATTCGAAGGCATAACAGGGAAAGCAGAGGAGCCTGAAAACAACGGAGCAAATGGTAGTCAGTACGATACGTGGGAGAATTATTTCGAGGATTTGCTGAATAAACTTATGCTTGAAAATGGAGCACACGGATATTCAAAATCAGGAGACATGAGCTGTTTCATTCATGATTGTTGCTATAAGGATATTCCCTGTGATCTACGTAAACTACCAGCATGTGTGAAGATAAATAATATTCTTAAACTATTGGGAGTGGAGATGGAGCTATGATTTCAATCAAACTTAGAACAGGCAAAAGTCTGAAAGTAAATGAAGGCATTAAAGTATGTGGGCCAGGGGATGCTGTACTCGCAGCGACGGATTGGTTGTGTAAAAGAGTACAATGGCCATCTAGTTGGTGTGACAAAGACGAGTCAGTCACTGACGTGTATGATAGTAAGAGTTTGACTCACTTATTCTGGATAGCTCGTACACGTAGTGTAGAGGACTTCGTGGATGTTCCTACTGATGTGATTTTACGCGTGCACAAAGTAGCTGGTACGAAAAATTTTGTTGTTACGTTTCTAAAACCTAACTGGGACAGTTCATATATCATTGAGAGGTAGAAATGAAAAGTCGCTTGGAAAAAATGATAGCCATACCAGATTATTGGCATGACTATGTAAACCCTAAAGTTGATTTACGGGCAAATCCAAAGCAGCCTTGCCCGTTTCATCACGAGCAACACGGTCAGTCCTTCTCCTACCGTGCTGACAAAAATTATTTCTCCTGCTTCGGTGCTTGCCATGTGTTGGGTGGAGACGTAGTTAGGCTACATATGCTTAACTATCGTCTTCACGACTATGAGGAAGCTGAACGGAGTCTTGCCCGTTTATACGGGATTACATTAGAGAAGGAATTGTCATTCGAGCCGAAAACTGTTACGGTGAATGACAAAGATATTGCTTACAGAGTAGCTTACGCAAAAGCTTGTGCGTTGGCCCGTTCTCCCGACGATTGGATCGAACTCGATTACATTATGTCACAATACCCACCGGACATTGGCAAATTGCAAATGTTTATCAATAGCCGTGGATAGGAAGGGAGGTAGACAGTGAAATACTATGATGATTTAGAGATGAAAACAAAGTCAGAGTTATCCCACTCCGCATCTAAGTTAAAGGTGTTGCGTTTCGTACTGGGAATCTCACTTGTATCTCTTATATTGTTATGTATTGCTGTATCAGTGTATGTCTATAGACTACAATACTAAGAGAAAGAGGCGTTATAAAAACACTCTTATCTCAGCACTGATTGCTATTGTTGTACACATCGCCAGGCATATAGGAATCTTTCCGGAATTGCTCGTAATTCCGGAGTGCATTCTTATCGTAGCTACTCTGTTGTTTGGTTTTGGGTATTTGCAGCTAGTTTTCAGTACAAGGAGGAAATGATATGTTTGAGCAGTTTAAGGAGTATTTCAACACACCTCACTCCCAAGAGAATTACAAGATAGTATCGACTATGTCACCTGAGGAATTTAAGTATCTCTATGATAGCTTATTGCCTGAAGAGCAGCTTGCTTTCAATTATGATTTGAAGCTGGACGAAGTAGGTGAGCTTAGCCGTTTACTTATACACATCAAGCTTTTGCATAGGTTTATCGACGCGCGTAAAAACAATACTTGGATGGATCCTGATGGTGTATTGCACCTAACTGAGAAGTCGAGTATCCTCGAATTGCCTATCGACATGAACACGTACTTAGCGTGTACTGAAGAAGCTTGTTACACTATCGGAGACGTGACTAATTTCACAGCTACTACGAAGAATGATCAGGCGCTGTACCTAGTGTCTTTAGCTCTTCAAGAGTTAGCCTCCGATTCCACGATAAGAGTTGGAGGGCCCGCTAGATGATGTATAAACTCTTTAACGGACCTAGCCGAAGATTCCAGCATGGAGATACAGTTCCGAGCTTAGATTACACAGGTGAAGTAGTTGTGGCTATTGATCCGTCTAAGACGAATTGTGCTCTTGTTGTTGGAGATCCTGGTGGATACATCTTGTCAATTGTAGAAATGTCTGGAAACAACTGGAGAGTCGGACCAGTGGAGGACACTACACAGTACTGTAGTGAGGTGAAAGAATTCATAACAAAGCACCTCGCTGGTGCGAAAGTTGTTAAAGCAGGTCTTGAGAAAGCTATTACAAAAAGAGGTATGGAGCATCACCACTCTAATATGGTGTTGACTGAGATACGAGGAGCAATACTCAACCTGTTCTGGGAAGTCTATGGTTTCCGCAACAACGAAGTGGAAGTCAACAACTGGTCTTGGAAACATGCTATCTTACCGGAAGGTTATAGAAGCCAGTCCGAGAAGGGTTCCAAGAGATACTTCAGTCAGTATCTTAATGACAAATCTTATGTTTATTATTTTGAAGCTGATGTCACGGATTGTTTGTGTATTTACAAATATTTAATCCGTGATTGCAAAGATACCTACACTATAGCGTGTCGTGCAGTCGAAGAACCTTTAAAGAAATTTAATATAGGGATTTCTTCAGGTACTTGGGCAGACCAGCTTAATTACCGGCGCTTCAGTTTCAATCCATCATTTACTTTGGAGGAGAATGTGGCTTATTTCGTAAATCGGTCCAAAGTAAATGGTATCGCCTGCGTAGATGTTAAATATCTAACCTTGCAGGATATCTATACGCATGCGTACGGATTTCAAACCTTGCCGGAGAAAGATGAGGTGAGAGTCTTAGCGCAGATATGTTAATTACATTATCAAATGTCTTGCGTGATATGTTCGTTACTCTCATAGTCAGCACTTGCCTAGCGCAGGTGACTAAGAAAACGGAGCACGCATGGTATTACTTCTTCTTCATCTTAATCATGTTAGTGCTTGGTATCAAATTACTTTAAAAGGAGGCTAACATGAGTGGCAAGGTAAAGGTAATTCTTGGTGTACTTGGAACTGCTATATTAGTATCCGGTATTTGGGCTACTGTTATGCATTTCAGAACCAAGGCAATCACGGAGAAGTTCGAGGGAGAGATCTCTCAGTTGACAGCGACACTAGACGCCTTAGGACCTAGCGTGGACTGTTACACCGTAACAGAGGAGTATTGTAGTCATTACGATAACGATACTACGGGGCAGGTAATTCAGGACAATGGCCTGCAGGTTATTAGTGTTCCATCCTCGCTGGTTGGAGATTCCTATGTACAGGACCCTTCCGAGATTGTAGGAAAATACTTTAAGATCAACGTAAAGCCAGGCACCCCGATTACTCGGGATTTAGTTATGGCTGAGAAATACGATGATACTTTGCGTGACGTGGATATTGTTGTGAACTCTTGGGTAGTAGGTATGCGTGAGGGCGATTATGTAGATATCAACCTTACATTACCTTGGGGACAGGATTACATTGTTCTTCCTCACAAGAGAGTTATGCAGATCAACGATAAGACCGTCAAGATGTATATGACAGAAGAAGAGTGGCACACTTATCAGTCAGCATTAGTTGACTGGTATTTGAACTCAAGCAGAGGTGCTAGGTTGTACTTCAAGAAGTATGTTGAACCGGGAGTACAGGAACCGGCACAGCCGTATTACACTCTGACAGCAGAAGTGCAGTCCGCAGTGCAGCAGGATCCGAATATCACAAACAAAGCATTCGACCAGATGGTATCTACTACTCGTCCGGCTATCGATGCCGAGTTTGGTAAGCTGCGTACAGAGCAGGATTCCTTACAGAAAGATGCAGGTCTTATTTCTTCTGGACGTAATACTTATACATCTGATATCATGTCTGATGTTAATGTTGACTTACGTGAACGGCAGAACGCTGAGGGAGAGGAAGATACATATGAGGTACAGGATGTGGATATCCAGTTAGATGGTTCTCCGTCTGAGGAAGAAACTACATCAAGTACAGAAGAGACCACTACGCAGGAGACTGTAGAGACCCCGGTGGAAACTGACGCTCCAGAGGAGACTGCTACACCAGAGGAAAGTACAGAAGCACCAGATGTAGTTGGCTAAAATACAGGAGGTTAACATGATTATCTCTGTTATTGGAGAAACCGACAAGAGACCATTCATGTACACCCTACTTCGTATCTGCCAGTATATGGGAGACGTCCTTCTGGTTTCCGATGATCGTCACTATAAACGGTTAATCGAGGAGCCAGAAGAGGACGTCGAAGTACATGCTGGGCATTTCCAGAACACGTTCATTGTAGTAACCGATAAGACGCCTGATGAAGCAATGCAGGCGGTCGGTTACGAACCAGAGGACTACGAGTTCGTTATATACGACAATCAGATTGATGCGACAAGTGATCTGATTGTTTACGTAACTGGCGACAGTATGTCCGAATGGGAAAAGGAGCAGCTGGATTACTTAGAAGAGGGAGACTATATTACTATCGGTCTTGGATTCGGAAAGAAGAACATGGTTCCTTATTCTACAAACATGTTCAAGAATGTAGAGTTGGTGGAGTCTCGAAAGACACTCTTAGCAATCGACTCTAAATTATCAGCAATGGTTGCAAAGATTCTGGCGCCAAATATCGGTATTCCAGAGAAGACCATGCTGAAGGCGTTAGGAGGTAAGTCGTAATGAGATTAGCTATTCTTTCGCCGCTTAACAGAAGTGGTTGTTCAGTTGTTACAACAATGCTCGCGCAGGGAGCAGCTCTTACTCAGGACTGGAAGACAGTGGTTACGTACACGAGCAAGGCGCGTACTTTACCAATCTACCTGAATCTGATGGAGTACACAGAGGACAGGACACGTTCTATTTCGCAGGTAGTTAAATTACTTCAAGCTAAAGCGATCAGTTCTGACGAACTCGATGAATTTGCAATCAAGGTAGCTCCGAACTTCTATCTTATGGATACTGTGTCGGAGACAATCACAAACGAAGAAGCGCTCATGGTTCAGAAGTATGTATACACGAATATCACGGCAGACTTAGTACTATGTGATATTAGTGAGTCTATTGAGGATCAGAGTGCACAGGAACTCATGGAAGTTTCAGATGCAGTATGTTTCATCGTCAACCCAGATAATGTTTCCATCGAGGCTTTACAGGCCTGGAAGGATTCGGAATATTGGCCGAAAGACAAGCCCGTATTTATCGTAATCAACAGGTTCGACGAGAACATCATCGGAGTGCGTCCATACTCTAAGAGAATTGGATTTGCACCAAAGAATACGTGTACGTTACATTACAACCCGTTCATAACCAAATCGTGCAATGAGTATTTCTTGTCCGAGATCGTACCTTACACCTACGACAAGGACCCTCGTATTCTGAATATCAGAAACGACATTAAGCAGCTGATGTCATGGCTGTGTGCACTTACTGGAAGAAAGCAGAAATGGGAGAAGTAATATGACGACACAATGGCTATTAGCAGGGATAACCCTTATAGCTGTCCTGGTCGTAACATTCCTCATGTACAATAAGAGGAAGTTCTCACGTAAAGAAGTAAAACGTGAGGATAGGCTCACAATGGATAGACTTCTGGAGATGGTGAAACTCCGGTTAGTCGACATGCTCAAGGACGACAACATCTACGGTAAAGATGGAGAAGAATGGGAAAGAGCGTATGCTAGATTAAAGCGCGTACAGAAAGCTATGCGTGACTGTGTGTACGGAATAGAGAAAGAGAAGATTATCGTTAAAGACCTTATTAAAGGAATTGTTCAGGAAGTATGTCCAGATGATGAGAAACTCGATGATGTTCTCGATCTCAACAACCCATTCATCGACCCGATGATTAAGTGGGAGATACTTGCATACTACCTGTCCAAAGATCCGAAGATCAAGAAAGGTGTAATCAAGTACCTGTTCTCTAAGTATCATGTAGATGATGTTAAGTACGAAATCGAGGATGGTACCGTACCGCACTATCGCTGGGATTTGGAAGAGCTCAATGAGATGTACAGGAACGAGATTAACTTTGAGATCCCATATCTTGATAAGCTCGAAATCTTCTCAACGTTATTGTATGAGAGGTATAAGGGATTCGGGTGTATTGATACACTCCGAGACATGACAATCGACGGATTGAACTTTGGTACATCAGGTTCAGTTCTTGCCGATATATTAAACAAGGATAGAAAAGTCGCAAAGGCTTCCGCATCTGTGTGGATTTATTATTCTGGTAAGTATATACACGCAAGCTTCTTTAACTTCTACAGTGAACATGAGGCCCGAAGGGTTGTACAGTTGATTTGCCGTTATGGCAATCCAGGACCTCTTACTGAAAAGAGAGGTTACTTGGTCAACAACATGTATGACCAGTCGCGTGTACTTGCAGTTCGTCCGCCAGTAGCTGAGTACTGGGCTGTATTTATCCGTAAGTTCGATTTGGGTGAAATGACTTTGGAAAGACTTGTCGATCCGCTAGTTATGGACCCGAATACTAAGAAACCAAAAGTTGATGAAAATGGAGAAGTCATTCATAAATATAAGAATGCTATTATTCCGTTCAAACTCATACGTTACCTCATGGAAGGTCAGGTTACGTGTGGCTTTACCGGTCGTCAGGGTTCTGGTAAAACAACCATGATGAAATACGCTATCGGTGCTGCTGATGCACGACTTACTCTCCGTATCTTGGAGATGACCTTCGAGATGTACCTACGAGAAATCTACACCGACCGAAACATCCTGTCATTACAGGAGACAAACTGGTGTACAGCTGCTGAGCTTCAGGATGCTCTTAAGAAATCAGATGCGGCTATCTCAATCGTAGGTGAGGTTGCAACCGACGTTATCGCGGCACGTATGATTCAAATGGGTCAGGTAGCTTCTATCTTCACCATTTTCTCTCACCACGCTAACAGAACAGAAGACTTAGTACAGGCCATCACCAACTCTATCGTTGCATCCTCAAACGGTGCCGCGACGCCTGATACGGTAGAGCCGCAGGTTATCGATGTTATTAAGGTCGACATTCATCTGGATTACGATGTTAATGGAAACCGATACATAGAACGATTCACAGAGATTGTTCGTACTGATAACCATATTGCTTACTTACCTATCGACCCAAAACGAGTTGAGTATTGCCGTGCGGAGAACGAGAAGCGTTACTACGAGAAGATCACTGAGAATAAGAGATTTGCTTGCAGGAACATATTACATTTCGACACGAATACATGGGAGTATGTACCGGATCAGTTCTTCTCTGAAGCACTTACCAACCATATCTTGTCCCGACTCCCTAAGGAGTATGTAGACGAGTTCCTCGACTTCGCTGAGAAGTGGTGGGGAGGAGGTGTCTGCGTGTGAGTAACCCAGCACTATTACCGCTCTTAGCTGCACTGGTTATAGCACCAATAGCAATCATCGCTATCTTGGTGTTTTCACCGAAACAAACTAAGAAACAGGCTGATACTAATAAGTACGCGAAGATAAACAAGCAGCACCGGAAATTTTCAACATGGGCTTTGACCCGTAAGGATTACTTACGACTGGTAGAAATGCTCTCAAGACTTTCGATTTATAATTTCCAGGAAGTCAGATTCAGAGCAGTACGCTACTTCAAAGCGAGTATGATCTGTATGATAGGTGTGTGGCTTGTCGGAACCTTTATATTCAAGGATATCATCAGCTCCTTGCTTCTGCTCCTATTCGCGTACATGGTAAAGAACAAATACATTGACCAAAACGTTGAGAAAGCAAGAAGGCAGTTACTTAATGAGTTCTCCTCAACCCTTTCATCCCTGCGAGAAGAATATACAAGATTGGGTAATATCCCAGATGCAATCGCCGAGTGTGAGAAAGGGAAGCTGCTACAGTCACAGATGGAAGATATTTACTCCATTTGTACAGCTGTAGATGGTGAGGATAGACTTAACGAGTTCTACGCTAAATGTCAGTTCAGGCAGCTGAAGACACTGGCAGCTGTATGCTACATCTTAAACGATACTGGTGATGTAGTCGATGCCAGAGGGCAGTCGTCGTTCAAGGTTGATATAGGACTTATCAAAGATGAGGTTGACTTGGAAGTTCGTAAGAACACCATGATACACATCAAGTTCAATATGCTTGAATATTTGCCGATTGTGCCGTTGTTCTGCGTGTCGATAGTTCAGAACTTCTTTATGAACAACATTCCAGGAACTTCCGTTATGTATAATGGATTACTGGGATTTATATCAAGATTCTCGATTGTTATACTAGCAATCATAGGATTTTATGTTATCACAAATATCAACTCTGAGCAATATGTACGCTCAAACGATAGAATGGAACTTGTGGACAACTTACTTCAGAAAAGATGGTATAAGCGTATTGTACAGAACGTAGCTACAAAGAAAGGTAAAGTGATTCTCAAGATAAACAACAAGATACGCGGATGCTTATCCTCCAAAGATGTGGAATACATATATGGGGAGAAAGTATTATTCTCAACTATCTGCTTTGTCTTGGCACTAATAGCCAGTGTAATCATGGTTATATCAGCTAGGCAGTTTATCTACAACAATACCAAATCATTGTCGCTCGTCGGCGGAATGACCTACTCACTTGAGGAATACGATAGGTTGTTTGAGTATGACTGTTCTGTAATGGAGAAGACTTCGCTCGAGACTGATGATGTTATGTCGTCACAGTTATCTTCGGTTCTTCCAAACGCGACAGAGTTCACCAGACTTGAAGAGGTATCACGTATTAAGCTTAAGTACGAGAAATACCACAACACTTATTACAGATGGTGGTACGTTCTCATCTGCTACGGAATTGGAATGGCCGGCTGGTTTATACCAGAGTTTCTACTCAAGTTCCGTGCATATATGGTAAAGGCTGAAGCTGAAGAGGATGTACTTCAGATGCAGACGATTATTGCGGCTGTAATGGAGACCTCACTCGACACTATGTCAGTCTTATACTGGATGGAGAAGAACAGTTCTGTACATCAGCATGCACTCAGATATTGTTATCACGAGTATGCATCTGATCCTGAGTTGGCTCTAAACAGATTGAAGTCAAAATCGACTGTGGCTGAGTTCCATCACATGTGTGACAAGCTTATAACTACAATACATCAGATATCAGTTAAAGAAGCATTTGCTGATTTAGTTCCTGAGCGTGCTCATATAATGCGTATCAGAGAGATGGTACAGGAGCAGACTATCAACTCTAAACGAATGATAGCCTCACCTCTAGCTCTCGCACCTATTTTTGTGTTAGCTGGATTACACATACTAGCTCCTGTTGGTATTTTAGGATTTGACAAGTTTACTAAAGCGTTTGCTCAGGCAGGATTTTAGGAGGATATTAACTACCAATGAATCAGGTAAATATAAATACGATCGTTGGAGCCTTGTCAACTAAAATGGAGCCTCATAAGAAATATGGGAAAGAACATTATGTGTTTACTTCCATTAAATGCTGTGAGGCGGACATTCCGGTTGTAATGTCACAGCACTTCTTTGATAAATACAAAGGACAGCGCGTCGAACTTTTAGCCTTCCCTAAGAAGACTAGGAAGAACGACAAGAATTTGAAAAAGACGACTATCGTCTCATTCCTCGAAGCTACGTTCGTTAATCCTACAGATAGCGAGCGCGACAAGAGGTATGTAAAGATAGAGGGTTATGTAGCTACTGAACCATGTCTCAAACCGACGAACGATTGTAGTACGTCATTACAGTTTGAGCTGGAGTACATGGTGAAGTTTCGTAATCCGGTCTCAGTGCGTGTAGATTGCCGTATATATGGGGCTCTTGCAAGGTTTATGATGGACCTTGAAAAGGGTGATTATGTGCGACTGTATGGCTACGTTGCCGGTTCAGGCAAAACACTGAGAGTAGTACCTACACGCATCAAGAAAGGAGAGGTTGTCGATGAAAATCTTGGACAAGCTTAACGGTAAGGTTTTACTTATCATCGCCGGCGTAATTGTCGTATTAGCAGTTGTTGCAGTGTGTGCGATGATGTTTATCAAATAACTTATTTGTGTAATCCACCTACTAGGGTGGTAATTACATTCATAGTAGGTGGAAATCTAATGAAAAAGTGAGGAGATTTTACTACTATGGGAACAGATATTTCTGAAGGCGCTAAAGTCGGTATTATCCTGATTATTCTTTGCGCTCTGATTGCAATCGTATTCAGCTTATTAACTATGATGAAGAACATTACCTCTTCCGGTTCCCAGTCCCTACAGAATGGACTGGATCAGTTAGGTGACTCTGAGTTCCAGGCTTACGACCAGAAGGTTGTATCTGGTACTGATGTTGCAGCAGCTATTAAGATCTTTGAGGGTCGTCCTGTTGCATTCGTTATCAATACTTCTGCAGACCAGAAAGCAGCAGATCAGACTGCTCATCTGTACGGTGCGAAGTTAACTGTTACTGGCGGTAACGGCGATGGTGTAGCCGGAGAACATGCAGGTACAAACGCTGGTAAGTACTACTCCGTAAAGATAGCTACAGCAGATACTGACGAGCCGGCATTAGCACCGACAGATGCCATTACTAAGTACTCTGGCAACTCTTACTGGACAGCAGCCCTGTTCACCAATGACGCTGGTGTTGTAGAGTACAACATGAACACCAAGCCTATCTCCGTAACAGGTAAGAGAACTTACGTTCGTTCTTCTGCTAAGTTTATGTCTGAGCTGATCAAAGACCCGACTGGCACCAAGATCGGTGTTATGTTTACACAGCAGAATTAATCTGAGGATTAGATGAATAAGTCCTAGTGTTTAACGACCTAGGCACGCGGAGAGTGCTCCAGCTCTCCAGTGGGACTCCACAACTATGTATTGTGGATACCACGCTATAGATAGACTTGAGTTCAGACGGCTCGGTTTGTATTTAGGTGTATCGTATAGAAGGATGCAATAGTAAATAAGAAGGCTGAGCGCACTTGAGGAGGTGGAATATGATGAGTATTTACGATGAAGTATTTCTGTGGTTTCTGTGCGGGGCATCCTTTATTATAGCGAGTATCTATACTTATGCTCGTATCAAATATCACGAAGTCTACATTACATGGGTATTATTGTGATGGTTGTTAACCGTACTGTGCGGGACTATGATACCAATGACTAAAGCATTACGTGGAGGTAGGTTACAGCCGTACTTATATACGTTATACGGTATAACATTTGTTACAGCATTTGTTATCTTATTAGTGATGAATAGGGGGGGGGAACGCGATGAGTGATTTCGAGGCTATATTAAAGACAGAATACTCTGCGGCATTCGATGAACATCGTAAGAAAGCCATGATTAACAGCTTCTATAAATACGGACCTGCTAATCCTCGTGTATTATATAACCCAACGGAGAACTCACGTCAAGTCACAGTTGCATTCCGGACCGTAGCCATTATATTATTGGCAGTTACGGTAATACTTACATTATTTAAATAAGTCAGATTGGAGGGGGATGCTTATGCGTAAAGTACTGTTACTGATTGACTACCAGAAAGGGTTTAAGTCTGATTGCTCAAAGGTCACAGTCCCAGCCATTGAGAAGTTGGCTAAGCGTGGAGATTGGGATGATATCATTCAAACTATGTGGCTTAACTCCAAAGAACCTGATAGTCCGTACATACAGAATCTTGGCTATACAGAGAACAGTGCATACGACAGAGGGCATGTTCTGGTAACTAAGTTCAAAGACGCCAAGATATTTACAAGGTACGATAAGTACTCATGCGTCGAGAATGGATTGGTTCGACTACTTCATGGAAACACCATGACCTACATAGCAGGTTGGGAATCTGACGCGTGTGTATTAGGTACATGCTTCGATCTATTTGACAAAGGAGTTCCCTTTAGGGTAGTTACAGATTGTATAGCATCAGAACGTCAGAACGCGCACGAAGTCGCTCTGGTTATTATGAATAGGAACTTTGGTAAAGTAACTTTAATCAAATCAGAGGAGGTGTAAAATACGTTCGATAGGGATTTCAGAAGAGAGATTACAGAGAGAGTTGTTGGATTAATGAAACTTCCGAATAACCCATACATGTCACTTATGTGCACAGAACCCTTCTGTGCTGTGTGCAACTCCAGGGTCGAGTATGGGATCAAGAAATACAAATTCGGTAGAATGATAATCCAGGCCGAGGGTGAATTTCAAATACCATGTCAGGCGTGGGTTGAGAAATATGCTGTAATCGTTCTCGATGATTATATCTGGGATATACCATCCAAGATATATGGAGAGCGAGCTGATAAGTACTTCTCGAGATTCAAACAACATGTCTATGTAAATCAATCAGAATCCGATTACATCTTAACACCGAGGCTCAAAGGAGCTCTATCACGTGTATAAGAAACTAGCTGTCGGCATCTCCATTTGTTCAGGTGCAACAGCAACAATAATCCCACTAGTATTGATGTGGTTAGGGTACAAAACTCCACTCAAGCTGGTATTGTGGTTATACTTATTACTTATAAGTATATCTCTTGTGTTTTGTCTTGCAAGCTTATGCTATGTTAAGAAAGACAAACAGGCGACCATATTATTTATGGTCAATGCGCTCTACAACCTAGCTATACTGACTAACAGTATCTCGGATGCAGGAGCAGTTTATCATTTATGGAGGATAGGATGAAAGTTAAAGACTATGAAGTAGAGGGGAACAGTGCAAAAGAAGTTTTAGAGTGAATCACGGAAGAACATACAAATGCTAAAGTATCTCGTATATCAGAAGGCTTGTACAATGTCCATCTAGAACTCAAAGAAGAGCAACCAGCCAGTTACGTACCTAAGGGGTGGAGTATACGTAGAAGAGCGGGGGCGAATATGTATGCATAAGAATTGTATAGGAAGAATTGCATGCGTATACAAAAGAGGATCACTAGTCTATAAGTTATATCAAGCCAATAGCAATATTAGAATATTGACAGACGATAAAGAGAAGTTAGTTGATACTCTAGCGGAGCTTGTTTGCTTGGGAGTCCAAGATGTTGCTATAACCGGCGATACTACGTTAGCCTCGGATACATGCGTAGTATTCTCCAGTGACAATTTAAGAATAACACCAATAATGAAAGGAGAATAAATAATGCAAGAGTGGTCTCAGACAGTCTTAATCGCGATAGGCTTACTCATAAGTGCATTCGTAGTAACCTGTATGGTTTTCTATGTCGGAAAAGGTAGAGAGTTGAACGAACAGCTCAGCCGACAAGGAGCGAATAAGGAACTTATGCAGGAATACAGAGAATATAACGGGTATAATAATCATACTGTGTATGCACAGGATGTTGTTTCTCTTGTACTACAAAAAAGAGGAAGTGCTGCTGTCAGAGTTTTAGTTGGTACAAATCTCAAGGCTTACTGGTGTGATAATGAAGATATTGAGGCTGCTTTATCCGACTTACCAGAAGGCGCTTGGTTATTCGAAGGCGCCAAGAAGCAGAATGATTATACAGCTACGAAAGTTACGGACCAGCTTGATGTTAACAAAGTATACTTCGGTAGTTTAACGTACGGACTGAACGGAGAAGTACTTGGAGTAACGTTCAAGCAGGGAACAACAAACGATGCTGGGGAGTTCATACCTGACTAATGGGCAGTACACTATCCGATGGCTTTAAAATGGCCATAGCTATGATCATCATGTGCGCTATCATAGGAATAGTTCTTACGATAGTTAGCATGGTTCGAGAGTGGGACTATAACACTAGACTAGACCTGATGGAAGTAAATGTCAAAGCGATAGACAACTTCCAAACTATGGCGGTTTATGGTAAACCTGTTCCAATGTCTAATGTTGTAGCAGCACTCGATCTATATGGTATTCCAGAGACTCTATGTTTACAAATGGAGGACTTAAAGAATACAATGGAGGGAACGCCTTATCCGATGGCTACTAATTCGGCAGCTGATACGGAAAGGATGCAAACTCTTATAACCACGATGCGTAACTACTACAATAAGAAAGTTTACGTATATTATGCTACTCCTAATGGGTATCTACAGCTGTGCGTAAGTGAACTGTCGCACGAGAATAACCCAGATGGAGAGAATCAGGATTGGAGTGATTAAACGTGGGTTTAAAGGATATACAGGACACAGCGCTCTATACTTTCCTTTTGTCTTGTATTCCTGCTCCAAACGAGATACAAACTAGGAAAGTGTTTATACCTCATGAACTATCGGTCATGCCTAGGTATATGAAAACTCTAGGCACAATGTGTGACTATGGAGTAAGAGCGCGAAATCAATATAGAGATTTTGGATATGTTCAAAAAGGATTAAGGAGTGGTAGATATAAAGAGGACAGTGAATTAGTGGAAACACTCTTAGACGCGTCCTCCTTGTCCGCCACAGAAGCGTATTTGTTAGTGACTGGTAAATACCCTGGGCATCTAGCAAATGCTTTCTACAAGGATTATAATATACTTACAGAACGTGCAATATCTATGTACAGACTGGTAGGAGCCTATTCTGGATTTTACGGACTACCATTTAGCGAAACACCGCCAATCGGTAAGATAGAGTGCGACTGTGTGTTCAGCAAAGGTATTGCAGACATGAAAGTATCTCGCACCTCTAGCTACAATAGAGAGTATTGGGTCCAGCTCATGCTTTACACGTTCACAGTCCGAAGTCGGGATAATCTCGATCGAAGATGCCTGTACCTACTATATCCGGTTCAGGGCAATATTAAGTATTTTATATATCCAGAAGCACAGTATCGTATTTTATTTAAAGTATTTCAGGAGGTGAGACAGTGCACTTAGACGACGGGTTTGATATAGTATCAATCATCCTGTGGGCAGCTATTGGAATTGTATCAGTTTGTTTCTGTCTAGGAATTATTATGGGCAATCTCGGTTCGTATACGCGAGCTGATAAGACTGCTTTAACATCAGCACAAGACAATACACCAGAGCCGTATCAGTGGTATGTGCGAGACTATCTTCTTATGATGATGGTAGCTGATGAGTTCTGTCCAGCACCGCAAGCAATTGATCTGAAGATAGGAGAATCTCAGAGAAATACGATTGTAAAGTTCGATGCTGATTATTTGAAGAACATGGAAGGTCGCTTGCAGAGATATTACATTTCATATCTTCATGATATTGTTGACCAGCCAATCTCTGGCTATGATTATTACTACAGTGATACGGAGGAAGGACGATGGAGGTTTTACACAAATTAGCGGACAATGGTTCTTTAGTGCAGAACATAAGTAACGCTAACTTTGCCTCAGATGAAGTAGTACCGGTAGAGATAACATTGCCGGAGTACTTGGATGTAACCTCGCTTCTTGCTATGTATAAACGCATGGTGGAGGTAAGTAAAGTAACTGGCCATAAGTTAAGGCTTATCGGTAAGACGCGGAACACACTGGTTGAGAAATATGCAACTAGGTTATTTGCAGACAGAGATGATATATTTTTAACCGTGGATTGGAGGTAAGCAGTGAGCGATATATTTGGTAAAGTATTGGGAACAATGCTTGCTTTCATTCTGCTCTTCTTTGCACCATTCACGATGGTAACACTATCCAATGAGATGGTAGCGAGAAGAACAATTATGAACGAGATGCAGTCATTCATCGATGAAGTAATCGATACTCGCGCTGTTACTGACAAGCAGCTTGAGGACTTATATCTTGGAATATCCGGACTTGGTCCGATATGTGATGTGGAAGTAAACAGATATGTGCGTGTAGTAGATCCGGACCCTATCAATCAGGGAAAGATTTACACCACATACGTTTATTCAGAAAATAACAAAGAGTATAATCAGGGAGATAAGGTGCAGCTCAGAGTACATGCTATTGGTGATACAAGCGCAGCTAAGATGCTGCGTCCGATTATTGGAGCGTGGATAGACCCAATTGATTATACATTCACGGCGAGGGTGCGATGAATTATATTAAGAACCGAGTAGCGCTTTGCTTGAGTGTGGCGCTAGTACTGCCTGCACTCAGCTCTGAGATTACTCGAGCAGCGGAGATAGTGCGCCAGTGGAATTACTCTGACGCCGATGATAGAACTATAGTGGCGACACTAACTGACGATGGATTAATGGTTATAGAAGGGAGTGGGTATTGTAACCCTCCAGTTGTAGATAAACCAAATGACTCTCACAGACCAACTAGGACAAGTGTGTCTTTTAGAGGAGATTTGTCGAGCTCAGTAGATAAGCGCCCAAGTTATAGTAAACCTACACTGGATAATATAATCACAGCTTGTTTTGACTACAATAGAGATAAAGGTAGCGACTTAATAGAATAGCACGTAAGGCAGTATAAGGAAAACACTAGTAGTCAAGGCATATGTGATTAGAGGAAGAATTAAGTCACTCCGCTAATATTTATGTAAGAAAGAATCCTTAGAAGACGATACGACTGAAGGTATGATTAGAAAGTATCTAGGCGACGAGTACGTAGACAGCGTTTGATAAGGTAGGTGTGTTTGATAGAGGAAAGGATGCTACTATTTACATTACACACAAGATGTAGATATGCTTAACCAAATAATGCATTGGGAGGGTTGATGTAGTAGTTCATACTTTGGTTTGTATATCTTACACAATATACTAAAAGAGAGGGGATCTTATGAGATTCGTAAAATTTGTGAGATGTTTAATTACATTGCTGATATTAACAGGGACATTCTCTATGACAGCTTTTGCCGCCAGCACAGTTGGTGAGTGGTAAAGCGACGAGTGCACTGTAACTCTAACAGATGATGGCACACTGACAGTTAGTCCTACATCTATATCTGGTAACTGGGCAAGTACGGCAACGTATACAAGTGATAGTCCTGCTCCATGGCAAGCACATGCCGGAGATATAAGACGTGTAGTGGTTGGAGATCAAGTAATGCTATCTGGTATATTTCTGCAAGGCAGCACTATTGACTCAATTACTTTTGAAGGTAGCTTTTTATGTAATGATTACCGTGGAGCACCGTTTCAAGAATGTACGTTTACCACAGATATAGATGTTAGTTGTTTTGGTGATGCTGGAACAGGAGATGAGACTCATTTGTTCAGTAAATGTGTATTCAATGGGACATTGAGTTGTAACCTAAATGACACTCATCCAACTAACTTCTTGACTATAGCTTATGCGTGTACAATTAATGGAGATTTGGTACTGAACTTACACAGTAGCTTTTTGGACGAAGAGGCCTTTCCAAGAAGTACAATAACAGGGGACGTTCTTATAAATACTGTAAGCGATAGACTCGAGATTGGAGGGTTTCAGAGAGCAGTTATTGGTGGGAGTGTTAGGATTTCCGGAGATAATGTAGAACAATTATATGGAGGTGAAATTGGCGGAGAGGGAGTGTTCTATGGTGCTGAGATAAGAGGAGATGTTATATTTCCGGATAGTGTTAAGATAATAGGAGATAGCTCATCTGTTCACGAATACAAGGATATGATGTTCAACTCGGCTAAAATATCTGGTAAAGTGCATTTGCCAAAATCTCTTGAGCAAATTTATGATTATCAGTTGGAATTGGTGGGAGTTGAACTGGAGTGGCCCTCGACCGTAAAGAGCATTGGAAGAGATTGTTGGTTCCGTGAGTGTAAGATAACAAATGAGACTACTATTTGCGATCCAACTGCATTCTATGGCTGTACATTTGAGAAGCCTGTAGTATTAGTATCGTCCGGTTACGAGAGTGAGAATAATACATTCAAAGATAATGTGACTGTGAGAGGTTCTGTCGTACTGCGCAATTGTACAGTAGAAAAGAAGATGACTATAGATACTAGTATAGCGCAGCTTAGCAGAAAGGGCTTTGACGGGTGTACGGTAGCTGAGTTGTCTGTAGAAGGAGACATTACAGAGATACCAGAGTCGGCATTCGAGAATGCTACAATCTGTAAGATCAATCTGCCGAACACAATAACCACTCTAAATTCTAAGGCGTTTAAGAATGCGAAATTACCATCAGATTTCAGATTGTCAAAGAGTGTATCATACCTAGGTAGCGAGTGCTTATATGGGTGCAGTAATGCGTTTATCGAGGATGGTAGGATGAGCCTGTCTGGTGTAACGTACATCGGAGCTGATGCTTTTGGGCACGGGTTAACTTTGGATGAATTAACATTACCAGAAACAACGAATATTGACGGTGGATTCCTTAAGGGGTGCAACATAGGTACGTTATATGTAAATCGTAACTTTTCTACTGATATGTTTGACAACAAGTCAGTTGTAGATAATCTGATAATTGGCGAGAACGTTAATTCAGTTAGCAATACTGGAGCAGCTGTTAAAATCGGGTTAATAGAAGTTCTTGGTAACGCTGAGGTTACTTACAACGGATTAGATGCGGAAATAGTAAGAGCTAATGGTGTACTCGATGGATCGTTCAAGAGTTCAAACGCAAGACTCAAAGAGATATGGGTCATTGGTGGAGAGATACGCAACGGTGTTGACGTAGACACCGTTCCTGCCGGTGCAATGTTCTACGTACCAGAGGGAAGCCAGGCTGAGACGTTCCTCACAAATGCAAAGAGAGCGTTTAAGTATATCACCGAAGACAATCTGTATGGAAAGAGGCCGTCGCTCAAGAAGGACGATTTTATGTTCGACACAGACAGTCCCAGAGATTTGAAGTTCAGAGTGGATCTAGGTAAGAAGCCAGATGGTGCCAGTTCTGTAAAATCTGTAACAGTAGATAATATTGTAATCGAGACTAGTAATTGGACATTCAATGGTAAAGACAGTATCACAATAAATTCTGCATTTGTAGAGATGCTGTCCAATGGTACTCACACAATTGGAGTAGAATTCGACAATGGCGTATACAGCGCAGGAGCCACTGTAACTGTCATTAATTCTACCGTTGGAGGTGGTGGGCAAGAACCGCCCGAAGCACTAGATACAATTAAGTATGAGTTCTACAAAGACTATCCTGATTATGTAATCATTCCTGTTAAACTTAACGGAGCATCTGCAATTACACAGCTCAAAGTTGGTACTGATATTGTCGATCCTGTTTACTATAAATTACAAGATGGTGCGATTATTCTGGACAAAGAATATTTACTTACTTTAGAGCCCGCTAAGTATAGAGTCCTTCCTACGTTTAATGACGCTAGTCAGACGACAATTACTAATCTACAGTTGATCGTTTATGAGAAGGCAGCAGACAGAGCAGCTCCCTACTTATTACAGAGTAGAGTAGTATTTGACGGTTCTGATGTCGTATTAACATTTGACCCAGGTAAAGGTGATCTTGAGACAACAAATGTTTTAGCTCTTGTTATAGACAACGATATCGTACTACCTAATGGAGATATTTTACCGTTAAGTAAGAGTAATCTTAATTTAATCAAAGACGCATTTGAAGCATCTTTAGATTTAGATGAGCCATACGAGGATGAATCTTTAGATGATGTGCAAACTCCAAGTAACGCTAGACCTGCAACACCAGGTAACGCAGTTTACGCTACTCCTAGCGAAGCTATGTACATTAGTGAAGATGCTAATCGCATGAGTAAGAAAGAGAAAAAGATTTATCAAATCTCTACTATCTTAGCTGATTTATACAATGGTGCTGATACAGTATTTATTATCGATGATTGTAATATTATCTTAAGTGGTGATTATGTATCAAGTATGAACTTATCTGAAGGTAATCATCTTATCGGCGCTATCTTTGATAACACTGAAAGAACTACTGACCTGAAAAAAGTAATTCTTACAGTGAGTGGAGAAGACAACAAACCAGTAGACCCTGAAAATCCTGGTGAGGATGGTAACGAAGATAACAAACCTGTTGATCCCGAGAATCCTGACAAACCTGTTGATCCCGAGAAACCTGAAGAAGGTGGTGGTTCTGGTAATGGAGGTGGTGGATCGAGCTCCAGTGGATCGGAGAATACTAAAGGACCTGGAACAAGTAATAACAGTAAGTTACCTGATGGTTCTATAAATCCAGACTTTAAACCAATTATTCCTGATGACGGCGGACACTTTGTAGGGAGTGGCGACGATTGGGGTTATATTAAACCTGATGGCTCTCAAGCTAAGGATGAGTGGGTAAGTTCTGGTGGAGATTGGTACTATATTGATGAAAACGGCAAGATGAAATCTGACTGGTTCCTCGATAGACGTACGAATAAATGGTATTTACTTAACAAAGACCATAACGGTAAGTTTGGTGCGGTTAAGACCGGATGGATATATGAGAAACAAGATGGTAAATGGTACTTCCTTAATCCTACAGACGGTTCTACACTTCTTGGTTGGCAGTTCATAGGAGGTAAGTGGTATTACCTGACGCCTTCTAACACGGCACCGACTTATTTCGGTGATAATGTCTCTGGTTGGGTGTACAGTCCTAGTACAGAGATAAGGCCGCTGGGGAGTATGTATTGCGATGAGGTAACACCTGATAATTATCGAGTAGATAGTTCTGGTGCCTGGATTAAGTAATATTAAGCGGGAGAAATTCTCCCGCTTTGTCAACAGTTACCATAGGTGGCTTAGACAAGGAGGATTATATGAAAGAATTAGTTATGACGAAATATCTTGAAGGATTGAAGGAGTTATTTGATAAGTACGGAGTAACGCAAGCATATAGCTATGAACCGTTTGCAAACACTAAAGAAGATGGGGTGGTTATATGGGCAAAGGTTGGTAGAGAGGGTGAAAATGCTCTCATGGAGTATATGGATAATTATATTAACAATGAGGAAAAACTTGGCCAGAACTGCGTTCATTTTGCATAGGCATTGAAGCTCCTACTAAGCGTATGCATCTTATTTATGAAAACGGTAGATTTTACGAATAGGAGGTTATTATGCCAACAAAAGATAGACTAGAAGATATAGACGAAGAAATAGTCAGATACTTACTGCATAAGTATCTGAAAGAAGTCAATAGTGTAAGTGTACTTTGGATACTTCCGTATGTGTACGAACTTTCTATCATCCTGCTTTGTAAGAAGGCTAGGCTTACAGCTGTCAACGATAAGTATTGTTCTGATAAATATGACGGGTGGAGATTATTACTGTGCGCTCGCAATATGTGTAGTCACAGTATCTACAACGCCGAGGATATTAAGGAGATGCTAGAGCTGCTTATGAATAAGCACATACTATTCGATATTTTACGTGATGTAGGTGAATCAGTGTCTCTGTACTTACAACTACACTATTCAATAGTTTTCCTGTTAAGAAAGGAGAACATATATGAGTAAAGTATTCTCGCTTTTAATGATCATACCAATCTGGTTCATAGCCATGTTATACTTAGCGACCATAACATTTTACAGAGTCGAAAGTCAGTCAATCGAGGACTGGCGAATCAAGACAGTTGTAAATTATTGCACTGACTCGGCCATTGAGGAGCTGCTCGAAGCTAGTGACCTCGGCATGGACTATGCCGACTGGGGTAAATTCCATGCTGACCCGGACTTAGCCCTGAAAGACTTTGTCAATACATTTCTGTTAAGCTACAGATTACCGCTAAACAATGAGAACAGAGAAATGATTAAAACTAACTATATCCAGGCTTTCTGTGTTGCCGGATACGATGGGTACTATATATACGATCATCGTAACGCCGAGAGCGGTGGATATACGTTAGTAGGATCTCCGAAGATTCCATACTTATATGCAGATACAACCAAGCCGGGAAGATACGTCACATATGCGCTCAACATGGGAAACCAGCGTTGTTACAAATTAACAGACGCGACGATTACTCAAGCGCCAAGTCCTGTGTCTGACAGCGAGTGTATGAAGATAATCAATACAAGAATATCTGACGATTTAATGGAACGAGTTGACCGTGCATACACTAACGGCTGGTTGCAATCAGTTTATATCCCAACGTCTATGACAGCTCTAACAAGAACCAACCCAGTACAGAGTCCAACTGTTATGGCTTTCATGGATAATATCGACCTCGATACTACGTATAAAGTGCAAGCATTCGGTATCGGTGGCTCACGTGCAAAGGTAGCTCGTCCCGTCTCTGCCTACATCCGTGAAGATGCTAATGGAAATATGGTCAAATATTACTCTTACACCGACCTACTTCCAGATGGTATCAACAATGATCAGGCGTTTATAAAGGAAGTATTCATGTCTCCGGAAGACGCTGCTGAGGCTGGATACCACCACGACACGCTATATATGAACTAAAAACTCAAGTTGCTCCCACTACCTGTATTGTCAATAATCATGGTGTATTATTTATAATATAGTGTAGCGGGAGCGCTATAGTAAAATATTAAAGAGAGGTACTTATATGATGCTTTTGATTCGGAGTATGCCATTTATGCTGAGTACTTAAAATCAGCAATCAAGCTGTTTAAGGCTGGCAAGAAAGACGGAGCGTTCGAGATGTATATGCGTAACTATCTAGCTCCAGAAGTGTTACCTGATGAATTACCACAAGAGAAAGTTGAAGAGGCATGCAAGAATATTTTCGACAAAGAGGTATCCGAGGTCGAGATAACACTTGATATGTTACAGCGCGGTTTAGACGGCTGGTACACAGAAGCTAAAAGACTTCTTGAGTGTGAGTTCACTATGGCTTTTAGTGAGAAGTACTTCACACAGGAATTTATGCAGGACTTATTTGATGAGGAGTTCCCGCATGTAGACAGCGATGGCACAGTAGCTAGTCTAATTGCTAGAAGAGAGGAATATTACTTATGACAGTAAGGAGAATTATTATCAGTATGATATCGTTTACTTAAAGTCTGCAATTAGATTATTGGAGGCTGGGAGTCGAGATGGTGCGTTTGAGATGTACTTACGCTCCTTAATATGCAACTACGTGATACCGTCCGATAAGAATGCAGAAGATATCTTACGTAAATATTTTTGGTATGACCGCGACGAGTATGAGGGCTGGTGTCAGACTGTTGAGGATTTACGGAACAGAATTTCAATGATTCGCGATGAAGCCTACAGAGGATTGATCGGAGATTTACCGGAAAAATTTCTTGAGAAATATTTTACACCAGACGTTATGATGGAGTTACTAGAGGAGCAGTTCCTGGCAGAGGGTAATCATAGAGATATTATCTTAGTAAGGTAAAGTAGGGAAGGGCGTATTTGTAGTTTACTGATGTGGCGTATAAATACTAAGGCAGTGTTTGCGCTACGAGAGAAAGTGTAGGTTTTATTATGTATTTCGACTCACATTACTATTTACAGTCGTCTGTTGGGCTTGAGGCTTTATACTATAAAGCTGCTATTGAATTGTTACAGCGAAATTGTGAGTTAGGAGCGATGGAGATGATGTGTAGAGCTATTCCAGACGATAAACTGCAGAAAGTTAATATGAGGAAGGATGAGATTATTCAGGAGCATATAGAATTATTCGAAACTGCTAGTTCCTCAGTTTGTCGTAAGGCTAAAGAGTTCTTAACAGAGTTAGAAGACGACGTGTATAATGCCATGTTAGAGGCTGGTAGAATCACAGGGCAGGTTGATAAAAGTGAAGTCATCACAAAGCTTGCCAAGGAGTCAGCCCAATATGAAGATGTAGTCAGACTCATTGCACAGCGCAAAGAGTACTACACAAGAGCAATGAGGAATGCTAGACTACATAAAGGGAAAGTGTAACGTTAGTTTTGTCCTCATAAGTGCTAAAGTACGTACGGGATATACACAATCAGTATAAATGACTGGTGTTACCTATGTCGTGATGTCAGTCATGTCAATAGAAATGAGTATTTGTAGTTTATTGATGTGACGTGTAAATACTAAGGCTGTATTTACGTCATGAGAGAAATGGAAGGTTTGTTATGTTTTATGGTGTGCCGGATTGTTTATCGGCAAACTCAGGTATTGAATCTCTATATTTGAAAGCTGCTGGACAGTTAGCCGACAAGGGCTCCTATATTGGCGCTAGAGAGATGATTGTACGTTTTTTGAATTCCGAGAGTCTATTAGATCTGGATTTATCCGAAGACTTTATAAGAGATGAGTTAGCAGATTACTTCTCTCCCAAGTCTGATTTCGCTATGTACTCTAAAGAAGCCTTACAGTATAAGGCAAGTGAGGTGCAGGAGGAATTGGAGGAGTTGCTTGGAACGAGCTATGTAAGAGAGCATATTGATTGTGAGGAAGTTCTTTTCAGCATAGCAACTACTTCCGATTTGTATGAAGAGGTAGTAGACATTATCAGTAAGCGTACAGCGTACTATACGGAGGTTTAATATGAGAACAGACATTTTAGCAAGCAATGTATTAGATACTACAGTAGATAAGAATGATTGTGTGCACAATTGCTTAACAGTGTTTAGTGTTTTGCATTTAATCAAGAAGGACAGTGAGTGTGAATTTTCCACTTCGGATGATTATAAAGATTTAGTCGTAAATCTTTATAATGCAATTACTGATAAGAAAGAGTACACTCCTGAGAGGTTTGTAAAGTGTGTAGACTGTAAACAGCAGCCTGAGAACTTAGACGATATCAGGGTGTTGGATTCCTTCTTTGGATTATCATGTGGATTAAAAGACAAACCTGATAATTTAGCTGGTGTCTTAATGGTAATAGCTCCGGCTGTAGCTTGTGTCAATAGCCCTACTATTTTCGAGAATTACATGGACGCTGTATTCTATTATTACGTTGATCAGGAAGCAGCATGGTCTTGTTAGCCCAATTGATAAAAGTACCTGACCGCGATGAATTGATACTTGACGCATTGCGTTCACTAGCAAAACAGGATATTGAGGGAATTCGGCTACTGGGGATGAAACTGCATGAATCTTTTGTGGCAGTTAACGAGAAAGAACGCGAAGAGTTGAGTAAAGTATTGAATACTATGGGTACAATTGATTTAAGTACAATCAACAGCTTGTTATAGGAGGAGTTTACTATGTTAGACACTTTAATCAGAGACACTTTAATTGATCTGGCTACTAAGCGGTACGGAAGAGTGACTATGGTACTCAGTGAGCTGGCTAAACCGGGAGTATGGAAAGACAAGCTCATGATAGCTAGTGAGAAACTGTACGACGATGATTATAAATATATCTACTTAAAGGCTGTTGTTGAGGTATTAAGTGAACTCGATGAGGAATGGGGCAGATACGCTAGAGAGGTATATCTTGTAGAGCAGAGACTGTAAAAAGTATTCTCTTCCTGTAGTAAGAAATATCCTAGTACGTCCGATGCGGAATTGATGGAGAATCTTACGGTACTTGCTAATTTATCTCCAGTAGATTATGAGGGAGATGACATAGTAGAAACATGTTTTCGGATATGCAAAGCTGTGATGCACGCTTATATGCTGGAGACCAACTATAGCGGACGTCTCGACAATATACGTATCGATCTTTGTCAGAAATCGCAGTATGTTATAGACAGAGATAGCAGTGAGGAGCGGTTACTTAGCGAGATTAACAAGCTGAAGTTCTATGCAGGAGAGAATATCTTCGATGACTGGAAGCGCTATTGTAAGTTAGCTCAAGCTTGGTATCTGTACTATGATAAGTATGGTAAGAATAAATCTGGAGAAAGCATGATGAAGTCAGTCTTACTGCAGGCATTTACAAGGCAGAAAGCGGATAGTTATATAGAGTGTTTATGCCCGAGTAGCTCTGGCAGATCCAGTCGAGAATCAGTGTTCGAGAAGTACAATCCAAATTATCTGTTTGATAAAGTCATAACAAATCTAGGGGATGATAACATTGATGTTTGTGAGACAAACTTATACTTATTGGGGATTGCTTCTGAGATTAAGAAAAGTTACCTGCGGAGGAAAGTGATGAAAGCACTTCAGGCATCATTATCTGACAATGTATCAGAATACAAGGATGCTGTTAAAGTAGCGTTACAGGCATACGTTTCTCAGCTTAGGGCTGACAAGCTTGACGTGTCTAGGTTAGTGAACACGTTCCCTCCCACTATAGAACAACTCACAAAATAAGGAGATTTACTATGTTAAATACTTGTATGCGAGATATTATAGTTTATACTTGGAGACAGACAGAATATGCTTATAAAGTGCCGGAGCTTTTGCGTACTTTGGTCGGGAAGAATATTACTCCAGAAATCGAAAGTAAACTGACTGAAATGGAAACGTACGTTGATGAGATCGGTCGAAATGTTTACATTATATATTTTAGGGATGTAGTTGAGACTATATGCAAAGCTGTATCAGAAATGGATTATTATTACTGGCGTGTGCAAGTTTGGTCGATAGATAAGTTGATCGAGGATTCCGTTGAGCACGCCGAGGGTAAAAGCACGACGAATGCCATGAAAGAAACAGCATACGCTATGCTTGAGTTACTTCCTACCAGTATGTACCGTAAAAAAGATTTCTCCGGAGGATCGAAGTACACTTACTTATCAAATCTTTACTATCTGACTAGGGAGTTTGCTAAGCATTATGAACCTGAGTTAATCTATTACGTAAAAGACAAGTGGGAGACTATCTTAGGTAGTGAGGTCTGTAGAGTGATGGATATTGACAAGCGTGGGTTGGGTAGGCTCAGAGACACAATTAAAAAGAGAGCACTTAAATGCAGTAACAATATCTATGCTAATTGGGAGCAGTTCTGTAAATACGCAGAAGTTTATTATGCTTATCTAATCAAGTACGCAAAAGAAAGAAACACGAAAGATATTGTACTCAATGTCTCCGCATATAGGGATTTAATATCAAATGATACTGTGAGTTTTATAGCAACTAACTGGCTACCTAATCAAGCGACCGGTGATGTGTATGGTACCGTATCAAGAATAGTACCTTGTTCTCAGATTATGTCTGAAGTTGTTGATTTTATAAACAAGAAACCTGAGACAACAACAGAATATGGCATAGCTAGAAATACTATCAAAGTGCTTAGCATTGGTGCTAAGCTTACAGAGAGAAAGAACCAAGAGCATGTTGTAAGGTTATTGCAAGTAGCTGCTGACTGGGAGTCAGCAGCTGATACGGAGAAGTGTGCGGCATACATGTTACAGGTTCTAAATGACTTTTGTGCAGAGTTGCCTTTCTCTGGCGACGACTGTTGTATTTATAGAAATATTCTGAAAGAAGCGCGCGAGTGGTTACCATATAGATACGTCGGTCTGCGTGCGTAAGAGGTGAGATAATGATTGACGTACTTGATGTATTGATTTATATGGTAAACAGATTAAGCCTGAAATGTACCAGAGGTGATTTGGTACTCAAAGGAGGTTTGGCCCTCGAAGATAAATTGAGAGTGACTGCTCCAGATTTCCTCAGATACACATATGATATTGATCTGCACGTAGGAAGTATTGAGACGTATACAGAAGTTTTCGGTGACATAGAGAGCTGGTTAAATAGTGGCACAAAACAATATATGTTCAAGTCTACGAAAGTACGTGATTTCAAAAATGGAAGTGCTGGATACGACTTTGTAGTTACTGCAGGGATGGAGCAGATGCGAATAGGTATAGACCTTAATGTGGCGCCGATGCATATTATATCAATAGACTATACAGATACTTTTAATATTCCCACGTATGATATCTACACAATGCTTGCTGATAAGATGGCAGTTATGTGTAATCGAGTTATATTTAGACGTATTAAAGACCTGTTTGATATTTATGCTATACTGCATTTAGCGGATATCTCTTATGCTCAGTTGTGGCAGAGAGTGGAGCGCAAGAGACCAGGAGTTGTTAGTCAGCGTAATTACATGCTTCTCCCTGAGCATTACGATAGTTTGCAGCACGCATTTACTCAGTTTAAAGGTATTGAGCAACATCATGATTTCGATAGTATCATATCTGTGGTGTCGTATTTCATGACTAAGTATATGAAAGGAGATGTTGTTATATGGGACCACAACCAGTTAATATGGAAGAGTGGGGAGTAACAGGAGGTACGTACGCTGCGGAGTGCGCATTAGGTATGCAGGGATTTGGAAGCTATCCATATTCTGAGTTTCCCATCTTTCTGTCGAATGCTAATAAGCGAGTAGACATGAGACCTATTTCCTTGCATCCTAAGATAACAGAACCTACTCCAGACGAGTTAGTTCGCATAAAGGGAGATTTCTACATGACAACTCCTGAGAGATCTATTATTGATTTACTAAGAGTATATCCACAGAGTGAGTTCGTGACGCAAGCGTTACAGCGAATTGAGGACTATACCAAATTGAGGGATATGGCCGACAAGTATGGTGTGCGGGATGTATTAGAGGAGGAGATTGAGTACGCTTTGAATGTGGAGGAGTAGCGTATGCAGCTTAAAATACCGGATAATAGTTCTATAAGTAAAACGGAACTTCTGAAAATGCAAGATACAATCGAGTCTTGGAGGGGGAATGTACTTCAATTATAAATACAGTTGATATCGAGCGCGGACTCAATGTAGTAGGGAGACTACTTAAGGAGGTGGAAGCTTATGCTGGAAACAGTTGCTAGAACGTGTCATGACTTACCATCGGTAAATAAAGCTGTAGAGAAGTATCTCAAGCCTCATTTCTACGCAATTGTAACCGAACACCCAGACAGGGTATTAAGCGGGAATCTCAGGCAGGATTTGGAGGATATGGGAGCTGACTTAGTTTATATAAGAAAAGACTCGGATTCTCTTCTGAGCAAGGAGATAAGAAGAGACGGTGTGAAACTGTTGCAGTGAAAAGGAGGTACGAGATGCAGTTCAAGTTGGTTAAAGATGTAATACCAAAATACATGATAACTCCCACAGACTACAGATTTGTAGCAGATGAACTATATGCTCTAGGTAAAGATCTACCATCTACTAAATTATGTGAGATCTTAAACAGCATAAACAATCAAGGTATTACAGATGTGAACATATCCCATCAAACATACTGTATCGGAGGAAAGGTATTATCATTTAATTGCCTAGCTACATCGGAAGTATTATTTCTACTTTCATATATAGCGTGTGCGGTTAACTTCCACATAATGGTATACAGGTATGATAGACAGTTGTCTAATCGTGTTTTGAAACTATATTTACGCACCTTTGGAAATACAGATTATGTAAGTATGTTGTTCGATAATGACTCATGTATAGCATATTATTATGGGAGGGATTTATGTTTACTGTAATAGTTGGGGAGAATGCATCAGGTAAAACTTGCTATTTGAATATGCTTTACAATAAATATGATTGTGTTTACAATAGACGTGCTGAGGAGGCTATTATACGTCCGATCGATATCTCATTAAAGTTTGCGGTATTTCCAGATAGCGATGATTTACAAGACGCAACTAATCATCTTGAAGTAGGGAGAATCATAGATATCATGCTAAGGAAATCTGACATTCTATTGCTTGATGAGGTAGATTCTACAGTCGACGAATCAGACAAGCATCTTGTATATAAGGTAGCAATGCTAGTTTCGAAAGCGAAGCCTGTGTACGCTGTAACTCACGATGAGGACATTACAATTTATGCTGATAAAGTATGTAAGCTAAACGGGGATGCTTTAATTGATTTATCACGAGAAGAGATGTTGCAGGAGATATACCAAGATGAAGAGATGGTTATGGTTTGAAGATAAGTACGGATTAAGCGATATTTATTGTGCTTACCATGGCTACGAATATTTAGATAGCTTAGATGATATACGCGGTGCTGATAGGCTTCAGGTAGGTACGGGAAACCCTGGATGCTTCTTGCTGAACAGCAATACCATCGCTATGAAGCACAAAGACGGCTACAAACAGTGTGTTGTGTTGTTTGATATGGATCCTCTGAATAATAACGATATTATCTTATCTGCAGACTGGATACAACGGAAAGTATATAATTACGATTTCGTAACCTACGCTCCGGTAGTTTGGTGTGCAGAGACTGTGCTGTGTAACTCGATTGGAGTCGGCGTAGATGAACTATTACATCCAGCTAAGGAAGTATGCCGTAAGCTTGGTAGTAATAGAACTAAGAGATTTAGAGATGTCATAGATCGGAATAGAATAAAAGAGCAGTTAGACAGTTACAGAGATAAGACGAGATACAATCGCAAATCGTTGGGCGTTATCTGCGACGGAGGATTGGGATACACGTTTACAGAAGTGTTGGACTTTATTAGATGTGTTGAGTCAGATATGAATAAATCGATAATCGATTTATGGGAGAAAGTCCCTCCATCTTTAAGAGCCACTTACACGGGTAATAAGGAAACGCTGTTGAAGCAATTGGGATTGTTATAACGGAGAAAGTAGGTGTTGAGGATGTCACTGCAAGTTTACAATAAAACAGATCCGCCAATGAGTGTCATAGTAGATAACGATACTTATTTTGACGGGCATACAGAACTCGACCCAGGTAGTATGTGTGCCGGTGTTCTTAAGGTAATTGATAAAGCTGTGTACAACTCGCCAGCCACGTTTATCGGAAGAGATACATCACTGGGGACTCTGTATAAACAGCATTTAAGTACAGGAACAAAGACGCTACTTAATGTGTTGAATCACCCGAATAAATGTTTCAGTACAGTAGAGTGCGGATACAATGCAATATCATATATGCTCAATTTCAATCAGGGCAATGTATATATACCTAACACTTTCATATTCTCGCCCGGACTAACGTCCGACAATATAGATATTGTCTGGGATGGAAAGCACTTTACCAAATTATCTGAGTTAAAGAGGTATCTGTCGGAGGTGATGTAATGCTTGACATAAGTTCAAAGTACACAGATATAGAAGTTGTCGGAACATTCAAAGATAAGTTCAATGTGCTGTGGGGCGAAAGTGGATCTGGCAAGACGTTCTTATTCAGTAAGATAAAATCTTACCTGCAAGACGCTGGAGTAACCTATATAGAGATACCACACAACGCTTCTAGCAGTACAGTATTGAGCATACTGAATACCTTACAAAAAGGTGCTGTTGTTGTGTATGATAGTGGAGATTTGTCTTTTGATGCGGAGATATGTAAATGTATAGATAGGTTGGATATCATTTGTATAATATCTCTGAAAACCCTAAAGAACGCTAAATATACAGATTACGGGTTGTATACTGTAAAGTATAGTCCTGGTACTTTACTCGTGGAGGAATTGTAATGGTTTTTATGTTTGAGGATAATCCAACCACTCCATCTTCTGAATTACTCTGTTATACTTTTCCGGGTAAGTATTATTTCTCAGGAGGATCAGACTCTGTAAGCGATAAAGTGGAGAGTATTTTAGCTAGTAGTGCAGAAGATGTAGTAGTATTCTTTGATGTAGTTCTCGATAATGATGCTACCGTAGATAAGTATCAAATGTACAGAGATAGTCAAAGAGTGCATATTATACCTATACCTTGTATAGGGTATTACTTGTGTGAGTGGTTACACAAAGCTGGTATATTAACCACCACTTATTACGATAAATCCAAAATGACATTTCTATTGAAGGATATAATAGATGAGTCGTTCGGATTCAATCCTGCAAGTTTGGAGAAGTTTTATAAATCTTTAATGACTAAGACTAAGTATCCTTGTACGCTTAACCGAATAGATCAGAATAAAGACTATATAGGAGCGTATTACAGAGGCGATTGTAATTGTCAGAGACATTGTAGCAAGAAGGGTGGAGTAACGAGAAAAGACAAGGGATTAAGTCTAGTATATACTCTACCAGCTTATCCTTCCACTGACGATTTACCAGGACAGAGCGTCACAGTTGAAGGTGTAAAACTATTGCAGAAACTATTGTACGCTAAAATGAGTTCTGATTTAGGACTTAAAATGAAGCTGAAAATATAACATGCGCGTAGCGCTAAAGGAGGAAACCCAAATGAAAAAGAGAATCATTATCACAGCATTATCCGTAATGCTCGCATCGTCATCAATCATCCCAGCTTACGCTGCTCGACCAACTGACGCACCACAAGTAGAATCTGGTGAATCTGTTTTTGCTGTATTACATGAGTGGGCAGATCAGTATACAGAAGAGTTAAAAGCAATTCCAGATGTAAAGACTCGCTATCAGCGTATGTTTGAAATTATCTTTGCAAATTGGGAATCTCCAGAAGGGGAAGGTTCAGCATACGGAAATGCATTCGTTGACTTATACAATAACGGAAAACTACCAGATGAGACCGTAGCAGATATAATAGCCTATTGGGGAGAAAAAACAGAAACGCCATGCGGTATGTCCATAATGTATGTGCGTTCTGATAATCCGTTGCTAACCCCATATCTTGATATAGACGGTACACGGTTTTATGCGGATATACCTACTTATGTAGAGAATAAACAGGATATTCAATATTTGTACACTTTATCTGGAGAACATGGAATGTTGCCACCGCCAGAAGATCCCGCACCTGTTACAGATACTTCTGGAACATGGAAAGTTGTAAATCCATCCATTGGAGTCAAAGTAATATATGATAAAGATGGTTCTTGGAGCAGTGAAAAAGCAGTCTTTATGTCTTCTGCAGAATTTGCCGGATTGTTCTCTCCAAACTTGCGGTTTCATATTTGCGAAAACGGAGTGCTTACTCCAATAACCAGAGAACAGGCACTGGAACTTGGATATGCGGGTATTTGGTAAACGGATCGTTTCATTTCTACTCATGTTATGCCTTAGCATAACATCAATCGTACCTGCATATGCAGATACTGGTATGACAGAAGGTGGCGGCTGGGGTAGCAGCTGGAAACCTGGCCCTCATAATCCTAATTGGAAACCAGTAAATTCCACATTTAAAACATGGGGATACAGAATAACTATAACTACTCCTGATCCCATTATGGAATCAAATGTTCCTGAGTTGGGCGAAACCTTTACTGCCCAAGACTTAAAAGACCAGTACGACAGTGTCGCCGCAATCGTAGAGGATCGGTACTGGGAACCTGGAGTATTCGGCTTGAACTTCTACAAAACTAAAGCAGGAAGAAACGCTCGTTTTTTGGACAGTATAGAAGCTGGCTTTTCTGGTACCAGACCGGGAATACAAATGTCCGAAGCACCAGCTAACCCCAAAGCCGAAAACCCACTGGCATGGATGTTCTGGGTAACACCAGACAAGTGGGACAGAACACAAGGTGTCCCGGATTATAATGAAGCTGTAGCCTCCTTTTATTCCGGAGAGCAAAGCAAGTTAGCCGGAGATCCCGAAACCTGGATGTCCCAACTGCGCCAGGCCTACAATGCAGCTCCAGGAAATCGCCCTCCTAGAGATGTTGTAACTGAACTAGTCGGAAACGGACAAGGTATGTCTGTGTCATTCCCATACTTCCAGTGGGCTACAAATGATCCCGTATCTGGAGCCGGTACTCCGTATGAAAAAGTAATTTGGTCCAGAATGGGGCACTTGGCAATGTGCATTATGGTTGCTTGGGCAGCCCAGGATATAGGAGATACGGCAACATACACGGTTATGCGTGATTCCATTGCCCGCTGGGTTTCTTCCGACTATGCCAGCCAAAACATGCCTATACTGATGGTAGAAGCTACCAGTGGTGTAAATGCGGATGGCGATCCAAACGGATCTGTAGACTTCTGTACGCTCCCTTACTGTCTGGACTTAGGCTTTGCAGGAAATGGAGCTGCTGAGTTATTTTATCACAAGTGGCCCGAAACCGCTAAAGGAAGTACGCAGCAAGGACTTCTTTATGCCTCCAATGGAAAACCAATCAACGGGTGGGGTGGCCCGGCATTAAACCAAGGAGTTGGTGGACACCCCAATGGAGGTGCGTGGATTGAAGCTAATGCGAACTATAAAAGCCGTAGCTATTTACGCCATGTAGGGCCTCGTGAAGGCAATCCAGAATTATACGGATACTTTGTAAACTGGACATACTGGACAGACGGGTTGCCTCCGCCGCCTAATACAGACAATAATAACACCCTTGGTTCGTTTACTTGGAAACTGACACCAGCTGGCGTGCACGATAAAACACCGGAAAAGGAAGTCAATGAATCGTCAACCATCTACGAGTTAAATATTTCACAGGACAATTATAACGCAAATAACTATCAGAAATGGAACAGCGTTGTGCGTGCGGACGGTATCGATTGTAATAAGCTCCGCATCCGCATCTACCACATTTCTGAAAACCTCGCAGAGGAACAACCCGCAACGAAATACGCCCGGGACTCTGTGAAACAGAAAGGTACTGAAGTTACAACACCAGTCAATAAAGTAACTGTCAGCCCGACCGGAAACATAACCGGATTCCCCGCAGGCACAATTACTGAGTTGCACAACAATACGTGGTCACAGAATCTAACAGATGATCAGTTCCTCAAGATTATGAAGGAGGCAACAGGTCTGACATATTCCGAGACGGTAGCTGGTAGACTTGTAAATGGGAGTACTCCAGAGGGAGTTCGCGTCACATACGCAGTTTATGTCGACTACGATATTGGATGTAAGGATACAGGCGAAAGGCACCAGTTGTCAAATAGCCAGGCAGAGTGGGTAGAGTATCGTTCAATTCCTGGAACATATACATTCGAATCAGACTCCCCAGATGGTTATGCTGAGATCAAGTGCGGATACTTCAACAGAGACGAAGGATATTATGAGAACTACGAGGCGATGGCTGGTTCGCCGACAACTGAGGATCTGTACTTCGCATCTGGTGGACAGGACTTTGTGGCTCAGATCAAGTATGAGTATATCGGACCAACTGAGCGGGACCGGAATCCAGAAATCAAGAATGCGATTCGTAACTACGAGCAGGGATACTCAGCTACGCAATGTGGCGGGTATTGGCAACCTGTAACTAAAACATTTAATAATGCTACAACAGAAGAGGTACAGGCTTGGCTGAATACCTGGACGGGTTCACCACATACCTCTGGTGAGTTCATAACAGCGCATGTGTGTCCGGAATGCGGCACAGTACATCAGAATGGAACAGGCCAGGAAGCTATCCACTCCACTTCTATAGAGAATAGTGAGAGCGGTGATAAAGTGTCTCCAGGTGGTTATTACAGTGAAATCAACCTGCACGCCACCCACTGGGATTGGACAGGCTGTCCGTATGAATCACATACAGAGGGAGAGCCTCCGCATGAGGTAGTTGACTGTCCTGGACATGATGCTAAGTCGGATTCGCCGTCTGGATGTTGTAGTCACGATTCTGCCGTGCGTGCGACCAGATGGTCTGGAACTGTAACATCGTATCATTCAACTTATAACGAAAATGACAGACACGACCAGAACCAAGCTAATATTAAATTTACGCAGACATTCAAGGACATTCGTTACGCAAAGATCAAAGACGTTCATGTTTGGAGATTAGAGCGTTCCAGAATGGAAGGTATCCGTCAGTTAACATTTGAGGATCCAGACTATATCTTTGGCGAAGCTGATAGCTATGCCGATGCTATCTTCAATGTGGCTGAAGATGATACGGCACTTGAAGGTAGAATGTATTACATGCTCCACCCAGAAGACGGAGATAACTTCAAGTTTAAAGCAACATTACCGACACGTGGATGTTGCCACTGCTTTGTGCATAACTCAGCAGAAGACTTGATAAAAACAAATGAGAACATGGTAGCCAATGACCAAACTCCAGCTACACAGCTTGAGGAGGGTTGGGTAATATCAGACTACCTGGTACTGAAAGGTACGCGTGCGACAGCATCTCTGCTCTATGCTCAGTACCAGTCGAGAAATAAAGACGCCAACAAGTATCCTATCTTGAACATTCGAGTATCCGGAACCGACCAGGCCTCTAGGCAAGATAATGCTTATGAATATCTCGGACCGGACAATCAGTGGCATAAGATAACTTACGATACTCGCGGAGAAATATTCGAGACGCAGGTCATCGACTACAACGCTCCTATAACAACGGGGCAGGGTGGTTCAGCAAACGCTAACGATGGTAACGAAGAGAAGATATGTACTAACCCAGAAACATTCAAGGGTGGACATGTTGATTCGGATGATATCTCGTGGGGCGGATACAACGGAGACTACTCAGATACAGACGCCGATAAACATGGAGAGTACTCTTCAGGAGAACTCGATGAGGTTGGTAAGTATCAGGGTATTAGACGAGTTGATAACTGGAAAGGTGACACCAACAAGAAAGTGTTTGCTGTTGGTTACCAGCATAATACTCAGGGAGAAGTGGAGAACTCAGGATTCAACACTAGAGCTCCTCAGAGTTGGAACAATCCAGAGGATCCGTTTATCTTAGTGTCGAAGCCAATAGATGTACATGATATTAAGGTACATAATGGGGAGAAGGAATTTACTAACTCTACAATCTTCTATAATAACATTATATCTTACTCGTCAGCGGGAGGGCCTGACTCTGGTATGCCATTATGGTCAGAGGAAGAGGATCCTGTTTACAAGCAGAGAGGTTTCCATGTAGATACTAACTACAGCGATGATTATGATGGTATTAATAATATCATAATCCATAATCCAGTATCAGCTCAGTATGCTGAATTAGTTGCCCTTCCTAGTGACTTAGACCAGCGTATTGATGATGATCTGATTGTTGACTCACTGAATCAGGACAACGGTAAGTGTCCTGGAAAATCCAATGCATGTGCTTATGCGGAACTCCATTGTAACTATAATGGAACTTGGTATCATACCGAGGAGTGTTATGCTAAAGTACGAGGTAACGGTTTAGCTACTGTACCTGTAACTGGTGATATCCACACCGAGATGAAACCTGTACAGCATGGTACTAAGAATACCGGTAGTATGCAGTTTGGCTACACAGGTGCTCGACAAACGTTCAAAGCACCAGTTGATGGATATTATCATTTTGATGTTCACGGTGCTCAGGGTGGTACGTCACAGAAAGGTGGAAGCGGAGGACGTGGTGCTTATGCTAAAGCCGATGTGTATTTGCGTAAAGATGAAGTAGTATATCTCTACGTGGGTGGAATGGGTACTAACCCGAACGGCGGCTATAACGGTGGTGGTAAAGCAGCTCCAGGAGCTGGTGGCGGTGGAGGTATGTCCACTGTGTCGCTCAGCGCTAACAGTGCTGCAGCACCTAGCAACTATGTAACATCAGGTGGTGAGTATTTATGCGATGGTGCTGCTTGTATGCAAACAGGTGGACATAAGCCTAGATTATGTCCGTACAATCACAACTGTTCGGGATGTAGAGGATGTCATACTTGTAGAGATTATGGTTACTATAAGCCTGCAAATTCGCCTTGGAATGCATCTGCCGGTTACATTATAGTAGCTGGCGGTGGAGGAGGTGCCGGTCCTGCCAATGGAGGTAATGCTGGGTTGAATGGTTCAGTTGGAGGCGAGCGGTTTGGGCATCCTGGTCAGGGAGGTACTCAGAGCTCCGGCGGCGCTGGAGGTGCTAATTATGGACTTTCTGGTGCAGCTGGTTTGGGCGGTTCCAACACCTGTACTAATTTACGTTCCGGAGGTGGCGGCGGTGGCGCCGGCTGGTTCGGTGGCGGTGCTGGTGGTAATGACTACAGTAGATATGAAGACATTGACGACTCCGGTGGCGGTGGCGGTTCTAGTGCTTTCTTTAACAGCACAGTCAATGGTAATCAGCGCGTAACTAATAGCAGCGTTACCGTGAGTCCCAGGACTAATCATGGATTTATACAGATCTCCTGGGACATTGATACAACATATACCACATACGAACCAACGATTACAGGCTCGCTCACTTACGATAAGAACGCAGCTGAAGTAATTCCGACCGAATTCAAGCCGCATATCTTCACAGCTCCAATGGATGGATATTATTCATTCCATCTCTATGGTTCTGCCGGAGGCGGTGCAGGTAAGCCTGGAACAAATCAGCCTTCTCGTGGAGGTAAAGGTGGGTATGCAGCTGGACAGATACTACTCACCAAAGGTCAGCAAGTACTTGTGACTTGCGGTGGGCAAGGTAGTAATGCCGATTCCGTTGGTGCATCTCGTTCAGGCGGATATAACGGTGGAGGTAATGCCAATACCGGAAATGTCGGTGGCTGGGGCGGAGGAGGTGCGACAGACGTTGCAACCAATTTCGTATACAAAGCAGGAGGACTGCTCAACGCTAATCAAAGCGGCGGTAGTATTCAGGGTAACAGATTATCCCTTCCAAATGACAACGCATTTTACTGGGGTCCGAGAATGACTTCATACAAGAACCACATCTACAGAGTAGATTACTATGGTCAGAACCTCGACAAAGCTAGGTTTGATACCTATGCTTACAAGCTAAGCGGAAAGGGGCCAAATAATGCGACCTTGTTACACTCCTATATTACATCACAGCATGTTCAGTTGTTCTATAGAGTTAACGAAGCATCTAATAACCTTGGACAAGAGTTCCGTGTATTCGGACATAAGGCCGGAGTTTATATCTCAGAAGTTTTTGTTGTAGACATGAATGACAGAGTTCTTGTTGCCGGAGGTGGCGGTGGCGCTGACAACGCAGGCGGAACTGCAGGAGGTGCTGATGATGGTACTGGTGGCGACGGTGGTGGCGAGGCCGGTACGTCAGGATTATCAAATGGTAAACCTACAAACAATGCTGCGAATGCTACATCAGGTTGGTTACCTGGTATAGGGCAGGATGCTACGGGTACTTCAGGTGGTTATACTGATATGGGAGCAGGAGGCGCTGGCTGGTACGGTGGTTACATGGGTAAAGGAAACAATGCTGGCGGTGGAGGTGGTTCCGGTAAGATTGGAAATGTCTCTAATGGTAAACTCCTGCCTGGACAGAACTCAGGTTCTGGTTATGCTGTAGTAGTATATCCGGGTAAAGGTGAAACTGACAGCACATTACAGTTATCCTGTAAAGAACCGCATCACGCTCCAAACAGCAATTACCATCTTTTCACAAAGGGATGGAAACATGAGGGTGGATACTCTTGCGAAGGAGTAGGTTGTCCATTCTGCGCGAATGGTACAACGCTTTATACTCCAACTGGTTTTGCTATTACGCAAGACAATGTGGATGAATTATGTATCATCAAACATGACGGTCAAACTCACTTAACACATGGACCCCAGGACGACCCACAGAATGACGTTTGTGATACTTGTGGTGCATATTGTATAGTTGACACATATACTGTGGATAATGAAACAAAGCATAAGTGCAGCTGGCCTGTAACAAGCTACGATGCAGCATGCTACGAGACTCGAGGTTCCAAGAACTCAGAGTATCACTACAGCTTTGGAGACGATACTTGTTACGATCCATGTATGGACGATAACAACCACAAGAAACATCCAGTAAAACCGAATGACAATCCGGATAAGGCGGAGTCAGGGAAGTTTGTAATACTGGATTACGATTTCCAGATTTACTTCCCGAACCTCGGAGACTTCTACGGTAACGGCAACTTAGGTATTGGCAACACGCAAAAGCCGGAAGGATTCGGATACTACGGCGGTAAAGACGGAGAAGATCCTATGGATACAACCATATGGTTGAAAGAGAAATACGTCGTATTCCCATTCGATGTAACTTACAAAGGCAAGACCTATCTAGCCGGAGAAAAGGTTATGTTGGGTACTTACGATGAGGCTACTTATACGTGGCATGATGATGCTCCTGCTGGAGGCGCTGATGCTTATAAGTACACATTCCATTGTTTACTTAATAATCTTGAAGCAGCTGCAACTAAGATTCGATATGTCGCGGTGGCTAAGAACACACCTGTAGACCCAGTAGAGAGTAGGCTAGAAGATCATAACTACACCAGATATGGTAGTACAAAGAGAGCTTATCATGATGCTTTTAAAGATTACTTTATTGATGTTGTAGGCAGAATTGGAGTTCTCTCAATTCTTGATACTGGTGACTTCAGATTCTCGAACTACTACAAGGAAGCTATCGAAGGTTGGAAAGTCGACCAAGTAGTACATGAGGTAGATCTGTCAAAGCAGAACTTTGTTTCGATAGATGATACTACTATATTCGGTGACCATGTCACAGAGGCTACGCGAGGTCAAAACACTTGGGGATTAACCGACTGGATGGAGCCTATAAGCAAGCTCAGACCATTCCCGTTAACGCCAGGTGAGAATAATGTGAAAGCGTTGAAGAATCAGGCACATCGTATCGGGTACTCAGATTATATGTCATTAGTCACTGTAGGTAACTACTACGGCGAGAATACTTATGCCACTAATAATCAGTATAAGGTACAGATACAACCATTCTATTATTACTATAATCTTGAAACAAAACAGTGGACTCCAATGGATGTCTACATTAGGCAGGATGGAGATTCATATAAGATGATCAACGATTATGGTACAGACCAGTCTACTACGGAGTATAACTTCTACTATGACCTTAACTGGCAAGCGGAAGCAAAACGACGTATGTATACACAGAAAGAAGAAAACGCATCACAAGCTGTACAGGATGCTTATTATTACAACACAGCGGCAGATGATACACAATTAGATGATGCTGGTATTGCAAGTAAGATACAGTTACCACACGGTATCAAATACCTGCATGGTACTGCAAACATGCTGTTCTTAAGAGATAGGAACAGAACATTCATTGGTACACGTAACAGATACGGTACAAACACTGAGACAGATAACAGAATACCTGAAGTGGAATTTAACAGACAGGCCCAGAGATGGCACTTCACGTTGGGACTTCCGTCAACAGCGACCTTCGTAAGACAGGGAGAAGCTTGTACTCCGGAGAACATTGCGAAGTACGATATGGACAAGGGTGTAATCGTTGTAGCTCTTGATATTAAGTCCAAGGGAACAGTCTGGACGCTTGGGTATGATGGTACTCCAGTAGGAGAACGCTCATTCTATCTGTTCGACAACAATACTACAAAGATAAGCTGGGAGGATGCCGGTGCTAATGGACCGGAAGATAAGACAGTTGTGCTTGTTTACACTAACTCTAAGACTTCCAGAAATGACCTCTCAACTGAGGGTACACATTAACAAATATAGGTGGGTGGCAGGCTACTGCTACCTACCTCTATTGTAAAAAATCATGGAGACCAATTTATATATTATTGACGGGTAATCCGTTTACAATATTACAAAAGAGGAGGGAGATTTGTGAAGGTTCGCGAAGTAATTAGTCGCATACCTAATGAACCAATCTTACTGTTACAGCTATGTAAGAACAGACAAGCCAGTGCGATGGCGGAAGATGCTGTACGTTGCGTAGATAACCAAATACGAATACTACAAAATCTTAAAACATTTGCAAACGATATGGCATATCTATGCGTTCACGCTCTTGAACCTAAAGTATTTCAAGAAAAGCTAGGCATTTCGCTGGTTATGTGGCTTATGTTCTCGAAGTACCCATTAATGGTAAAAGATGCGTGGGACGTGGATCTAACTTTAAAAGAGATTCCCGTAAAAGAGGACAGCGATTGGTTAAGACACGGAGGAGAGCGTCCTAAACTCAGCACACGCATGTACACAGAAGTGGCTCACATATCTAGTGGGATTTGTGATAGAATTATTATGTACATTGTGGAAAGTAATATAGGCGTAGTTAATCTCCTAAATAGTCGAGTAGAAAGTCAATCTCGAAAGATTGATAAACTCAACAAGAAATTGGAGGAATGGCCCACTAAGTATAGTTTGCTGGAAATAGAGAATGCCCAGCTTAGGAGAGACAATCAGGAGTTATCCGGATATGTAGCAGCTTTACAGGCAGCACCTGAGCCAGAGATTGTTTCTAGTGAAGTAGTGGAGTCGAGAGATTTATCCGGGTATAAAATAAAGGTATGCACTACTCGAGATAGTATGAAACTTTTCGAGTGGGAGTGCTTTGACGTTGATGCGTATCCTACAGCGGTAGAAAATTGTTTAAAGTGTGATCTTGTGATTATAGACACAGGGCACATCAGCCATCATACATTTTGGACCGTACGGGATTATTGCAAGAACAGGGGACTAAAGTGTGTATATACATCTTTCCATAATAAGGAAAGACTACGTGCTTTAGCATGGGAGGCGTTACATAAGTAATGGTATACGTTTATACTATGAGTACGAAAGAGCCCTACTGGACGGTTAACACTATTGTGCCGAAGCAAGTAGGCGACACTGGCTGGTCACATGGTGGAGTGTTTTATTATAAATACCCTACTGTGTCGATAGACGGTTATGATGCCAAAGTAACTATGGCTACAGTTACAAAAACTGAGGAGGAAGTAAAAGAGTTACTTAGGAAAAGCTTAAACACTGCCATATTAGACTTATGGCAGCATATATCCTCTGTGTTAGTGCGTAGAGTAGAAAAGATTAAAGAGATTTAGAATGTTACAGGAAGAGACTGGCAGAACTAGTCAGAAGTGTGGAAAATGAAATCATATAGATCATATAAAGCCCTGCGTTTAGTAAGTATAGACTACAGAGCTGTAATAAAGTCAGATGCACTATCTAAGCGGTGCGTAAAGAACATATTAGAGTTGTGTGCAGAGTTTGCTGTAGAAGACTCAGACTTCGTTCGTAAGTTACGAAAAGAAGGGATAAGTGCATTAGAAGATCAAGAGTCTTTTGTATCTCTGTACAGAGAGCTGGTCGAGAAATTAAAATCTCTCCTCTTGGAATCAGACAGTGAATTTGTCGATTTTATTAAGGAATTACGTCCAGCGTATGAAACAGATTTACCAGTAAAGACTTTGAGGAAGCTTTATACTAAACAGGTAAATCAGATGGTGGAGGAATTGTTATGGTAATATTACTTATAGCTTTTTGTATTTGCGTTTGCACATTACCAATGGTACACAGATTAACAACCCCGCAAATACTATTAGATATGGAGGACTCCGTACAGGAGTCCATCTTAGGAGGACATTATGCAGAAGAAAGTAAATAACCCTAATACGACTCCCATTAAGGTCGACACCGTTAAGTACAAAATCCGAGCATCCATCGACAACTTTTATGACATGCAAAAACTGCGTATCCAGTGCGGCAACAGAATTTGTGCAGCTATCAGACAGACAGATGATGAAACTGAGAATGATAATATTCTCAAGACTCTCGCGTCTGAGTATAATAGGGTTACAGATGTCCTCGCTGAGAAATACAAGTCGAGCCGTAGAAGTTTGGACAAGGCTATTAAAGCTACTGACGATCTTGAGATCATTAAGTCTGAAATCGACTATAATATGGCTGAGCAGTATGTAGCATTACTTAACCAGGAGCAGCAGATCAGCAAGTTCATCTCAAAGCTGGTTAAGGAACATCCGATGTGGGATAGATTCTTCGAGAGTGTGGATGGGTGTGGTCCTCTCATGGCAGCTGTGTGCATCTCTTATCTGGATATCCACAAGGCTCGCTATGTTAGTTCTTTCTGGAGTTATGCTGGCGTAGGAACTAGAGCAGCCGACGATCCAGACGCACCTCGTGTTGCTATGTCCAGAAAAGCTCTTGTCGACGCGGTATATCTCGATAAAGATGGGAATGTGCAAATGCGCAAGTCAATTGGATATAATGACTTTTTACATACCAAACTTCTTGGAGTACTTGGAGATAGCTTCGTGAAGAGATCTGGTAGCGAGTACAGAAAGGTGTACGACGATTACAAGAACCGGTACCAGAATAGAGCAGACTGGAAAAATGATAAAGGTGAAGTAAGCGCAATGCGTTGTCACAGAGCAGCTATTCGTCAGGCAATTAAAGCGTTCTTGAGAGACCTATGGGTAGAGTGGAGAACCTATGAAGGTTATACTATTCCGGAGTCATATGCGGAGGCTCATTTAGGAATGGCACCACATGGATACAACGAAGCAGACATGAGACCTGTAGAATAACCCTATACGTTCATGTGACGAAATAACCTTATATAATTTAACGAGTTACAATGTGACAGTAACCTAATTATATCTAACGAATTAACAAGAACAAATAACCTATCCTTTAATAATGAGTTATCAATATAAAATAACCTATTGTAATTTAACGAGTTGTAGCTGTTTAATAACCTAACACTTCAAACGAGTTACGATGTGGTAATAATCTATTTGGAATCAACGAGTTACTGATATAGAATAACCTATAGATAAGCAACGAATTACACATAATAAATAACCTGCATAAGGAGAATGAGTTAATTATTTTTAAAAACCTGTTGGTGAAAAACGAGTTGAACAACAGCAATAACCTAAGCCGACCAAACGTGTTAGTTCGAAGAAATCACCTCATATAAATTAACGAGTATGAAGATTCAATTTAAGCAACCAATCAACATTAACAAAATAGCTATTTCCGGACAGTGTTTCAGATTTACACGAACACGTTCTGGATGGTTATACAGCGATAAGCCAATCTGTCAACTTAGTCCGACCATCATAGACTTTGAGTATCCTGAACTATTTGATACAGAAACTCCATACGGAGAAATCGAGCAGGCAATGTTAAGTCGTGGTGGCTATTGGGCTAGATGCGCACAAACTGGTCGTGGATTGATGATATTAAATCAGCCAGTATTTGAAACAATTCTCAGTTTTATTATATCACAAAATAATAACATTACGAGAATCCAAAGCATTATCAGTAATATGTGCAATCCTACATTCCCATCTCGAGATGAGCTGTTGGATTGGACAGTAGAAAGATGGGAGGAATTAGGAGTTGGTTACAGAGCACGGTACTTAGCGAACGCTGTCCAGGTGTGTGATGATTACTGGATAAATGGGTTGAAGCAAGCGCGCAATAAAGTGGCGTATTTAAAGACACTTATTGGAGTCGGAGATAAGGTAGCAAACTGCATAGCATTGTTTAGCTTGCGGGAGTACTCTTCATTTCCTATTGATGTGCATATCAAGCAGATAATAGATAGAGAATTTAATGGGCATATCGACTTATCTTGGTGCAAAGGATATGAGGGAATCGTACAGCAGTATATGTTTTATAATGAACTACATGGAGGTAGAAAAATGTTAGAGAGTATGGACAACATGACGCTTTGCGGCGTGATCATTTACAATGAGGTTGCAGAAGAGATTTACTGTGATGAAGTGGGTCAGTTAGTATTTGAGACGTCTCAGGATGGCGGCTGCTGGTGCTTATCCGAAATAAATATCGGAGAGCCACTCTCGGTTAAGAGGGTAGATAATTTTGTTGAGGCAATCGAGACCGGAGTATACGGTCCTAACTGTGTTGGAGTTATCTTCTGCAAAGATGGGCGTGTAGTAGTTCTGTTAGATGAGGAGCACGCAGTTATGCGAACTTTGTATGATCCGCTCACGAACGCTTGTGAGCCGTTCTATTACAGCGCAGACATTGAGTATGAGAAGGAAGACTAAATGCTTAGTTACGATAAAGGCAGTAATTTGCTAACCCTTGAGAAGGTGCACAATCCCAGCCTGGGAGAGCATCTCCTCCTTCTCAAGGATTTACGTGAATCTTTCGACAAATTCATAAATGAGGGAGTTTATGAAGCACTCGAAAGCATAAATGAAATCATGGAAACAGAGGATAGTCACTACAAGAAGCTGATATTCAAACCCACATTGGTGGAGGGCTTCGGTAGTGATGATCCTCATATTCAGATTAAATGTTACCCAGAGGGGTGCTCCGAAGCAGGAGCAATTCGGGTTATCGACTTGCCATACATGGATAATCTCGGCAAACTACATTTTAATAAGAATGTAAAATCATTCGTTTGTAAGTTAGCCTCATCCGATGATGTGTCCTATGACTTAGCTAAACAAACCCTTAGCTTAGTGCTGGCATCGCGTATGATTAAGATCACTGTAAGCGGGAAGAGTAAGAAGATAGAGGCTCATGGATTCGGCAGAAGTACAATCTCACTAGCTGCTTTAGCTGCTTTCATTGCGTATGAGGATGGAGAACAGATAGATGTCTGGGATATTATTCGTAATCCATTACTAATACCAACGCTAGAAGCAGTAAAAAGAAAGCCGGAAGAAATACCTGTATTTTACGCACAGACGAGAATGGTCGACTACGATACCTCGGATAAGAAGAGTGGCACTATGCTTATCCACAATCTTCGTGAAGAGCCTGCGTATGCTGTAACCAGAATCAGACATTCCATCAACAAGGCAGTATCTTTGGACAGAGCTCTCGGTGAAACACTATCTAGACCTGTTCTAAACTATGAGGCTGGTAGTTATGTAACACCTGCTGTAATACAGGATCTTAAGCGCAACAAAGTCAACTGCATATATGTGCAAACTGTAGTACCGGACTCTACAAGTAAAATCGCAGGAGGCATGGTCAACAAGCAACTCACTTATACTGTATTAGGTAAAGGGTGGACTGTAACTAAGTACCTTGCGGACAGAATACCTGAACTTGATAAGTATCCAACAATACCTACGGATACTCCAGTGCCACACCACCTACTGAACGATTTCTCATTTAAAGGGAAGTATGCATCAAAGGAGATTCTTGATTTCTTGCAGGGTGCGGGTGAACCTGGAGTCTATATCGGCTCGGATGCAACACCATGTTACTTCGAGACGGAGATATTAAGCAATCACACTTTGCAGTACGGTGATGTGTATTCACAGGCTGAGTGTCAAACTATGGGTGTGTCTCCTCACGAGTGGTTCTGCTACTTAAATGATAACACAGATAGTTCCTATCGTAAAGACAGACTCTATGCTGATGATCTTTTGGCATTGCTTTCAACCATCGGGTACATCTTACTCAGAGGTAAGTCTGTATTCCTCGATAGAGATAAAGACTTCCTTAAGAAAGTTGAGACACCAGAGATTGCACTTAAGCGAGAGTTAATCTATGCGATAAGGAAACATGTCAACACCTATAGGGATAGTGTCCGTCAGTACGTGAAAACAGGCGACCCCGGAAAAGGTGTTATATTCGATGCACTGACACATTCCTTCATTAAGCGTCTAAACGAGAAGAAGTTACTGGATAGATGTGACGTAACAAACTATGCAGCTGAAATATCACAGGCGTTACATGTGTCTGTTGACATGAAAGAACCTCCGGAGATTGTGCGTAGGATATCCACTCCATACTACGGAAGATTGTGCCCGTTTGAGACGCCAGAGGGTAAGCGACTCGGACTTGTTAATACAAAAGCACTCGGGTGCGAAATCAAAGACGGTAACCTGTTATGTACAGTCAGGAAGGTGTTCCATAATGGTGGCACTTTAACAATCTCCAATCAGATAGAAACTTTATCTGTCGATCAGGAGTTACAGTACAGAATCACAGACGTGTTGGAATTAACACCTGGAGAGAAAGAGGGTGAGTACTTGAACACGCGTATCAAGGCGAAAGTACCTAACCCAAGTATTACGGGAGATCGGCAGATTATAGCTGAAATTATGGCAGAAGATCTGGACTATGTGTATTCTCACACTGAGAGTTTGATTTCACCGACAGTGTCACTCATTCCTTTCGCAACAACTGACGATGCTATCCGTGTATCATTCGGTAGCAAGATGATTAAGCAGGGTATTTACCTTCTCAATCCAGATAAGCCGAGAGTTCAGACGAGTATGTACCGCGATATCTTCAAGTGTTCCGATGCTTATCTATTAGTAGCAGAAAAGACTGGAACAGTGACCGCGATTGATATTGGAAGAATCACTGTTATGTACGATGGTGATACCGATGAAACTGTGTACAAAGTAAATGAGTTCGCAGCTAATACAGAGCGAGTTCTTTGCATGCGTTACAGAGTCAGAGAGAATGAGAGAGTAGTTCGTGGTCAGATCTTAGCGGACAGTTCGGCAAGTCAGGATGGAGTATACTGCCCAGGCAAAAACTTGCTGGTAGCGTACATGCCAACCGGATACAATTACGAGGATGCTGTTCACACTTCTATGGAAGCATCCGTGGAGATGACTTCTCCCAGTGCTAAGTTCGTTAGGCGAAAGATTAGCGGAAGCTATGAAGTAAACAGAGATGGTATGTACAAGTACTACAAGGCTGGTGAGAAAATCACAACAGTTACTAAGAAGCAGGGAAATTTCATCGATGCACACGATGTGCATACGAACGTCTCGGGTATTTGGTACAGCATTGACGACACTGGAATGGGAGGAGCGAGAGAGTTACATTTCAATCTTCTTGGATACAGAAAGCTAACCGTTGGAGATAAAGTATCTGGACGACATGGTAACAAAGGAGTTGATGCAAAAGTAGATTCCAACTCTTCCATGCCTATGTTACCTAATGGCACTCCAATTCAGATACTGCTGAATCCGCATGGATTACCGTCTCGTATGAATGCTGGACAGATCATGGAAGCACATTTAGGATTAGTAGCTACGGTTCTGGGGATCTATATAAACTCTGACTCATTTAATGGGGCATCCTTGCAAGAAGTTCAGATGCTGATGAAGATGACCTATGAGCTGGCTAACTGTGGTAACAAGGAGTTGTGCTGGAGCATTATGTCAAAGTATGGAATGCCACGAGAGTTACAAGAAACCGTGTACGGAAATATGGACCAGGTATTGGATTGGGCCGGAACATTCGACGAAGTCGGTGACTGTAGACTCTACAATCCAATGACTGGAAAGTGGTTCCCGCACAAGATAACTATCGGAGTTTCTACCATCTTAAAGATGAAGCAGGAGGGTGAGTCTAAGATTCACGGACGAGGAGGTCCTCTCGAAGAAGAGTACATGATGACCTCAGCACAGCCAACCTCAGGTGGTGCTCGAGGCGGTGGTCAGGCAATGGGCGGCATGGAGTCCTGGGCAGTTCAGTCCTATGGAGCTTCCAATGTGGCGCATGATATGGTGACTGTAAATTCGGATGATGAAGTAGGTAGAACCAATAAGTTACTTGATGCTTTTGGGTCTCCTGTGAGAATACCTGAGAGATACGCAGCACCCCGTGCCTTGACAAACTTCATCTACTACTTAGAAGCACTTGGATTAAAACTCGAGGATGATGAAGGTTTATTGCCAGCTGTAGATAAGTACACTTCTCAGGAAAGATATATCTATGATGTTGGTAAAATGATAAACAAAGGAAGATTGGACGCAGTCAATGACTATGAGACAGATGAGACAGAGGAGGCTTTGTTTAGAAGTTTAGGATATGACGGGTAAAACACACATGATATGCAGCACGGCAGCTGTATCTGTGTACGCGTTAGCCCATTGGCGTGGTGTTGATATAGGAGGGGCTGAGATGCTTCCAGCCCTCTTTATCGCGCCAGCAGCTGTAGGTGCTTACATGCCAGACATGGATATACAGCAGAGCCGACTTGGTTCTAAATTTAAGTTCTTATCTAAGAACATGAAGCATCGAGGTATCACGCATACCTTGGTTGTTCCAACAGTATTAGCTATAGCTGCATTTACGATGCAGTCAAGATCAGCTAGTATATTTGTAAGCATCCTTGTCGGTATACTTATGATGATGCTATTCGATAAGAAGATTGGTACAAGGAAGAAAGGTAAGGTTGCCAAAGTACTTGATATATTCACCAGTAAGATAGGAGTATTTGCTACTGTCGCAATGGTGATTATGAGCTGGTTTAAGCCTAGCATAGGTTCAAGTATTTTGTTTGGTTTATTCCTTGGCTGGACACTTCACATATTCGAAGATATGTTTAATAACACAGGCTGCCCAATACTCTATCCGTTAGCTAAAGGCAGGGTACATTTGCCTTGGATTGCAATTGTGAAAACGAGACACTGGACAGAAGCTGTATTCTTATTACTATGGCTAGGAGGTTGTGCAATATGGGCTTTATCGATACTGGCTGGAGCCTAAGTAATGGTGTCATTACAATACCGGAGTGGGCAAATAAGTGGGCAGCATACAGGTTCATATTAGAGGCCATTTATGATGGACACATCCCTACAGCCCGTGTAATAGGATATCACATTTCTTCCCCGACCATGATAAAGAACTCGCGTGGTGGAAGAATATTTGAAAGAGATATAAACAGTGCGGATGATAGACTCACCATAGCGGCTAATCTATCAGAGTTACTTGTGCCGGGAAATCCACCAGAACAGATACACACAGTACCACTATCTGGGAAGATAACGATTGACAACTTCAAAGCTGTCGTATCTACGAGGGAAGTTCCAGTACTTAGTTCTAATAATTATGTATTAACTACAATATCAGAGATCAATCTTGACTTAGCCCTCAGTAAATCAGTGGGATACAAGAGCGCCGACTATAATTATGATTGTATAATGAAGCAGCGTGGTGGGCATGTAAGTAAGACACGGTTCTTTCCAATATACTCGTATCACAGTTTAGTGAAATTCATACGAGTACTTCCCTGGGACGAATCAAGTACTATACGGCTTAAGTACATGCATGGAATCACTGACTCAATACTACTTCCTATGCTGGAAGAGATGTACACATGGACTGAGTCGAAAGAGTGGCTGACAGATAGAATGCAGGAGGTAGCGAAGTGAGTCTACGTTTAGTACCATTAACTGACCAGGATATACAGCTAAGGTGTGCTGGAGAAGTAGACAGTACACAAGATATACAGAAACCTGTAGCACTTAAGCAGTTGGACGAGTTTATGATAAGTAAAGCTTCCGCCCATGTGCGCTACTATATTCAGCTGAATCTGCCGGTCATAAATAAGTTATTCACTAACAGCATCATGACTATTCTGAATTTGAAGCAGGAAGTTGTAGACGGCCTGTGTGATTGCTCGATGTGCTATGACACAGACTACGACGAAGTAGCTTTAACGGCAGAAGTATACGAAGGATCTAAACTCTTCAACGGTCAGGCATTAGAGAGAATCATATCCAACTTCTCTATAGCTGAAGCCATTACGAACCTGCTGGATGTTGTTGTATCAAAACTCAAGTATAAAGATTTGGCGTATAGCTATTCTGATTCGGAGGGCATCCCCATCTATGGGTGCTGGAAGTTAAAAATAGAAAGCACCGTAGATATCGGATACATCTACACCAAGCTAGAGACTATCCGCAATTCGAAGAATAACAGGAGTTTGTTTAACCGGCTATCTATACTAACTAACCTGTACAATTCTATGCGAAACGAAGACATGGTGCGCGAGTATCTGATGAACGCATTCATATTACGTAAGCTTGTTGTTGTGCCGTATGCCATGAGACCGCAAGACGAGAAACGGAATCATCCACTGACCTATGCGTACCTGCAGCTATTCAGGCACAACAATGACTTCTCCATCTACAGAGAAGGTACAGAGATCGAGTTTCAGGATTACTACAAGCAGTTAGCTAAGTATGTTTACGGAATTACAGTAAAGAATGTTTGGGAAGATGAATACTCTACAGTAGCTAAGAAGCTGAAGAAAACCAAACCAATTGTGGAAGAGCTGAAGGGCAAGAACGGTCACATCCGAGGTAAGATGATCAAGAAACGTCAGGACTACTCAGGGCGTTCCGCAGTAGTAGTAGACCCGTTCTTGTCGCTTGACACGCTGGGAGTACCTAAGCACTTGCTGTGTAAGATGTTCCGAGAATATGCCATTAGACTATGTGGCTACAAGTCAGAGGATATCTTGGCAGGATTAGATGATCCGGATTTCAACGATAAGATGATCAGGGATCTCGCGGCTAAAGGTGTGTTTGATGAAGTTCCTATTCTCATGGGACGTAACCCTACACTTCATAAACTGAGTATACAAGCATTTAGGATAAAACCAGTAGATGGACTTGCGACTCGCGTGTCACCGCTTGTGTGTCCTGCATACAACATGGACTTCGATGGTGATACAGCATGGGAAGCTATACCTGTAACTTCACAGGCAATACGTGAAGTCAATAGCTTGATGCTTACGCAGAAGAACATCTTACTTCCTAAGACCGGAGAAAGCACAATATGTCCGCGTATGGATATAGTGTACGGGCTTTACATGTGCACAACTTCGAAATTGTCTTCTGGAAAGACAGCAACATATAGTGACAGAGAGGAGCTATGGCAAGCTATATATAAGCAGGAGATAATGCTCGGTGATACTGTTACTGTGGCTGACCGCGGCACTAATACTGCAGGTGTGTTGGCTTTCGAGTGTTGCTTCCCAAAAGGCGTCATCACTGATATCGGGAAGACAGAAGTGATAACTTCTAAGACTGTAAAGAAGTATATTAAAGCAATACAGGATTTCTCGCCTGCATCATTTGTTAACATTATCAACCACATAGTAGAATTGGGATTCAGAGTAGCTTACCTATATTGCCACTCAGTATCTATGCTGAAAGAACTGGATAGCACAACAGATAAGGCGAAAGCTTTCGACGAAGCATATGCGAAATACCATGCTGCAATGGAGGCTGTTAATAGACTCAATGACTACGGATTCTACGATGAAGATAGTTATAATCTTGAGTTTAGTGAGAAGTTGAAGGATGTGATGGATGCACTCAAGGATGGAGTTTACGACAAAGTCGGCGATGATAGTATGTTTACTCTCATGGCTAAATCCGGAGCACGTGGTGATGTTAAGAACTTAGTGCAGATATTTGGTAGTAAAGGCCGTGTGCAAAAGTCAGATACAGAACTTTTCAACGTAACAATTGAGCATAGCTTACGGGATCAGCTTACACCGCTCGAAGGATTTATCGCAGCTAACGGTGCGCGTAAGGGACAGATCGCGAAGTCCATTAAGACGGCAGATACTGGTTATCTTGGATATCTTATCATACAGGCCACATCACCTATCGTTATAGTAGAAGAGGATTGTGGTACTACTGAAGGTATCACTATATCTTGGGATTTAATACGTGAGTACCTTAACCGTCCTAATATGCAGGAGAAAGATAAACGCGACGCTGATGAAGAGGCAGACAAGATTATGTCTATGTTTATTAGCGGACGCTATACTCCCGACGGTGAATACATCTCACCTAATAGGGCGAAGATGCATAATAGAAAACCTGTGGTAATAAGATCCCCATTGAAGTGCAAGAACCCGTGTTGTGCAAAGTGCTATGGACTCGACCCTTCTACGGGAAGACCAGTGAAAGTAGGAGCACCTGTAGGATATACAGCCGGACAGAGTTTAGCTGAGCAGTGTACACAGACAACGCTTAAGGAGTTCCAGGGTGGTGGCGTGCAGGCAGCGAGTTCACCATTTGAGAAACTCCGTGCGGTATTGTCTTGTAGTAACTTGCGCAAGATCGCTGATGAAGGAAAGTATACAACATACGATCCTATCGCGTGGGCTGATGGTAAGATTGTCTGCGAAAAGATCACAGATATGTCAACGCGTGTGCGTATTGTACCAGACGGAAAGAAACGTGGTAACTATGGAGTGACAATCGTTGTACCGTCTGTGGAGAAGTTCAAAGAAACTCACGTAAACATCGGCGATACTATGTTAGAGCAGAGAGGTGAGTTTGCAGCAAGGGAAGCTCTTACTCATTGGGGATATGACAGAACCCGAGAAGAGTATGTAAATATGCTATGGTTTCTGTTTAAGTCAACAGTGGAGATGGTTCCTATTCATCTTGAGATAACAGTAGCAGCCATGTCTGGACATGTGCCGTTAGTAACAGATATCACTGATTTGAAAGTTGGTGTACACTATACCGATAAGCAGTTGAAGAATCTTGGTTACGATTACAGTGGTACGATATTCAGGCATGAAATTACAGGAGTAAAAGACACTGTATTATCTGGACCAGACTTTATGCAGGCTATGTCTGACGAGCAGGTGAAGAAATCATTACAGTCAGCAATATCTAACTGCAAGGTAGATACTGTAGATGCCCCGCTTGTGCAAACAGCACTTGCTAGACCTATAAGAGTCGGTACTGGATTTACACCAAATTATATGGAGAATTAGTAATGATTGGAGACCTTGTTTTACGGGGAGTATCTGTTGGTACTGTAGTAGAGGATGCTCCCAATGATTACACTGTTTATACGCAATACGGACAGAAAGAAACTTGGCCCAAGGATGACACCACACAGATAGTTTCTTACGATGCCGTATTAAGTATGTTTGAAAGGAGTATACTTAATGCTACAGGGAACGATTGTGATAGCAAATGATCTCCTCGGATTCGTTGAAGAAGTAGGGGATACATTTTTACAGGTGAAGGATAAGGAGGGTAAGCTGCATAAGGTCAACCGCTCCGCATGCACTGAGATATGCAACCCAGCAGCACTCGCCCTCTTATTCTACAGAAAGATGATGGGTAAAGTCAATGTCTAAGATAAAGATCGAAGATGTTGAGTATACACTGTACACAGACGAATTATCTCGTTATGATGGGTACTACTTCAAAGGTGAAATACACAAATATGAACCAGTAGACTCCAGAGTTATTGGGTATGTAAAAGAAGATAGCATGAAGATAGCGATATGTAAGGCTACTCATAAAAAGCTCTATCCGTTTATATACGGCGGTTTTGGTGTAGCAACATTAGCAGTATCTGTTATGTGTTTTCTAGCATTTAATCCTCAGATAGAGGTAGCACACTGGGAACCCAAAAGTCGCGATAACATAATTGGAGAACTTGACGATGGTAATGTTCAAGTATCCAAGAAGTTTAAGTACAATCAGTATGCTACCTATGACGGGGAGAATGTGACAGTCGCAGTATACACGAAAGGTTCTGACTATGCGCTAAAGGTTGGCGAGCTCCAAAGTGAGTATGTTCAATCTGGAACAAGTTTGATTCCAATGGATTTAGACTTACAACCGCAGGATATTAGACAAGCCAAACTGCTGGTCAAAAAGAACGATGAGATAGAGGAGTACCCCTTAGTCATTGAGAGATTCAATTATACGCCCACTGAGTTAGCGCTTGGTAGCGATAAAGATTTTGAGGCAGGAGTTAACGAGATGGGTGGTGTACTGGAGCAGATAGCTCCAGAAGAGCCAACAGAAGCCGTAGACCCAGACACTGAATGGAATAACTATACAGATAATGATTACGACTTCGAGAACTTTCCTGTCATTAAAGATCCTCAGTATGAGCAGTATTATGAAATGGAAGAGGAAGACGAAGAATATGAGTGATTTAGAGAAGTTCATTGTCTCAAGATGGATGTACTCTATCGGAGAGCCCATAATATCTGATAGTGAGTATACATTACTGCTGGCAGCTATCCGCTCTAAATACCCTGACAATGAGTATGTACACAGGTCATGGTCGAGTGATCCTTGTCCTGTAGATTTGCTTAAGAAGTATGGGTATGACTGGGCTGTAAAGGATATCATACTATCAGATAAGACTGAGTCTATACCCAGCATAAACGATATAGCAACACTCCACTCTCTGTATTGTAATCTGAATGAAGAGTCAACTCTATCTTACAAACATGATGGGTGGAATATTCAGAGTGCTTACTATAATGGTGAGTTGGTAAATATTCAGACTAGAGGTAGAGCAAGTGATGCTATATCCGCTGAAGCTTTAATCGAGAAAGTACCGAAGAAGATATCCAAAATGGGAATGGTTAAAATCGCAGCGGAAGCCACTGTGTCCGACTATAATTACAGGATCGTAAAGGGAGCTTTAAACTCGAGATCACAGCGTGGTGCAGTATCGAGCTGTTTAGCACGCAAGGATTTTATCAAGTATCTTGACCTCCATGCATTCTCAATACTTACAGACGAGCAGGTAATGAATCCATTCCCTCAACTTGAGGAGTGGGGATTTCAGACTCCAAAGTGGTGTACTGTAAGAACTTATAATGAATTGGTGAAGCAGATGCATGAGTTCTCCGATTATGCAGAGTCATATGGCTGCCCAACAGACGGACTAGTTCTGCGCAACAGCGTGACTAGAGCAATAAGGTTGTTGCACTGGGAAGAGCCAATATACACTACTTATGTTGTAGGTTATGACGAATCATATGGTGCGCACCGTATAGGAGTTAAGGCTGTCGTAAAACCGGTGCATATGAAGAACAGTACTCAGCGTCTAGTGTCTTGCACTAACTATCAGAGAATTATAGACAATAACCTGCGAGTCGGCCTACCCATAGCTTTTAGGTTATCTTCGATGGCGATTGCTGATTTAGATGAAGAGGCAACGAGACTCCTCCAAAGCGAGTGGGCAGGAAGAGAGGAAGAGTTCAGAAAGTGGGTCGATGAAAGAGAAGAACTTAAGATGGCGGATTTGTAGTTTAGCATTAGCTGCAAGTATCGCCTTGAATACACTGACAGTACAGGCTGAGGTGAAAGATAAACCTGTAGCAAAACTCGAGGTAATGTCACAACCTCAGCGTACTGTATATGATATTGGAGAGGATGTAGATCTCTACGGGATGAAAGTTAAGGTAACATTCACAGACGGAGAGATTTACGTAGCAAACTCTAACGATTTAACATACCAGGGATACCAGCCTAACGTAGAAGGCTCACAGCTCATACTCGCTATGTACGGAGAATATTCTGTTCCCATCACTGTTACTGTGAAGCAAGGGGAGTTGCGGAGTATCTCTGTAAAATTGAACAAGACCGGGGTGTGGATAGCAGGAACTACTCTCACTCCGGATATGTTTGAAGTAACAGCACATACAGACTCTGGTTCTACTAGAGATGTTGAAGACTTTACTATAACTCCAACTGTACTAACAGAGGGCAGAAATAACATTACGATTGATTACCATGGAGAAACAGCGACAGCAGTTATTGATGCGAAGAAGAATTCAGTTCAGACTATCCGTATAGAGTCTCCCGGAAAACAGGAGTTCAACTATGGAGAAGGATTCAGTACGCAAGGGCTTAAAGTAATCGCTCATTTCCTTGATGGTAGTGAAAGAGATGTTACAGCTGATTGTACAGTGACTGGAGTTAACACTGGTAAACTCGGTGAACAGTACGCTAAGGTGGAATACGAGGAGAAACTAGTAACCTACAAGGTGAACGTTGTGCAGTACATTTTCGATCACATCGATATTACAAGATGGAAAGACGAGAATGTAGTTGAAGTTTACTATAAAGACAGAGAAGAGCCTGTAGTGGTTACAGCTCAGAATGTCTATATAGTTGATCAGGACAGTACAGGTACACGTACTTTCCAAGTACATGTAGGGAATAACGTATATACAGTCGAAAGTGAAATACCGAGAGAAGAGAGGGTCTATCGGAATACTAAGATGATTAACGTTAGTGTACCTATAGGGTTGGCTACAGAAGTGGACGTCGAGGGACGATTAGGTTATATACCGAAGACACCACTCGAAGCCAACGGAGTTAGGATTTCTATTGAAGAAGTAGATAAGTGCGAATCGTTAGAAGGATTGCCTACTACTATCTCTAATGGGAAGTTAACTCTACACTTAGAACAAGATTATGCTGAACCGAAGTATTACAGGTGGAAAGCAAAACTGGAGGTTGAGTAATGTCGAGATTCAGAGGGATTTATATAGCATCGTTCGCTCTTGGAGTACTTACTCCGATAGCGGCTGTGCTGTTCCTTATCTCACAAGTACCTGACACGCAGGAAGTCATAGATAACACGCCTACACAGACAATCGTAGTCCCCGCAGCGGATGTTGATATATTCAATGTAGAGTATGACATGTACGGGAGATACACGTTAGGTGAGGATATAATAGGATGTCAAGTAGTAAACAACCGACACAACAGTCATAATTGCGTTGTGTATCTAGTGGTGAACGGACTGGAAATTACAGAACGCGCAGAGTTAATGCCTAGCAATAGAATATTATCTTTTAAGCTTAACAGTACATATTGGCAAGAGACTGGAGAGTACCCAATGACATTGGTGTATGAGATAGAGACAGAAAATGGTAACACGACAATAGAGTGTCCGTACACTTTACAAGTAAATAAAGAAAGGTAGAAATATATGCTAGATGCAGATGTAAAAGAAAGAGTATGTGATTTAGCCTGGGAATTAGGCTATGACTGGGATGATAAAAAGGTGGAAGGTTTGTTTAAGAGTTTTATAGACCAGCATCCGGATAGGGAAGAACTTCCCACTGGAGTGCAGGAATTATATAAACTAATACAGGCTTATGAGGAGGGGTTATATATTGCTTAAGAAGTTGATAGTCATGTCACTGTCGGCACTGTTACTAACTGGATGTGGAGGTGCTCCAAAAGAGGAGACAGTTCATACACCGGAGTATTTAAGCATAACAGAGGTATCAGTATCGATAGGAGACGAAACTATCGTGTACACAGCGATGAACAACGAGGCAGTTAAGTCGTATTCGGATAAGCAGTTTGTTGTATATCCGGACAAGACACTATTTGATACTGTTCAAGTTGATTTCGTCCAGGGTAATAGTTTGAATAACTATATACAAGCTTACTACGACGGGGTTGCAGGTGAGAAGTCTACTTTAATAGACGGATCATTTACAACAGCAAGTAAAGCTTATTGTCTGAAGCAGACAGAGGATTTGAACTACATCATAGTGTGCGGAGACAAATCAAATGAAAGCTTTGTTAATGACTTGTGTGAAAGGCTTTAAATGAGATTCACACGGATTATGGCCCTAGCTTTAGCCATATCCACTTTAAGTAGCAGTATGTCTTTTGCGGCTACTTGGAACCAAGAAAATGGTATCTGGTATTGTGATACAAAAGGTTGGGTAGAGTGCTCAGATGGGTGGTACTACACTAACCATGAAGGAAAGATGGTAACGAACGATGTAGTGGATGGTTACTACTTAAGCATTACTGGTAGAATGATAAACCCAGATAATGATTACGAAAAACTGATTAACGCTTTATCCGTGAACACCGGACTAACTGTGTGGGATGTAAATGTGGAAGGTATACATAAAGCATTACATGCACGAGGTTTTAAGATTCCAGTACAATACACTACGTATAAAGATGGGAGTATTGAGTACGGATTATCGGTTGAATCACAGAAAGCTTTTAAGGACCAACTTAGTACTATAAACGAGTGGGTTTCCAAAACAGATGGTAGATTTAGTAGTTTACCTGTACGAGAACGTATAAGAGCTATACATGATTTTGTGAGAGAGACTTTCACATACGGGGAGAGCGGGTCTTTGCATGAATCACTGCAAACAGGTAAAGCTGTTTGTTGGGAATACGCTTCGCTTTTTCATATATTATGCGAGCGCAATGGAATTGATTGTGAGTATGTAGAAGGCTCAGCTAACAATACAATCGAGATAGCGCCGCACGCATGGAATAGGGTGCGGGTAGACGGTAAAGCTTATCTTGTAGATTGTTGTTGGAACGATACAGCTAATACAGATAAATACTTCATGATTGAATCATCTACTGAACATTATGAGTTAGGAGGTACTTATGCGTAAAAGAGCACTTTTATTTGCTTTAGCCCTTTCCACTGGACTCGCATCTACGGCTTATGCGGGTACATGGTTTAAAGACGAAGGACGTTGGGCCTATCAGCAGGACGACGGTACTCAGATCAAAGAGGGATGGTTTACGGATACGGACGGGCGTGTGTATAATTTCACAGGCGGAGTCGTTCGTACAGGATTTTACAAAGAGGGAGATTTGTGGTATTACTTCGATCAGACCTCTGGAGAGCGTAAATCTGGTTGGGTTCAGGACGATAATAAATGGTATTTTATGAACCCGGCAGGAGTTATGCAGACAGGTTGGATTACTGTCAATGGTAACTGGTATTACTGCAAGGGTGATGGACACGCTATTACGGATAGAGTAGAGGATATTAACGGTAACAAGTATTACTTTCATCCGGACGGTCACCTCGCTAAGAATGAGTGGGTGCTAGATAATACTTACCACGCAGATGCTAACGGTATGCTGGACACGAGTACTTGGGTTGATGGTGTCTATGTGAACGGCACTGGAAAGGTACAGGACAACGAGTCTAAATCTAGTACAAAAGAAGAAAAGATCGACAACAAGGTATTCACTCTTGAGGAGTACAAGAAGTACGCCGAAGATGCGTACGATCGATATGTAGACAAACGCAATGAGCTGTTCGACTACATTAACGAATATCGTATGGAGTGGAACGAGAAGAACGTCTACAACTATTCAGGAGAAGATGACGATTATATTGAAGAGCATGAGCTTCAAGAGTTAGATCAGTTAGATGCACTTGACTATGCAGCTTGTCTACGTGCAGCTGAATTAGCTTCTCAGCAGAGAGCAAGTGGCGCTAGACCAGACGGTAGAAACTGGGATACTGTATTAACTGACTATGGCGTATCCGCTACTACAGTCGTAGAGAGTGTTGCTTTTGGTATTGACGATGCAGAAGATGTATATGACGAACTCAAGAGTGGTAGTGGGCATTCGAGCTACTGGCAGAGAAAGCAGTACACTAAACTGGGAGTTGGTTGTGCATATGATACTGACGGCAAAGCATTCTGGGTACTCCTGTACGTAGAATAGGAGGTTTATCATGAAATACTATAATGCCAGTCTCTACGGAGAGAACGATAGACTCACGAAGAATAATATCATCGAAGTAGAAGGTGGTCATGTCGTATCTATCACCAAAGGAACTAATCCAGCAGTAACCGACGAAGATTATGACTGTAAAGGAAAGTTGGTCTATCCGTCATTCATGGACAGTGCAGTAGTGATTCCGGGATCTGAGCAATTCAAGTTATTCGGTGTAGACATTTCTGATGCTAACAGTATGGAGGATTACATTACACGACTTACCGCAGGTGTAACTGAACACGGTATACGAGGATTCGGATTCAATACAAATATTCTCGGAGTAGATGGTGCTGTTAGAATCAAGAAACTGCTCGACCGTATTTGTCCTCATACAGCAGCATATGTATGGGCAGATGATATGTCAAATGTTATTGTAAATGATTTCGTCTTGGAAGAGGCGAAGAGATGGTTTACAGTCGGGAGAGATCTTTACGCTGATGGTATGCTGGATCTCGCAGAAGTACAGTATCTGCTGAAGAACACAGATATCTTTAGCTTCACGCATGACGAAATGGAATTGGCTATTATGTCTTTCCAGAAAAAGATGTTGTCTGTGGGAATCACAACTGTTAGGTCATTAAGTATGTACTGTACATTAGAGACGCTCGACGTTCTTTGCGACATGATGCGTAAAGGCACGTTGCTGCTTGATATTATTGCTTATATGCCAGTCTACTACTTTGACAGCTACGAGGATATCATAGCTCGCTGGGCTAAGTATGCAACATTCAGCAGCAATAAGATCAACATTGAAGGAGTTACTGTGACTCTCGACGGCTCTATTGATTCTGGGCAGGCAGCACTTAAGCAGCCGTATGAATGTGATCCGTCTTGGACTGGAAGTGTTCTTTGGAACAGAGTACAACTTACAACTACGCTCAGGAAATTAGCTTCGAGAGGGCTATCAGTTAATGTGAACGCTGTCGGTGATGCTGCTGTTGATGTAGCAATTGACGCGTTGATTGCTTCGAAGTATGATGGGTTACACAAACCGGTTAGGACGCTGACACATGCTTATCTGATGGACGATGATGCTGTCAAGCTGTGTGCTAGAAATGATATAACTGTGTGCGTCGAACCCAACAGTGTGCCGTACAACAATACGTTCTATGATGGAGATCGTATTATGATTGGCGACAGAGTTTACAGTGAGTATCCTGTCGGAAGATTAGCGTATGCTGGTGTGAATTTAATCGCAGGAAGTAATTACCCGACTCAGTCGGAAATATCTCCAATTCATGGAGTATATAAAGCAACTCACAGAGTAAGTGCAGACGATGTGACTCCGTATAAAGTACTCGAGATGTATGGGTCAAATGCACGTGAGTTATACGGATTATCCTATCATGAAGGAAGCGTTGCACCAGGAATGCGCGCTAACTTTGTGATTCTGGATAAAGACATTATTCACATGAGAGAGGACCTGCTCTGTGATGTAGAATACCTGGCTACCGTCGTAGATGGTGTAGTTCAGTGGGAAAAATAATATAGTGGAGGGAGCTTCATGGAACTTTACGAACACAATCAGGAAACATACGAAAGAGCTCTCAGTATGCTCGAAGTGTACAAGGTGTGTGCTATAGACCAAGCAACAGGTACTGGTAAATCGTTTATTACCATGAAGCTTCTCGACACTATATTTGCTGACATGAGTGTGCTCTATGTTGTACCAACTATGGCAATAGCACGGAGCATACAGGATTATAAAGAGTGGAAATACGACAATGTGGTATTTATAACATATGCAGACTTAAAGCATGTAACGCAGATTCCAGATGTACTAGTACTTGATGAATTACACAGAGCAGGTGCTAAGACGTGGAATACTTACGTGATGCGAATCAAGCCTCTTGCGAAATACTCGTTAGGCTTATCCGCCACGCCAGTCAGGTATCTGGATGGAAAGCGTGATATGGCAGCTGAGTTGTTCGGTGAGCACGTTGTGCATGGTCCGAATGTATATACAGCTGTGCAGAAAAAGATTCTACCGGAATTTGACTATACTGTAATCCTTGGAGATGTGGAGAAGATTAAAGTAGATTTGAACAATCCAACCACTGACCCAACTATCAGGATGAAACTTAGAAAGCTCAGATTAGATGATTATGATTTAACTGAGAGAATGAGGAGACATATATCCCGACAGCATAGAAAGGCTATTGTATTCTTTAGTACAGTACAAGAGTTAATCAGCGCTGATATAAAAGATTGGTTTGAGTCTAACGTTCCTATATACGCAATGCACTCGAAGCAGAGCAAGAGCAAGAATCTCAAAGAACTTGAAGCATTCAACAGAAGCGAGTGCGGAGTTTTGAAAGTTGTGAATATCGCCAACGAGGGATTACATCTTGACGGAGTAACGTTAATTGTATTTGTGCGTAGAACTTCGAGTGGTAACGTGTTTCTACAGCAGTTAGGTCGAATACTAACAGCTAAGCATACTGGAACCAAACCGCAAGTAATAGACCTTGTCGGGAACTACAAGAACCTCAGAGCAACTATGTGCAGTATCCCTCAGCAAAGAACCGTAAGAACAGGAGAAGCACAGGATACAACAGTACTTTTCGACAAAGTTGTTATAACATATGATGAGGTAGCACTTCAGGTTATGGACATTTACAATATAGTAGCTTCCGAATGGAGTACAGTGGAAGATGACATACTACGGCTGTACTGGAAATCCGAAGGACGAGAGGTTACTAAGCGTCTCAGTGGGAGAAGTCCGGAGCAGTGTCAGTCAAGAGCAAGAGTACTTGGGTTGTGCACTACCAATAGATGGTCGAAAACCGAAGACGATATACTTAGAGTATTCTATCCGATGGAGAAAACAGGAGTAATTAACCGACTTCCCGGCAGGACACTATCGAGTATAACAGCAAGAGCACGGAAGCTAGGACTACAAGATGTGTGGTCTCGTGAGGATTTGTATATCTTGAAAGAGGTAGAACTTATTGACATACCAAAGCTATTGCCACATCATACTGAAGAAGAGATACGAAATAAGCTACGAGAGATAGGTCGCGTATAGTTACCTTATTTGTCGAAAACTAAGCACCATTCTTTATATATTATTAGAATGGAGGGAGCAAATGGAAACCACTATTACAAGACGCTCATTCATAGTAGTGCCTGTTATTACAGACAGAGTAGAAGATAACGTACGAGCCAGATATCAGATGGCGCGTATAATTAGGAGGGAGGTATTACCCCATGGAAGAGGATTTAAAAGTAAAAGCAACAGAGTTAGGGAAAGAGTTTGAAGATATTGAGGAAGTGTGGCTTCTCCATGATGTTATTATGGTAGTAGGTGGCAATCACTCCGAGATTGTAAAGAAATCGCAGTTCGACGGTTACTATGTTGGCCACTGCCGCAAGAATACTTCTATTCATGATCAGATAGAGGAGGAAGGTGTTCTGTTATACAAGCGATAAGTAATCCCTGCGTACTGATTTCATTACATTGTCGGAGTTTGTCAGGAAATTATCAGATGGTGAGTACGATGAATACGAGTTACCTGTACGCAGGTGGTTATTAAGCTACGCATTGATATCGCTGTTAGGATGTGTACATCAATGCAGTAATTCTCTCACAGTCAATGAGACGAGAGAATTTAAATGGACAGGTTACACGAAGTTACGCAAGATGGTCGATAGCGGATTAGTCATGTGGAATTCAGCTATTGAATTGTGTGGCTATAACCATCAGATAGACGGCGCTCAAGCAAGCAACGCTTTAAATTGGTTGTACACTTATCGTAACGGTGTGGCGCACTGTGGTGTAAACCATGCCCGTTACTGTTTACAAGTTTTAGAGGGAGATAAGGAGACTGAGAAAATTGTGCAGATAATCTTAGTCTATATGTTCATTCTAATTAACACATGTGTAGAAGCTTACAGTGCAGAAGAGCAAGAAGACTATGCTGTATGTTTCGCTGAGTTAGTGGAGGTATTACATGCATGATTTAGATTATTTGGTAACACTTACCAGATTAGGTCACTTCCCTACGGAATTATCCCGCCAGATAGCCGTAGAGAAAGGAATCAATACAGTAGAAGCTCTTAATATATTTGTTGAAGGGGAAGAGCATGTACGTAAGGTAGCTGATGCACTGCCGGATATCTACAGAGAATCAGATCCGGCTGTACGCAGGCAGCAAGCAATAGACTATCTTAAGAGAATGGAGGAGAAGTAATGGCTATCTATGGAATAGACTTGGGAACGACTAACAGTCTACTTGGGGTTGGCGATAAGTTACTTACGGGGTTAGTGCCATCAGTTGTTGATATTGACGCTAAGACTGCTGGAGCTGTCAACCTAAGCAATCCAAATGCTGTAAGATCGTTCAAGGTAGATATCTCAATGGGACTGGAAGGATTACAGTCAATCGTAGCTTCGACGGAAGTTCTCAAGCAGTTAAAAAGGGAAGCTGGGTTAAAAGGCACGATACAGGCCGTAATCACTGTTCCTGCTGATTTCGATGACAGTCAGAGACGTGCCACGGTGGAAGCTGCTAAGCACGCTGACATTGAAGTAGTGTCACTCGTGAATGAACCTACAGCAGCAGCAATGTACATCACGCAGGGAAAGAAAGAAGTTGCGGTTGTATTCGACCTTGGAGGAGGTACATTCGATGTATCTGTTATCGACAGTCGCTTTGGTAACTTCGATGTGCAGTATTCTGCTGGAGATCCAAAGTGTGGAGGAGATAATCTCGATCAGCTCATTCTTAGGTATTTCTGTAAGCAAGGTAAGTTGAGTTTATTCAGACTCGATAAATCTGCTAAGATGGAGTTACAGAAGCTTTGTACAGAAACAAAGATTCGTATGCAGAAAGAGCGTAAGAACTTTGTCGTAGATTTAAAAGCATTCGGGGGAATTAAGGTAGACTTCACTGAAGATGTCTATATTCAGCTCATGAAGTCAGCTTTCATGAAATGTATTACATTACTGCACAGAGTAATCAACAGCTCTTTGGAAGTAGGTTCAAAGTATGATTTAGTACTGGTAGGTGGTTCAACACGGTGTCCATATTTGAGGGAGTGGATAACTAAAGAAGTCGGGCAGAAACCAATCGACATTACCTACGACCCCGATAAGGCTGTAGCCTACGGAGCAGCGTTATATGCCAAGATGGTAGAAGATGGAGAAATCGACTACATGGTCTCCGATATCACAAAAGCGTTATCCATCGGTCTGCAGGACGGAACGGTGCAGAACATAATCCCTGCCAACAGTAAAGTACCGATCGAGGAAGAGATTATGTTAAGTAACCCAGAATCAGCTGATTGCTTATCGCTTGCGTTATATCAGGGCGATAGTGGGTTAATCGTTAACAACTCTTACATCGGAAAGCTCATATATGACTATGGTGAAACCAAAGCCCCATACGCAGGTAATGTGTTTGTTACTGTTAGTGTAGAGGCTTCTGGTATTGTGAAGTTATCCTGTAAAGAATTAGGGAAGAAAGCTGTCACAAAAGAGTTGGTGATCTCATGATTGTGGGCACAAAGGATGTATCGCCCGAAGAAGTCCGTAAGCATTGTCGAAGTGTGACAGCCCTAACTAGCTTCTGTGTAGAGTTAGTGCCGAGACTGTTCAGACATGACGAACGGATAGTATCCAATCAGAAGTACCTAGTAGCTCTTATGGTGAGAGATCTGAAATCAATACCATACGAGACCCGCAGGAACTTATATGAGGGATTACTCGATGGGGTTGCCATAACAGGGGTTGCCAATGAGGTCTACGATATTGATTATCTAATGTCGCAGATAGACATAGATAAGCTTGCAATATTTGTAAACAAAGGAGGGGTAAGATGAGGGTATTTGAAGATGAGATACGTTTCACCGAAAACACTTTTTATTTGTGCGGTGATAACTGTAATGAAATCACGGTATCAGTAAATGAGACATTTTACGCTAAGCTTCGATGGTTATTAGAATCAGGCTGTGATACTGTATTAGATTATGAGGACGAAGATTTTGAGATATTCTTCGGACCTTATATTATGCACGACACCACTGGATATGTGATTCAGGTTATAGATCGCAAAACCAGAGATGTCATAACCAGTAGATATCCGTTTGGGATTATTCACCTTGAGGATATTAAGAGAGACCTTAGGAGGGTATACAATGGCTAAACGTAGAAAGAGAACTTATACCAAATCTTGTAGAGCGTTAATCACCAAAGAAATGTGGGTGTTGTTACAGGAACTTAAGGTTAAAGAAAGAAGATCGAAAGCTTCCATCATCAGGTCGGCAATCACAGAGTATTATGAGAACCACTCTAACTAGGAGGCTTTCTTATGTTGAGAACAGAATTGGAAATATTATCAGGTAAGCTGATACAAGGCGACTTAACACCAGTTGTATATTCGCTCATTAAAGACAGTCCTTTCCTAGATGATATATTCTTGTATAGTTCGATACAAAGGGAGGACACAGCAGATGTTAATGAGGAAAAAGTTTCCGGACATGCCAACTACGACAGTAACAGCAGACCTGCTTTCGCGGTTTGGCTCTCCGACGAGGTACAGTCTATCTCCATACCAAGGAATGAGATCGATGCTCAAAGGGAAGTACGCAGACCTTCTAAGCGTTCCAAACCTAGAAGCGATTATCCGAGAAAAAGATGATTTTGAATTCTGCAAAGATGAATTTGTATGTACGTATGACAACCATGCATTAGGTGGTATAACTGAACAGTGTACAGGCATGGCGATTGTGGGCGAAGAAACAACTCAGGTTGGATTTGCCGCTAAGCCTACTGATTTAATGCCACCTAGCTATCTTATGCGATTCGAGGATCAGATTCCTGAGGAGAATATGCGAACCTTTGTGTTGCACGTACTCAGTAATACAGTGCGGCAAGGCAAACTTTATAAAGACTATTTGAAGGAAATGGAGGTGCAGGAGAATACTTTTGACACTGGAGATGGCGAAGATGAAATCAACGCTAACGAATTACAAGATGATTATACAGGAGATAAAGCTGGTGCTGTTGAAGTAGCTAAAGCTAAGAAAGATTTAGCATACTGTCTATACAGACTAAATCTGCTTAGTGGCGTGTGCCACATTAATATGCTGTCTTTGATATTCGCGTATCTTGTCGCTAACCCAACACAGGCAAGTAAGCGAATTGGGCCTTCTAAGTTACTAGCAGCAAAGCTTGTCTATTACTCAGACCAGCACGGTAATTGTACCGCTGTAATTACAGATGAAACTGATAGAAGTCTCCGTGCTGCTTACGGTCTCATTAACAGTTCTGATGTAGAGAAGTTCAAGGAATTCAGGTCTGATATCAGGAAGACTTTCAAGTGCATTCACACTTTGAGAATCAATCCAAGAGCAGACGATCCTACTCTGTATACACATGAGTTCTGTAAGAGGATTGCTCACGATTATATGATAGATAACTGCAGCTACGTGTCGCGTAAGTTTGGAGGATACAACAAAGACGTACTGAGTCAGTTACGTGGTATGTCTTTAGACATGGTTGTAAATAATAGTATCGAAACACGTATTGACCCGGAAGAAACTATCATCAATTTAATATGCTCAACGCTGTCAGTACCAGAATCTATCTACAGGGCATTCTCCACAAAATACTCTGGATTGTATGCCAATGACTATTACAAGTTATTGGAGTTGCATAAATCAGATGCTATTATTGAACTCACTGGAGATTTGGCAGGTATGCAAACGGATGAGGCCGGATTCTACCTGTCAGTAATCGGAGAACCTTACACCATAGATATAACTAATATCATACGTGTGTACAAGAGCTACACGACAATGCAGGCTTATATCCATCGAAGTGGATGGGTAGTCTGTCTGCCTACCGGTCCAGCGCTTGTCATGGCTAGACTGGATAACTTCGTCAAGAATTTCGACATACAAGATGTTGGTCATATCGAGTGGCAGTTATTTACAGTAGATGAAAACAGTTAATATAACAGACTTAACGGCAGATGATTTAATGCGGCTGATAGATGAGGGAGAAAGGTTTTATGTCAGAACAAGTAGTAAAAGCAATCTATTACCCGACTGTGTACCTAACGCTAGACGTGACGCGTTTTGGTTCAAAGAGACTCCTGCAGCCTGCAAACCCGTACGTGGAACCGTTGAAGAATAAGAAGATTCTTGTGAAGATAGACTTACTGGAGGGACTAAAGGAAGTCTGGGGTGAGTCTATCCTCATAGCCAGAGACAATATTTATAAGATAGTATCTGGAGATGTAGACGATGATACGTATCATAAGTTAGTATGCACGTATTACAGAACTCACTCATCTTTCGCAAACTTCATTGACTACTGTTACATGAGTCGATCTGAGGAAGAGCCGTTCATAAAGAAGTTTGTGGAAGAGACAAGAGCCGTGATAAGGAATTACGGATTACTTGTGGAGGATTTAGTGATGAATAAGTATGGCGGTAACAAGTTCTTGCTCGAGGATCACGAGTACCGATACTACGCCGTGCATCCTATATGTGATTTAACAAAACTGAAGGGAGTGGATTACATCCAATGATGACACGTGGTATCTATATGGATTACGATGGAGTCATCCATCAGTTTTACGAGGCGGAGTCTAATCAGTATTACCGATTAGATATTTGCAAGCAAGGCACACAGTTTCAGGTAGACCCTTTCGGTGTAGAATATTCTATATACCGAAAGAAAACCACAATGGAGTTTGGTGACAAAAAGATTTACGAGGAATATAAGAAACTCCGAGAAGCTATATATAACACGCGTGGAAATGAAAGGACAGAATCTTTGTGGTCGGAAGGTAGTTATTACCAAATGACCTACTCGGATAATGACAACAAACATTTCCATGCTAAGACAACGATGTGTAATGGCACACTAGCTGAGTATGAAGCACATCTTGATGTTTACTTCATCAAGTACTCAGTATCACAGGAACAGCCTGTGAAGATGGAGCCATTAAACATCATGCAGTATAAAGAGAAAACTCTCACTATGGGAAATGATCATGAGAGTTACACAACACCGTATTACCCGTATGATGTACTAATCAAGAGATACGACTTACAGCATATTCTCGACATGGACCTAGTGGTCGCTGACACAGAGGAAGTAGCGGAGCAGCGACTTAAAGAGTGGTACGAGTCAGATGCTGAATACAAGGGATTCGATACGGAGACCACAGGTCTTGATATTTGGTTGCATGGTACAGACAGATTAACTGGTACTATCCTATCAATCGACGACACATCAGCAACCTTCTTCCCATTCGGTATGAATAAAATCAACAACCTATCTAAGGAGTTTTTGGATAAGTTGATGAAGTGTTGTATCGAGCAGGAAGATAGACTAGTGGCTCACAACAAGAAGTTCGACCGGCAAGTTATGATGACGGAGGGTTACGACTTACGTGTAAAGTGGGATACAATGATAATCTCATTCATGCTTAACCCTGTAACAACTCGAGGTGCTCATGCATTGAAAGAGTTGATCGACAGTATATTCGGAGAAAAGTTCTTGGAACTTGATGAGATTTTCATTTCATCAGCTAACATCGACTTTAGTGTGTTGGATATCGACATAACTAGGATATACGCTTGCCCCGACTCAATCAACGCAGTAAGACTTCTTAAGCATCTGAAGCCACAGGTACCGGATATCATGTGGCCAATTATTAACATCGAGATGGCTCTCGCAGACCTTAAAGCAGATCAAGAGTATTATGGTATCAGGGTTGATGTACAGAAGTACAAGAGCAACTACGAGAACTGTAAGTATATACTCGACATGCTACTAACCACATTCAGACGCATGACGCATGAGGATGGTAATATTGGTTCTCCAGACGTTCTCTCAACTCTGCTGTATGACAAGATGGGTTGCAAGGTTTTAATGCGAACCAATACAGGTAAGAGATCTACATCTGGTAAGGCGATTGATAAGTTAGCCAGACAGAAAGCTGATAAGCCACACAATATTACACAGAACATGGTAGACCTGAATGGTAAGGTTATCATTAAGGCTAAGGACTTGGCAAACTCAAAATACCCGGCACTCGTTATACTTTCAAAGTATCGTGAGTATGTAAAACTTTCCACAGCTTTCTATGCTAGATTCGAAAGGACTATGAGTGTGGGCAGAGTGCATTTCTGGGTAAACCAGAACGGCGCATCATCTGGTAGACAATCATCGCCAATGCATCAGTTACCGCCAGAGTTGAAAAGTGTAATACTATCAGATTCACCTACAAAGGATCTGTGGGGCCCAGACTACTCTCAGGTAGAGCTGAGGTGGATTGCTGGGTTAGCCAAAGAGAAAGATTTGGTGGAGATGTGTAAAGACCCAAGCAACGATATCCATCGAGTTTGTGCATCACTTATTACCGGAAAGGAAATGTGGGAAATCACAAAAGCCGAGCGTTCTATCAAGAAGAGAGTTAACTTTGGTGTAGTTTACTTAATCTCAGGTTACGGACTAGCAGGACAGATTTATGGTCCAGGCTACAACGAAGAACAAGTAAAGTACTGTCAAGAGCAGCTTGATGCGTTCTACAAGAGATTTAAGCGAATCGATTTGTATTTGCATGAGAACGCAAGAAAGGTTCGAGAGCGTGGCTACATGCAGACGGCTTTTGCTCGAATCAAATACTTCAAGGAAATATTTGATCCAGATATTACGCAAAGGAAAAAAGCTTCATTGGTGCGTCAGGCTAACAACATGCCTGTACAGGGTTCTGCAGCTGACCTCATGAAGATAGCCGAGGTGAACTCATACAATTACATCAGAGCAAAAGGCTGGAATAAACCCGGCAGTGATGGTTTACCTCAGGTAAGAGTAATGCTTTCGATTCATGACGAGATGCTTATATCAGCTGACCAGAGCATACCCATGGAAGAAATCATCACGATGATTGCGAAGTGTATGCAGGTAGATGTTGACGGTTGTCCGCCATTCTTCGTATCACCGGCTCGTATGGACAACTGGGAAGGACACTCAGACGATTCCCTTGCTATACCAATTCCATACAGAGACATTCTGATAAGTGATTATGCAAGAACAGGGAAATCGGTTTTCCAGCGATCGTTCTACGAAGTAGGTTTACCTAAAGAGAAGATGATTGAGTTACTGGAAGACAAATCGTTCATCAGGGATAAGGTAGAGAAGTATCTTCCATACGCGACATTTACCAAGCTGTACGGTGACTACAGTGATGAGTTGGACGATAAGCACAAGCACAGAGCGCTAGAAGCGTTCATACAGTCTGGTAATACAAGATACTGCGATGATAATTATGTGGAGAAATTATCTACGTATAGAGATGGAGTACTTCACGATTACATGAATGACTTGATCGTTAAGTATGGACCTGACCCGCAGAATGTCGCAGATCATGTGAGACACCCATCATTAACACACGACCTTATTGACAGATTCTCAGATGATATGCGTGGTATGGATTTAGATCATGTAGGTCAAATCAGTTTCGCCACGAAAGCTTATATGGAGTCAGCAACAAATCAGCACGTAGAACCTGAGCCTGTAGAGACAGTACAGGAGACAGACACAGAGCTGTGGTATGCGCAGACAGAGAATCTATATCAATTCGATAAAGATGGTAATATCATTTACGAGGAAGATGTTGAAGAGGACGAGGATATTGATGTCCTGGATGATCCTGACTATATTCTTTACAGAACGGAAGGGAAAATCTATAAAGTATGGAGACTCATGGACAAAATATTGCTTGACGTCAATCAGCTCTCTACCGACAATATAAACAAAGTAATAGCACGAGTTTGGCAAGACCGAGACTCAGACGGTTTCTATAGTGTTTATTTAGTGTTAGACGGTAATATGGTTAACACGGGATTCAAGGTAGAGGATTTAAATACGGAGGAGGTGTCAGATCTTATAACAGGGCTGGAGAAAGTATCATGAGACAAAAACTTATAATATACACCACGACAGCCATAATAGCAATTTGTATTGCAACATCGGCTGTTTATGGAATGGCTAAGATGGGGTTCTTAGACAAAGATAAGTTCACGGAACACGTAGAGTGTACTGTAGTAGGAAGCGGAGAACAAGCAGCCATTGGAGATGTATTCATCTTTAATATTGATGGGCTTAAATCCGTAAAAGTACAAAAGTCCCAGTGCTTTAACATGGAGGATGTCAAACAGGGAGATACATTCAAAGCTGTGGAAGTTTATGACGAGAATGATGTTCTCCAGTGCATAGTTAAAGTCACTTATTGAGGTAAGTATGAAAGTTTACACTAGCTGCTATTGGAGATACCACGGGCGGAATGGTGTGCAGATTACGCCATCGAAACCTTCGGATGGTTATGTGTATAGAGCGCTACCAAGTTTATATCCGCCGTGGCCAGCTATTAAAGCTTGGAATGAGGCCAAGTATTTAGACAAAGACAGTCCTAAACGAAAAAGAGTTTGGGATAAACAAGCTCAGATGTATTGGCAACAACTGACACGCTTAGGTGCAGAAACTGTAATTAGCATGCTACACGATGGTGACGTTTTATTGGGTTGGCACGGAAAACAAAGTGAATGTTTTCGCAGTGTCCTTGCCGAGTTTCTGAGAAGAAATGGTGTTGATGTGGAGGAGATATAGATGGTCGACAGATCAGGGTTTTATATCGACGGAGGTAAGATATATAGAATAGACGTTAAGATTGATTGGAATCTCGGATTCGACAAACTGGCTAAGGAAGCTTACGTAGCAGAGTTGATTACTGCGCTAAGCAAGGTGTGTCCGGGTATGGATATCGCAGAGGTTACATCAGCATCAACCAGCGAGTACACTCGTATGTTATCTCCGATCTTCATAGAGTACAAAGGTGGTAAATCAATGGAAGACTATTATCAATCAATAAACAAAGACTACATGGCTCTGCGTTTAGGAATAGATAAGAGTTTTGTGTTTCCGCATTTCTATTGCGCGAACGCAGTTCACATGTTACCGCTTATTAGGTTATTTGATGTTTTCACAGATGTATTCTACAATCCGACAAAGCCAGGAGGAACGCAGGCAGAAGCTTGTGCTATTCTCAAACTACTGGATAAAGAGAATAATTTAAACATACTATCTAACCCTCCACTATTTCAGAAGTGGTGTTTAGAGCGTATGTCATATAGGAGGTAGGATATGATATGCTATACAACCTTGGATGGGTTTGTTATAGAACGAGTGTTTAGAGGCAATTGTGCTACAACCGAGACATGTAGAAAGAGGTTAGCATCAGCAAGACCGGAGGCTCATATTAGGTGTGCTCCAGATGTTATAAAAAGTAAAACTCTATATGACGCTTGTTGTGAGTTAACACCTTTGGCTGAGGACGCTGAGACTGGTGATTGGTTCGTAAGCTCAAATCAACTAGCGGCGAAGTCATTAGCCGTGCTATCGGTTATCAGCAACGAGCACAATTGGAGAATATTGCAAAGTGAGGAGATGTTCTCCGAATGGGCTAAAAATAAAGTGAGGTGATACGATGCCGATTTATGGGCAGGGAGATACGTACGAAGAGGAAGAAATCGAAGATACTGTAGAAGAAAGCGAAGAAGCAGAAGAGAAACCCGCCAAACAGAAGAAAAGTTTCTCAGTCAATCCAAAGATAATAGGACTTAGCTGTGCTGGGGTAGCGCTTGTATTAATCATCGGCGCAGTGCTTATCTGGTCTGGAGTACAGAAAGACAAAGCGCAACAGCAGGCAAATGCTGACGCTGTATTCCAGAATCTGAAAGATCAGGAAGAACTGCAAGAGCGTAATCCTGAATTATTCGAGGAGGATGGAGAGACACAAGCAGAACAACAACCTGTAGTTCAGCAGAGTAGTGTGTCGTACTCTAAGAAAGAGGTAGAAGCTCTCAGACTGTGGGGTTATACAGCAGACGAGATCGAGATATCTTCTAGAGATGGTATACCAGCTAAGACACTTGTTGATCAGGCTAAGTTCGATAGGCAGCTTGCACAGAAAGAAGCACTTGACGCTGTGAGAGATACTGCATCTCCGGAATATCAGGAGCTGCTTAACAAGACTTGGCTCGGTGGTGCTCCATTAAATCTGGATGCTGTAGACCCGAATGTTATCTATAACAACACAAGCAGAAAGATGAATGTGGACTATGAGAAATGCGGAGCACAAGGATCTCAGTTATTCCTTAAACTCTACTTAGACGATGGGACAGCTGCGTTTATGACTGTAACTCCGAATAGATGGAAAGAGTTAAATGACTCCGGAAACATCGTTGTTGAGGTTACTTGGAGAGAAGCTGGAGAACTGAGAATTGTGACTGATGTGCACGAGGTAAGAGTGGACCAGTGAAGCCAGTCTTAAGAATATTACTTGTACTCATAGCTATAGCGTCCATATTCGTGCTCATGTTTATGTTGCAAGATAAACCTATCGTAGGGGAAGTCAATGACGCTACTATGATATTATTTCCTAACGGAGGTTAGTGCTATGATATTAACAGCTGTTAATAAGGACATACCGGATTGGTTACGCCCGTATATGAAAGAGTTCTGTGACTGCGGATTACCAATAGCGGATGATGGTCCTATTGATGCTTACGGGAAGATGAAGTTAACGCAGAGGTGGTGTGTGAACTTAGAATGTCCGTACCATATGGCTAATAAGATTGTTATGCTAGCCGAGAGATTCGGAGTAACTGGAGTTGGGATAAAGACAGCTCAGGATATGGCAATCGGCTTCAAGTTCAAAAATCACTTGGAAGCGTTGAGATTCTGGTTCCCTGAGAAACCAAAAGTGTATCTCTATGAAGTTGGAGAGATGGCTTACATCTATGGTGTTAAATCTATTTGGAAAGACTTATTAGGAGGGTATACTTCGTTTGAACAGTTCTTTGCAGAAAATCCATACTGTTCAGTAGATGAAGTTAGGAACAACAAAGATTATTTGATAAAGTGTGAGCAGTTCTTTGATGTTAAGAAAGAGACCATCACTAACAATGTGATCCGAATAATGATAACAGGTTCTATTAAAGGATTCAGCAATAGACAAGATTTCCTGTGGGCTATTAACGATAGGTACAAGGATTGGTTTAGAGTTGAGGATAATAAGAAGACAGTGCGCGACACCGTGTGTCTTGTTAAAGAACCTGGGTCTGTAGATTATAGTAAAACACAGATAGCAATGAACAATAACATTCCAATCATGGATTCGTCAGAGTTCATTGCTATGTTAGAAAGTGTGAAAGGAGAGTTGGAACAGGATGCTAATTCATGAGTTCATTGTCGAGTACTGTCAGGATATTGTTGAGACGTACACTGCCACACACTCTAAGCTCTTAGACTCATTCGACCTGCCGTACGATGATGAGATCGAAGATGACTCTGGAGAGTTAATGAAAGTAGTGTACTGTGGGGAGAAAGCTATTCCTATCAATGATATTCTGTCGATGTCAAAATCTGACTTTGCAAGAGTTTACCCTGACTTTGAGTGCAGAGATCTGTATGATAAATACATTGAGTCGCTCATTATGTTAGAGGGTGAAGATGCTCTGAATCATATCAGAAGTGTTCTTGATCAGGAGAGACAGAGAATCAAGGAGTTCTCAGAGAGAAAGATCCACCCAGAGTTGGCGGCTTTAATATGATTAAGTTTGTCGTATACACAAGAGACACGAGAATACATGACGTAGACTACTTATTCGAGGACTGTGAAAAGTTACTAAAGTTAGTTCCGTATCTGAAGAAAAAGATAGAAGGTTCTTGGGAAATCGCCGTGCTGGAACCTACAATACAGTACGCGAGAAAGTTCGCAGACAACCCAATCATACCTGAGTATGTAACGGTCACTTTCTACATGGAAAGAACAGTAGCTGCTCAGTTACTGTCAGAGCGTCCAAATCTGATAGTGAAAGATAAAACAGCTTACGAGAAGTACATGGACTTAATAGCAGACTTAAAGGTTATCATAGACCCGAAGGCTGCTCGTGAGTTGTATCTAAGGGTTGGTACAAGCAAAGACAAGATTCCAGAATATCTATCGGAATTATCGGAACAAGCAGAAACAATAACAGTAAATATGGTAAGAAGTCAGGTGGCTGACGAACGTAAGATATTCGCATCGGCTGTCATTGATGCATTCTTAGTGAGAGACCGTTATAGATGGAAGAAGTACAATGAATTAGTCGCCAATCTGGGAAAGACTTACGCTTTCTATGCAATGCGTAAGTATGTCACAAAACTCTTAAAAGAGAAAAATAGTTACTTGCGTAACTCACAAACAACTATAAGAAACATTGACAAGATTGATGGCTTCAGAATATGCCATGCATATATTGTATTCACAGAAGCCACAGCAGCCGAGTTAGACACATGTATGTGTATGCTCGACAATAGAGACCTACTAAGGAGGGTATATGTTAACAATCAGTGAGACAAGATATGTTCCTGTTAAACCTAACTATATTGTGTTGCAGGACGCAGATGGGTATTTCTACTACATCAATAGGACTCTGTACGATGAGGCTATTGTATTAACAGACAGGTATGGTCAGAGTACTAATACTCTCATTAAGTTGATCGGAGGTAATTCTGATTTCCAGTGTGTTGAATCTTTTGTAATCAGAGCGCCGAAGAGCATTTCTATTTTAGGCTATTTCCTTGCTTTGTTATCTGAAGATATCGAGGATGATTACACGGATGTAGTAGGAGCCTTAGACTTGATCACAAGCAATCTTGACCCGAGAACATTCATCAAGCAGCCGGCAGAAATCAGACAGAGTGTAAACTTCGGAATGAGCATCCGTAATGAGTACATGGATTCCTGGGAAATGTTCTTCGACAGCTGTTATGAGTATGAGTGGATGAGTAGCGTATTGCGTGAAGCTCGCACTGGAGGTTATGTAAAGCCTGCTACTCGCAGTTACTCAAACAACGCGATTGAGGAAGATGTTGAGGACGAGGAAGACGCTGGAGATGTGTGGGCAGATTTAATGGCTGACTTTGAGAAAGAGGATGCTGAAGCAGATGCGAAACTGAAAACTCCAGAAGTGAAAGAAGAGCCAGCTCCAGTAGCAGCACCTTCGACTGACGGCGGAAACGGGTTAGATATCATCAGAAAGAGGAGGGCTAGATAATGCGTGTATTTATGGTATATGCGATGCTTCTTATCATCGCTATTGTATTATGGTATCCGGGATTCATGCTCTCCAGAAATATGATCATTGCCGTAGAGAAAAGAAAGCCAACAGTCGGTGAAAACATCATGGCAGCCATTCCGTTCCTCAATGCTGTACCAGCGCGTAAAGCTTTATACGGGTCAGCAAAGTTACCGTTAGGTATTTTCATCGCTCTGGTAGTTACTGTTGTATTAAACAATGTGATAGGATTTATTACAGCAGATGCAACGTCGACAGCTATGGTATACCTTGAAGTGTTTGCGTTGTACGGGACATACATCTCATACGCAGTTTGTTGGATTTTATTTGGATATGTGTTAATGGATTTTGCAAAGTGTATACAGCAAGGAGGATTTACCTTCGTGCTGTGCTATGTATTCCCTCCGTTAGCGCAGTTCATCATAGGTAAGAACTGTATTCCTATGATTGCAAAAATTGAAAGTGATATGGAGAACGAGGAGGAGTAAGTGTGGAAATTATTACTCGCGTGGACGAATACTTCTTACGGGCAAAAGTTCCAGTACCGTATCCCAGTGTTGTCATAGAGAGTAAGAATATCGAAGCTTTGCCTATTCTAATCGAAGCTCTAGAGCCTGGTAATATCTCAATTATCTTTGAGTATGATGGTAAGTACAATGTAATAAAGAAGAAGATTAGCGCGAGTGCATTAACTCTTGCTAAGCTTCTTGAGGTGTATAAATTCACTATACTCAAAGATGCTAACACGAGAATACCAGTACGCAAGCCAGTTGATATTCTGGAGGCAGGAACATGGACGCCCTAATAATTATCATAGTGGCGTGTCTGTTGTGCCTGAAAAACGCAGTAGAGCCTGCACCTGTTGAGGAAGAAGTACTTGTACGTGAGACACGACTGAATCCAAATTTCTACGTAGACGAAAATGCTTTTATGGAGGTAGCAAATGCTCTGGGTTTTGGGACTAGTGGCGCTGACACAAGTAGCACAGATGTGGATCTGCGGGATGAGTCTGATGACGATATTCCTATTAATACCTCGTGTTTTATTCAGTCTTCGGTTCGTGGGGACAATGATAGGATTGCGAGTACTTCTGAGCTTAGAAGCGGTAGGTCTAGGCGTGTGGATCGTATGGCGCGCTCTAATAATTAAGAACTTCACATTGCCAGTATTTATTGCATTTTTGGTGTGTGAGTTAATAGTCTGCACAGTTTATGTTGTAGATAACGATATGTTTTTGTACATCGTAGACGATGACGAATAAGCAAGAAATTCCCTTGCTTCAGTTATATAGAAGTAAGGGAATTTCATAGGAGGAAGAATATAATGAGTGTTTGTACATCAGTAGTAAAATTGGAGAATATCTCAGAGGATATTGACATGATGCTTGTCACCATAGATAGTGATACGAAAGCATATATGATAGGTAACTATGCGGACACACTACAATTCATTGGCGATGAGGTTATTGTTAGTTACCGTAAAGATATTTATCAGGGTAAAATAGAGACCTTCATAAACACTCTAACTATACCGGTGAAAGTCAACGTACTTGACCGTGATACTAATTTCAAATTATACAGTGATGTCTCCGACAACAACTCTACTGTCTGTTTTGCAGACATACAGGAGGGCAGCATTGTTTACAGTGCTGTCGTCTACTGTGTGGACTCTATGTACGAGAGCTCGCCTAATTCGGTGTGGATGACACTGAAGATTAGGGACAAAGCTGGACGTATTGCAAAGGTACGTTTATTCGACTACGACACAAGAGATGTTAGTTATCGAGGTATGTACGTAAAGATGACTTTACGTAGGACTATGTACGGGTTCGTAACACAGGAGATCATACCGGTACCATCTGACTATCCACTCAATCCGGAGATTGATATTTGTCGAACATATGTTGAGAATTACTTCGCAGGTGATTCTTACATGGCTGAGTTATTCAGCAAGACTAAGCTGTTAGATTTTATGTACGGCAGCATAGCGGAGGAACAGGGCTACAGTATGGTCAGAGCTGCTGTTGAACTTGACATTCTCAGCAACTTAAAGAATGATTTAAAAGAGATTGATTTTAAAGCAGTTAGTTACGCACTTATCATGAAGTACGGCTATCTGACAAAGAGTGAGAAAAGTGAATACTCAGACACATTGAAGATGTGGACATTCATCTTCGCCAGCAGACTTCCAGCTGAACTGTCCAAAAAGGTATTACTCATACTGGACAAGGATGCAGAGATTACACCTGAGAGGTTAATCTTTAATCAGGTTGTTGCATTAGCTGATAGTGTTATTAAGATAAAGAAGGAGGTGTAATATGTGTTACAGTATAGTATAGTTGGAGACGGATATGACGCTATACTCGTGAGTACTACAACATTAGCTTTATGGTGTACTGTAACTCAGTATTACTTAAACAACGGTGTAGTGGTAAAAACATCAAGAAGTACCTACAGGTTCAATACGAGCAGCGAATTAGTGTCTGTAGAAACAGACGATACTGACACGCTTATTTTACCGTCATTATCGTCATATACAGTAAAGAACAACTTTTTAGGCGGACACGGGATAAGACGTGTCGTAGTGCCGAAGAGATGTAGGGTGCATTTCGGAGATAGGGCATTTCAGGATATACCGAACCTTACTAAGTATATCTCGCTTTCAAAGGATACTACTTACGGTTCTGATGTATTCCCAGAAACAGTAACGGACAGGAGGTTCTAATATGTTCAAAGTAGTGCCACCAGAGGGTGGGATGAAAGAAGTATCTTTCGAGCAGCTCAATAAAATGTGCGGAGATACGCTCGATGAGATATTCTTTTCTGAAGTATTTACTGAGCATGTATTAGAGTACGACAATAAGAAAGTTATCGTACTAGGAGGAAGTATATGATAACAGGATTTACAAACCACGCTCTTATCGTATTCCCAGACGAGGAAGTATTTGAGGGCAGAAGTCACAGCTATAACGGTAAGCTGTTGAAAACAACACAAGTATTACGAGAGTATCTTAATCTATGTGAGATTACAATGGACTGCTTTGCTACTGACTCAGTAGCTGTTGACCAGCATGTACGCGTAGACAGATGGATAGGCACACTCGGACAAGGTGATATGTTCTTTGTTAAGAACAACTGTGAGGGAGTATACACAGATACTGCTAATATAATAAACAATAATGAAGTTATACTCGAAGCTGCAGCAAAATTCCCAATCGAGAGGGGAGCAGGATTCGATACCCGTTTTGAGCAAGTTCTGAAAAGAGATGCTAAAGCCAAGCGATCTATCGCAGAGAAATACAGATTACTTGTCTTGTTTACTACTTCTAAAAAGATGCCTGTCAAATATAAGCATAAACCCGGAACCATGTGTTTAGAAATCAATTCGACAAATTTCATGCCCACTGTCTACATGGCTGAAACAAAGATTGATCCTATAGAAATATTAGGCGTGCCGAACGGTAATGCGCCTGTGTACGAGTGGGAGGTAAATAATTGTCTTCGATAATAAGATTAACTGAGTTTTTTGAATATCCAGGAACAGAGGTTACAGCTAGGGAGTTTGATACGAAATATTACGCCTGTGATGATAGACTCAATGTAGCCGTACCGTTCAATATTGTAACTGAGGATAACATGCTTGCACTGTATAAAGCGTACGTAAAATTCTTCTGTTCTGAGTTAAACGCGAGCAGAAACTCTCGTATCAAATACTTGGCTGAGTGCGGATTCTTGCCAATTGGAATTGAGCCCAATATGTTCGCTGGACGTATCAATAATCCGTTACTCATCCCCAGTCTTAGGAAAAATGGGATACCATATTTCCAGATGGCTCCGAGTTCTCCAGTATCTATGTTGTTCCAATCTACAGTAGCATCCACTTCTACTAGAGATATCTGGGTGAATAAGATCGACGCTGCTAGAGTGGTCAACAAGCCGATACACAATATAACCGCAACTGACGTATTGGAGGTGTTATTGAGATGACGTTACTTGAGATGGAACCGTATATCACAGGAAGAGCTTTTACGCGTGAGTGTCAGGCACCAGCCAGATGTACGCCAGAAATGTTCTCGTTAGTATGTAGCGAGGCTGCAGCAAGCGATACGTGCGCCAAGGTACTTGAGATTGTGGAGAGATACCAGGACTTTATGGACTTCGAGCCTGATATTTCAAATATGTTTCCTAAGACCGAAAGAGAAGAGATGTTCTACTGCTTAAAGAATAACGGATACTCTCCGAACGTACCAGGCAAATGCATCTACTTACTCAAGACTCTGACAGCTAAATACGGAAGTGCTTCGCTAGCACTCAAAGCATTGCCAAATGCATACTTAACTATTTTATTCCAGAAGAATTATCTCGAGGGATGTACAGTTAGGGATGTTATTAAGAGTTTTGCTGATCCTGAGTATGAACCATTTACACCCGCTAAGTTACGTATTCAGCATAAAGATTATGACGAAATATATGTAGCGAGTGAGGACATGGTAGCACTTGTTCCGAAGGATATTTCCGCTAAGATTGCAGACTCAGATATACCACAGATCGAACTGGGCAAGAAGGGTCTGGAGGTAAGTGGATTAGAGTTGCGATTCATGGCAAATCATTACGGAGCGATCAACTCATTCTATGACCTCAGAGAGCTTATATAAGCAGATAGTCGGTCAGAAATGCGACCGCTATTTAGATATGGTCATCGATGATTTAGTTGAGTATGATGTAGCACCTGAAGACTATACTGGTGATTTGAGATCGTATAAACTATATCTCGGTAAATTACAAAGGGCATTAGCTGATGCGCGTACTTATACAATCCCAAGCCTGTCAAATCTGAATGTGGCCGGTGGTATCAGAGAATCACTACAAGGAGAGTTTATACGGTATGCACAAGCTAAGGCTACTTTTGAAGCAGAAGCAGAGGAAATGCGTAGAGCAGATAGGGAGAAGTTTGATCTGGCTTGTAAAGAAATGGAAGCTAAGGCTTTTGAAAGTGTCTCGCCTCTACGTAAGAAACATAATGAATTACTGTCGTACAAAGATAAGCTAAAGAGTGTTATGGACCATTACAGAATAACGCCGACCGATACACGAATATCTCCAGACATTACTCGAGAAGAATTTGAAGCATTACTCGATACAGCTATCTCTGTGTGTCAGAGTACAGACCATAAACTATCTGGGCTAATATCAAAGATAACTGGACCTCTGTATAACGAAGAAGATAATGTGTCCTTGATGTATGCTGCTGTAGGTCTATTGGCTTCTTGGATACTGCTACCCGTAGTCGGAGTAGCTTATACGGCCACAATGCTAAAGAATACGAAATCAATGTATTCCAATCTAGATGCATTGAGGATAGCGGAATCTCTGATGCATTCGGTAGACTTCAACAAATTTATACCGGAGGGAGAAAGGTATGTAGCTCCTGTATACGACTCTTCGGAAGTAGAAGAAGCTATTGCTGAGAAGAGAGTAGCTCTAGAATCAGCAGACCCACAGCATTTGGTTGATTTGGAACTAAAGGAATACAACACAACCGAAGGGACTTCCTATTGCGGCGACTTAATAAAGAACATCCAACAGAAAGCTAAGAACCTATACGACACACTCATTGATGATTTGGAAACTAGATACAGTGAAGCTAAAGAGCTCATAGATAAAGAAATGTCTAACATCACCAGATTGGGAGACACTATGAGTAAATCTGCCGTACTGAATACTAGATTCCAGTTAGGTATTGACGACACGGGATTACCTGTGTACAAAGACATTGGTATGACGAACATAAACTTTGTCGGTACTTACAGCAAAGATCTTATCAGTGTGTTAAAGGTATTCTGGATAAATATGTTAATGAATGTCAGGGCAAACTGCTTGGACACGACTGTATACGATGAAGAGTATCTTGGACAGGATTTCGCTGAATTCATATGCAAAGAAACTGCTCCCTATGTACGCACACAGAATACAGAACTGAGTAAGTTACAGGAGGATATGCGCAAGCTGACAGCATCTTCCCTAATGAAGGTAAAGAACTCTTCTATACTTGAGTATAATAAGGAAGCAGAAGAGCAGGGAATGATGACGCTTCAGTATCACCTCTACATTTACTTATCTGGACTAGACGAGAAGTATATTGAGAATAAAGCAATCATGGAATTGTCGAAGTATTCAACTACAGCTGGAGTATTCATATGGACAGTTTATCCGAAAGAGATTCCTGGGTGCTTAAACATCAAGCTACCTCTAGAACTCGATAGAGGTAAGCAAATGGAGTATGACTTCGATTTGGGATCAAGAGCACTTGAGACCTTGAAGTTCGACTTAGAGCATAACAAGCCTAAAGCACTGGACTACAGAAAGAGTTATCTCATGAGATACTTACCGCCTGAGAAGTGGTGGAAACAATCCAGTATCTCCGGAATCAACATTCGTATGGGACTGCAAGATGGTGACCCATCCAAGCCGTACACCTTACGTTTCGACGATAAGAACGTTCACTATCTTATGGCAGGTGCGACAGGTGCGGGTAAGTCTGTAGCAATCGACTGTGCTATGCAGTCTATGCTCCATGAGTACGCGCCAGACGAACTCAACCTGATATACATAGATATGAAGAATGCCGAGGTAGCTAAGTATACCGACAAAGGTATTTCTATCATTCCGCATGCCCTAATCGTATCAGGTACATCAGATGGCGAGTACTGTTTATCCGTGTTTGACTGGGCATTTGAGGAGATGGTACGGAGACTAAGTGTCTGTTCAAAGTATAAGATGCAGAAGGTTGAAGACCTACGCAAAAAGTACGATGACCCGTCGAGACCTGACTATGACCCTGAGGTACACATTCCTCGAGTCGTAATTCTTATCGATGAGTTCCAGGTTATGTTCGATGCTTCTCGTATTCCACCGAAGATTATCGATAAGATAACTGGACGTATTACTTCCATGGTTAAGCTTGCCCGTGCAGCATCCATGCACCTGTGGTTTACATCACAGGAAATGACTGGTACTTTATCAAAGAACGTACTCGACAACTTCTCTAATCGAGGAGCATTACGTTGTACCAAAGATGTTTCACAGACGATTCTTGGTAATGACGCGTCAGGTACTATCAGAGATAAAGTAGGTTGGATGTATACTAATACATCCGCGGGACAGGACCCAAATGCGAACCAGCTGTGGAAAGTTCCATACGCACCTCAGGAAGATCTGCTACAAGGAATGTTTGAGTTAGGGGAGAAAGCAGATAAGGAAGGTATACCAAAACACCTTGCTCCGTTCTATAGCGAGACAGAAGGTAGAACTTATGAGTTACTTGACAAGGCTTATACGGAGGTTCCAGATTTCAATGTACCGAGATTCTTCGTTATGGGAGAGCGTACGGTGTACTCCGTGAAAACTACACCTCTAAACTTCTCAGTAGCAGAAGATGATAAGGAGAACATATTCATCTGTGCATCAGAGCGTCAAGACTGCTTGGACTTAATTAATACTATGATGGATAATATACATCGCAGTGGAGATCAGGCAGACCTATTGATAAACTGCACAGACAAGGATACTATCTTCTTGTTAGACTTGGAAAACAGAGTACCGGAAGATGATAGAGATTTCTTAATGCCTAACTATCCGCTGGAGGATCTTTTAGACGATCTTACAGATATCTACGAATATCGTAGTGAGTTGGAAAGTCTTGAGGATACGAAGACATTGTTCTTGATGTGTCTTATGTGGGAGAAGAAAGACGGTATAGGTCAGAGCGAAAACTACAAGCTTGTAAGTAGACTGAAAGAGTTAATAATCAAACTCAATCAGGTGAAAGTACATTTCATATTTATAAGCAGAGAGGTTGGTGGTCTCAAGGATTTCGTTAATCAATGTAAACACAGAGTGTGTGCTAAGACAGATGAGAGATCCTGCGTGGCAGTGATCGATGACCCAACACCGTTTAAGTTCCCATCACCTAACGGAGATGAAGCTTGTTTCGCATCATATAAATACGGAAGTGATATCCGTAAGTTTAAGATATTCAGATATCCATTAGAGAAAGAATTGGAGGCACGTGAGATTTGACACTAATAATCAACCTTTTGCTGCTAGTAATTATAGCAGCTAAGTGTGTTTACTTCTGGTTCGCTAGACACTTACCGGCTCCTATATTCAAAGGAGCGTGTATAGCGATACAGATCGCTACGCTCGCGGTGGACCTTTTGTTCGTACACTCCGTAGGAGTATTCATCCTTGATGCCTTGATTTTAGGTTTATACTTTTTCGTACCATCAGTACTTATCAAAGGTATATACTTATTTAATCTAGCATTTGGAATATTAACAACGTTTGCGAGGTTCTTCATATGAGCGATATTTTTGAAACAGTACAAGCTAATATCATTCCGATAGCTCTGTGTTTGATAGTTATCGGGGTTGGTATTAATCTACTCAAAGGTGTGTTCAAATTAGCTATCTTAATCGGTGGCTGTTTGCTAGTAGCGAATCTAGCTGGTATTATATGAGGAACGCACATGTTATCGCATTATGTCTGTTATCTGCAACAGCAGCATTTTTATGTGGGGCGCAGAAGAGAGAAGTAGTCGGAAGCCCAGTTTATATTACCGCGGCACATCTCGATCCTTCCACTCTACCGGGCTACACTAGGATATATGCGGACACAGATAGGGACACTGCGTATTATTTGAAAGACAATTACAACTACTACACACCTAATGTAGGCGAAGAAGTTGTAATTGACAGTATGCAATATATGGTAACTTCTGTCAAAGACAATGTTGGATTTTATGTTAAATGCGACGATGCTTATAGAGGTATGTCAGGCTCCAGGGTGTTAGACACTGGAGGTAATGAGATAGGCTTTGTATCTGCGTCGCAACCCAATGGTGAGTTGTTATGTATATCGACAGGAGGGTCATATGTGGAATAAATTAGTAGCGTGGCTATTAGCTCTCGTAACTGCCATATTTAACAACTTCGGAATATACACACAACCGGATAAGACCTATAAGCAGGAAGCTACTTATACTATACAGGAAGATGCTGTAGATTACGGAGAGTTGTATACTTGGCATAAAGGTACATACACGGGAACAGATTCGTGTAATGTAAACAATATCAAGAGTGAGTCTGTTAGTAGAGGAAAGAACAATATAGCTTTCCCAGTGGCTGGAGTTGAATTTAACCCAGACGCACAGCTTACCCTGTCTGACGAATCACTCATTATAGCTCCGGAAGATTGTGAAGTAACATCCTCACCTAGCAGCAAGAGCAATGAGATTATAGTGCAAAATGACTTACCTGGCAACCTGGGGTTTAAGATGGTGGTCAAGAATCCGAAGCGTTGGTTTTGTTGTGTGGACGCAAAGCCAGATGCATCTGGTAGATTCAGACATTCCCAGGAAAGTCATAATGTAGATCTCAAACAGGGCGATGTTATAGCAGTCGCTTCCAGCGATACTGAACTCATCTTCTATAGAGGAGAGGGAAGTTCTGGTGGTCCTAAGAAATGTGACCTTTCTACCTTCCTTAAGAGATTAGATGAGGAGGGTAACGAGGAGGTTAACTTATCAGGAGACACTGAACAGGTATTAACGAATACAGAGTACATCAAAGACGCCATAAATCAGAAGATAGAAATACCAGCAAATAAGGTATTCTCCGGACCTTCTGGTTGGCATCAGGACTCTACTGGATGGTGGTATGGACGTGGAGGTAAAGCAGGTCAAGACTATCCGGCAAATCAGTACATTATCTACGAAGGACAGTTCTATTACTTCAACTCAGCAGGTTACATGGTAACAGGTTGGGGAGACGATGGTTACTATTACACAGAGAGTCAGCGCTCAGAAGGGTTTAAACAGGGTGCTTTGGCATATGAGACAATAGTTCCTGCCGAAGGTGGCGGTGACAATTATGTGTACGTTGACGATACTGGTAAAGTTGCCAACGAAAAGGGAACTAGTCTTATGACAGTAGGAACTATCACATATGCTTACGATTCAGGCTCTAACTATTACAAAAAGTCCTCAGAAGTCGGTGGTGGGAATTCATCGGGTAGTGACAATAATGGACAGGGTCCATCTATAAATACACAGGGAGTAACACTGACCGCGGAACAGTATCAGACGGTATTAAACGGCGACCCAATCGAAACCGCATATGATGGTTGGTGTAAATACAACGGCAAGTGGTTATGGTTAGATGCTGGACTTCCAGCAACCTATGACATGGACAAAGGTTGGGAGTCTGACTCAGGTACTATGTATCGGTTACTTATAAATGGTCAAGCGTATTTCTTCGACATGAATACTCACTTGATGCTTGAGGGCAACGCTTTAGGTGAAGCACCAGTGTATGTACATAAAGGCGATTACTGGGCAGTGCTCAATGAAGACTTAGGTGTATTTAAAGGTACTTGGCTCGTTTCCAATGGAGGAAAGTGGATGTACGCAAGACAGGCTGATGGTTTCCTTTGTTGTAAATCACGACAGCCTGATATGCACCCTGAGGGAGCATTTATAGTTCCAGAAGGTAGCAATAACTATTATGTATTTAAAGAAGATTGTACTCTCGATACTACAACACCGGAAGTATATATAACTTCTGGAGAGCCGGACATTAAGTTAGTACTTAATCCGGATAAACCCGATGGACCTCGTATAGTACAGGTCCTGGATTAAACTGATTGGCAGTGGCCATGCCTATATCATGGCCATCCAATATAAAGTTAATAACACTATTTTAACAAGGAGGTTTATACCTATGAACAATGTTGTATCTGTTGATATTGATGAACTGGGACCAGTTCTTAACAGAATCAAAGTTGACTGCGATGATATCGTAGAAATCTGCAAGACCGCTAAGACCAAGATCGAGTCCATTAGTGCTCAGAGTTCCGTACCTACCGCTGCTACAGACAAGATCGCTGACAAGCTTGATCAGTTAGTTCCTCAGCTGTCTAGTATGTCTGAGAATGTATCTGATATGCTGCGTACGCTGGAGCAGAAAGCTGCTGAGTTAGAGGATGCTGACGCCGCGGCTCTTCGCAAACTCGACGAGATTTAAGGAGGTAAGGACATGGGAAGAAAAGGCACGAACGATACTAACAAGCTTGCTAGTACCTATATTGTAGTAAAGGATTCTTTTAAGAAGATCGATGATCGCGTTCTTGATATGCGTTCTTGCGGCGCTAAGATCGACCAGATGGATATCTCCAGCCTGGACCCTCAGACCGCTGAAAAGCTGACTGAGATGAAAGAGCAGCTGGTTTCTATTTGTGATCTGACTCAGCAGAAGCTGACTTTGTCTGCAGATCAGCTTGACAGACTGATTGCAAGAGTTGTAGAGATCGATAAGAGCGCTCAGTCCAAGATGTCCAGCACCAACGAGGGCATCGCCAGCACAAAGAAGGGTATGCTTGGCGGAAAGAGATAAAATTAATAAATGGCGCGGGTACTTTGTATCCGCACCATTTTAAGTCTATATACTACTGAGTACTTGTACGAGTGGTTGTGGGCTATATACTAAAATAACATGGAGGATACAATGGAAGTATTATACAGATTGCGCATTGATGGTAATGAAAATAGTGTTATGATTAAGGATGGAGAGATTCAGTATCCTGTATTTATGGAAAGTTTACACGCAGAGGAGATCTTTAGGAATCTGCTGAGCAGCGGTTACAAGTTCTGTGGATTACCTTTTGATTTCAGAAAGGACGGACGCTCTATCACTGAATTGCCTGTGCAGGATTACACGCCAGAGATGGACGAGATGCAGGATATGTTCGACTTAAACTCTGTGCAGAAACTTAGTCAGGATGAACTCCGCAAGAATCTTAGTCAGGAAGACGTGCAGTACCTTCCGGAAGCTGATGCTGAGTACACTATCAATACGCGTCAGGAATTTATCGAATATCTTAAAACCTGCAACTCTATTCGCAACGAACTCGATGTGCGTCCTATTAACTATTTCGTGCATCCGGCAGCAAGATTCTCTGTAGACGAGTGGAGAAGTGGTGAATACTCTGAGTATTTCCGTATCATGGCTAACAGAAGAAACATGACATGGAGAGCGTTTAACTTCTTACGTGATTGGCTTGTTATGCACGGAATGGATCAGTTCGCTGACGCTGTCGATATCACTAAAGCATACTGTGCTTGGGGTATTGATGGACTCAATACGAAGTTCATCAGCAAGCAGCAGCAGACTATGTTGATTCAGGAGGATTACATCCTTACTGATATGGTGGATGCCGATGCGTACGAGATTCACAGATACGAGTCCGCACTAATCGACAGATATGGAGCTATCTTCCCTCCAGAGGATGTGCCCGCTGGATTTGGCGGTTGGAAGATCGCTATTAAGAACGGAGTGCAGTCTAGCGTTGTAAAAGGTTTGATTGGTAAACTTCGGGAAGGACAGTACGGAGTAGTGCCGATTAAAACCAAATCACAGGACGAGGTTCTGCTGTTCAATGGTTTGAGAGATACCATTAAAGTAACACCTTATGAGATCAGCTGTGGTCGTACTAAGATTGCAAACTTTGTAGTTCATATGCCAGACGTCGCAGGAAAGTCAGTACCGCACTATTACTGGTCCGCACGTTACAACGACAGAGTAAAAGAAATGTCCAACATCTACGCACTGTCTTACGAGATCTTACAGCAGAGAAAGTTCACAGCAGATGTTTCTACATTCAAGGCGTTAGAGTTAGCAGGTTGTGATATCAAGGCATGTATTACTTACGTACTTGACAAATCTCAACCAGACCCTACTGATGTTGAGGCTGTAGCAGAGTTCCCGACAAAATCTGATATTCAGACTTATCTGGAGGGTGGTTACGAGGCAGATACTTTACCGGCTAATGTGCAGGTAAGAATGGATGTAATTGACGATATCGTTAACGGTGTAACTAATACTGATCGTGTAGCTTCTGGTATGAAGCTTGATGCTCAGATCGACATTGATATCATTTACAAGTATCTGTACTGCGCACATTTCTGCAGAACCAAGGTATCTATCTCCGACATGTACAAGCTGGTTCAGGATGTGTCTTCCAATGTGACCAAAGTTCCGGTATCTTTGGAAACCACAGGTAAGAATGTTGATGTGCTCCAGCTTAAGTCAGACGTATACACAATTGATGTTCCATGCGAGGAGCAGAGAGCTAAGATCGACGGCTACATCAGTGACATTGAGGAGTATACAAACAAGCAAGCAGCTCAGTGTTGTGGATTCCTCAAAGTTATTCGCATTGCTAAGGAATATGGAGCTCAGGGGTGTGACAGACATGTAGCATTCGAAGCACTTACTGTCAACTTACTGCGCGATGGTAAAGTAGCTACTCGCAACTTGGAGAGACTTATTGAGATTTACGAGCAGAATGTACAGAGACTTCCAATCGATCTGAGACGTGACGCCTTATACTACAAGAGAAGAGTGTGCATGCAGTACTACTTCAGAGTAGCTGAGGAAGGTTATATGATTTTCCCGAACTACATGAACTTAGAGCCGTACAAGTTACCAGAGGATCTGTTACTGTCCATCAAGTCTACAATCAAGACTAAGATCACAAGTACAGCAGTATACTGCGCAAAGATGTACGAGAATGGATGCTTCACTCATTTCTGTGTGAACGCTGATATCACACCGTACTACATTTACCCGAAGAGCACACATGTCATTCCGGCAGCTCCATTCCCAGGACTCTGGTATGATTGGAATAGCATGGGGTCACCTGCTATTAGACAGAAGCTTGTAGCATCCGGAGTTATTCCATCAACCTTTATTCCGTGGACCAATCGCTACATGTCTGAGCGTTACTTCGCAACAGACGGTATGGTTAAAGAAGCAAACCTTGTGAACTACATGATGTACTGTAACGAGTTCAGAGCAGCTACTAAGCCGAATGAGGAGTTCACCAGAGCACCGCATCTCGAGTCCCTGCTCTATCCAGGAGTGACGAATGAGACTACCAGAGTGGAACACAGCACCAATCTTAGAAATGAGGGAGAAGTGCCTGGAATGGTAGTATCTGTGGGAGAGATGATTACCGATAGTACATTCGCAAATCATCTTGCTCTGGATATTAAGTCCATCAGAGATACGAGAACTATCAGACCGTTTACGGGATTCACAGCAGAAGACTTCGATGTATTGGGAGATATTGATAAGGTAAACCTGCCTGTCAGTGAGAACGATCAGTATATCGTTGTAAACGAAGACGATGATACCATTAGTATTGAGAACCAGGAGAATATGCCAGCGTACACACTTAGCCAGCTTGTCGGTAAAGGATATCCGATTGCTAACATCTGGGGACGTAAGTATGTATTCTGCGATTTATTCGGAGTTATGTGGGAGGCTACGATTTAATGGCATTGAATATCAAAGTGGAGGATGGTCTGCCTATTACGGCGGACCAGGCCTGCACATTATTACAAAATGAAACAGACAATTTCGGGTTGTTCATAGACCTAGATAGATGTCTTGAATACCGATTAGCGTTTGAGATGAAATGCAATGAGATCCTTGAGAGATATCGGAAATTCAACCCCAGACTCGACGGGGAAGATTTATCAATCTCACAGTCAGCTAAAATAAGAGACTGGTTTAAGCTGGAGTTTGATATACCGGAACATCTCTTCTATAATAAGGCTAACAAGGTATCTTTTGATAAAACAATACGTGCATCTATGCTCGATGCTAACATTCCGGACGAAGCTAAAGATTTCCTGCGGATATTAAACGAGTATAACTATTACAGTTACCGCATTAACAATACGCTGGCTCAGTATCTCAGAGCTCCAGTCAGTTATTGCGTGTCCGACAAAGGACACCGCATGTGTGTTATCAATCCGACTTGGGGAATTCTTTCCACAGGTAGATTGGCAGCAAGTAACCCGTCGATTCAGAATATCGCAAGAGACATGGGCGACATTGTGTGCTGTCCTAAAGGCTGGACTCTTATCAGATGTGATAGTGGACAGATCGAACCTCGTATCACCTACAGCCATTACATTCAGGACCCACTCATTCCAGGACTTATTCAGTTGTACGATGACGCTTACTATGGCATGCTGCATTATTGTCAGTTACCAGCAGAAGTATTCCAGAACAGATTTAAGTACAGAGTGGCAAAACCAGACGAGACCGGCAATGATCCTATGGTAATCTACAAGAAAGAAATTACCGATGAGATGAAAGCTGGACGTAAGGAACTGAAAGTTCTTGCATTAGCAGCCAACTATGGATCGGCTCTTGCAGGAAGAGACTCAAATCTATCACAGAGATACATCGAGCGTATCGTTAACAACCCAACTCGAAAAGAGTGGGAAGCAGAAGTGAAGATCGCTGTGAAGCGTGGAGTAAGCTCATTCCAGAGCGTATTCGGAACTGTTATCACTCCTGAGCAGACACAGGCTTATAGACCTGGAACTCCGAGCTGGATTCCTCACGTAGAGAGGTGTGGAATCAATAACCCAATCCAGGCTACTGCGTCTGACCTGATGATTCATTCGGTACTCGCGGCAAGTAACATTTTGTCAAGAGCAAAGAAGTCTCACATCGCTTATTACAAGCACGATGAGGGAGCGTTCTATATTCACGATAGTGAGAAGGAACTTATAGATGAACTAAAAGATATTACAGCTTACAATGTAACAGAGAACGGAAGACCTTGGTTACCTATCCATGCAGAATTAGAAGTAGGACAGTCTGTATCAGATTCAGTCCCTACCGTTTTAGATTGGAGGTAAAGTATGTTAAAGGCCTATTGTGACTGCTCTATGCGAGATACTCAGGCTACGGCAGCTGCGATTATCGTAACTTCTAAGTATTTTATTGATTATGCTCTTGAGCCTTTACCTAAAACCGACACTACCTATCACGGCGAGTTGCAGGCAGTAATCTTAGCTATGGAGCTTATCAATAAGAACTTTGACACGCCACAGAAGATTAAGATACTATCTGACTGTGCAACTGTTGTGCATCATATGCAGTACCAGTTAAGCAAGAATAGAATTCCGTCCGATCGTAAGAACTATGCAGACTGGTTGTATTTGATGAATCTGTGTAAGAAGCATACAGTGTATATCGAACATGTCTACGCTCATGCTGATAAGCGTTCCTACAATATGTTATGCGACGTAGGTGCTCGTATGATTCTTCCGGAAGTCTGCTCTTAATGCCATACGCGGTTATGGTTCCTGGGATAAATACTGTATATGAAACATGGGCGGAAGTCGAGCGTATCGCAGTACTTTATCCATATCCCAGATTCCGTAAGTTTAAAACAACTGAGGAATGCTGGGAGTACGTAAGACGGCATACAGCCAAGAAGGTATACCGAGACGTGAACAAGTATGGTGAGACTTTCAAGGATATGTATGTACGAATGGAGTACTTCATCAGACCGGGCAGAGTGTGCTACAACTTCTTTACAAAGAAGATTGGATACATTGCTATCGAGAACAATGACCCTAATATAAGTGTCACTAATCGAAGCGGGAGTATCAAGGTAGTTCTAAATGAGATATACCTAAACGATGATTTAATATCAAATCATTTGATAGCTATATGGCACGGGTTGCAGATAATCGGAACGATGATTGATGTCGATATACAAGTACCAGACCATTCGATCTTTTATGCGTTGATGACGTATAAAGGTAAAAACAAAACTATAACTCGCGTAAGAGAGTACATCGACAGGCGACCGGCAAAAGTGTCTGTAAGCTTACGCGACTTCAACGAAGAAGAGGAGGTTTAGTATGCATACTATCTATACTAACAAACCTGAAGAAGCCAAGGGTGTTTTCGGAGTACAGGTAGATGACCCACAGTCTGCGGATATTATACTTATTGTAATACCAGACGACCCATCTATTGGCGATGCTGTTAATATTATGGAGTGGTCTTTCAACGAGAACGACTGGGATGCGCCTGTTTACTTTGGATCGACTAAGTATGCAAGTCCGCAGCTTGTGACCGCTGTGGCTGGGCGTGCTGCGGTTAAAGAGTTACCAGATGTGATCAAACATATCAATAACTCTTACTTCTTGAGTGAGGAGGTTGATATGCATTATGTAGTCACTGAGACTCTGCATATTGCCGGTAAGAACGCCCCTAACGAAGAGGATATGGATTTCTTATTAAAAGCGATTGATGCTGCTTTCAAGAAGCATAGTCCTTGGACGGTTGCTGTAACTCTGCACGATTTCTTGCGTGAAGGTAAAATCATTACAGCATTCAAGTTCAATGAACTGTTACTTTCATATGCTGAAATGTATCCTGCTCTTGATCGGAGTGACAAAGTTTGGTTGATTACCGGATCCGCATATCTGTCTGTAGTAGCTAAGTTTGGTATCATTGAACAGCCGTCTGAGGATATAGAGAAATACACTATGCTCAGATTATTCCAGCCGTATGTGGCTAACAGATGGACAAGACTCAAAGAAGCAAGAGCAGAGCTTCGAGGGTTAGCAGGGTGTTAATCAATGACGCATGGAGAAGTTATTGCTAACATAAAGCAAATATGCAATTTAACCTTTGATATGGATGCCGAACAGGTGCTCGATATCATTCTTGGCAGAGAAGAACGTAGAGAGAACAAGATAGCAGCTTACGAGGAAATAGTATCGAAGTGGCAAGCATCGGATTGGAAATCAGTTCTTCGCGAGTTCTATGTGAGTTTCCAGAAAGCAAAACTATGTGAGATATTCTTGGACGAGCAGGATCATAACATGCGAACCGACGTAATCGTCGATGCGCAGAAAGACGTAACTCCGTACAAGAAAGCTCCGGATAGTTATTACTTACATCTGGCTAATCTGGAATTAACACCGCCACAGGATGTAGCACCTGCGGGAGATGAAAGTTTGATTCTGGTTTCCCTGTACGCAGCTATAGCTTCCGGAGAGAATTATGGAACTGTGGCGTATCCACCCCAAAGGTTTATAGATGAGGTTTTAGGTCAGCAGATAACGCCATCAGAGTATTTAGCAACTTTGATGAAATTATCTGAGGAAGATACTCCGTTGCAGACGCTCGCGCATCAGGCAGTGGAGAACAATAAAGAAGTATACAAACAAATGCGAGCCGCGTACAAGAAGCTTACCGGCAAGGACGTAAAAGCAACAACCGCCAAAGTAGCTGGGGCAGCGGCTATGACAGCAGCGACAGCAACAGTAGTTGCAGGCAAAGCTGGACGCAAAGTAAAGAAAGCAATGTATACGCCGGAGGAGCCGGCTAAAGCAGCGAAGCCAACAAAAGCATTGATTGACTCAGATGCCATCAAATCATTCGGTAAATGGGGAATCAAGATGCTTGTCATAAACGGTGTTGCTACACCTTCAAAACTGGTTCTCGGTTTCAGCGGAATCAGTGCTATGATGGGAGAAAAAGGATTAGCCGGATTATTAGACGCAATCGGTAATGTAGGATTCTGCTTCATACCAGCAATCGGATTAGTTTGTACAATACTGATGATGTTCACTGGTATTGTGTCGAACACCGAGAAGGGACAAACCAGAGCGAAGTTTATCATGGTATTGGCAATGTGCTGCACAGCTTACTCGGCTTACAGTCTTATCAAGATCGGTATTGCTATGATTGTATCGGCAGTACAGAGAACATTCACTTTAGAGAATATCGGAAGTTTCGTTATCACGAGTCCGTTTAAGTTAATAGGCGGAGCGTTTAACGGAATTAAGAGTTTATTTGGAGGATGATTATGAACATTCTAGTTTTTCATCCAGAATTGGGTATGGGAGTAACAGACGAGTCGTATCAGTTCACACCAGCATCGAAAGCAGATCCCGAGATATACAAGCAGTTACTAAGCAAGGGAGAGGTTTTATCTGATGTTTTTCCATGGCAGGGATATGTGTTCTATGGAGCACCTAAAGTTCCGTTCTGGGTTGTAACGGATTTAGACCTTCCTTTGGATTTACCATTCGACTTTAACAAAGTCGGAGATAAGATATACAAATGTCACACTTGGGTGCCTGCTGTAATCTCATACTTACAGAAGTCTTATTCTAGCTGGAAAATTACACTAGAGGAGCCATTTATTCATGTAGAGATTCCTATGCCAGAAATCTGTGAGGGAGAAACTTGGGCGACCACAGAGGACAAGATACTGCCGTCTCAGGTAGGTGACGATAGCTATTGCATCGAGAATAACTGGGAGCAGAGAGGGGCTTACTGGATTATCGACTCCTTGCCAAGAAACAAGAGAATCGTTCATAGTGATGCTATGAAGTTCAACGAGGAATACGATATTGGCTAAGAACATAAACAGTATCCTTAAAACTATGCGCGCTGAGGGTAAACTTCAGAACATGAGAGGAAAGGGCGACGCTGGAGAGGATGCGGTACTTCAGTTAATACTTGAGCGGCATCGGCACACTGGAGGTTTAGTGTTTCAGTCGTTCAGGTATCCGTACCAGCAGAACAGACAGGGCAAGACCTATTTGGGAAATATCAAACTGGAAGATGGTAAATATGTAGAATATACAGACGCTAAGAATGGCAGAATACTCGAAGATGAGATAGATATTCTATATATCACTCCATACAGAATAATTCCCATCGAGGTCAAAGCTTACCATGCCAATTTAAAGGTGTACGATAACTGGATGGACAAGCAAGGAACTCCTGTTGATAAATCCCCAATCACACAAGCAGAAAAGCATGCACGTCATTTATACCATGCTTTAGCTGATGTGATTCCAGATGGGCGCCCGGAGTATATCAGACCTATCGTTTGTTTTGTAGATAGATGTAAGTTAGATGACAGGAGAGAGAATATTCAATACCTACCCTGTTGCATCTTGAACAACTTGAAGAAAACTGTAATAGAGGTCAATAGCCCGTTACGGTATAACTTGGATATAGAACATATCCATAGAAAATTAAAGGAGATACAGACAGATGTTCGACGCGAATTTCATTAACGCCATCGATGGTCTGTTGAAGGAAATAAGCTCTGCAGCAGACGGCGCTAAGCGTATTTCTGAAGCAGACGCTATAAAGATTCGTGATAAGATCGTAGCGAGTATACCCACCGAATTGCGATTCTTATACCCAGAGGATGACACTTTAGCTGCTTTGGCATTTGCTGAGGTGTACTACACTTTACACATGGAGGATAAGCAATGAACGAGAATCTTATGAGAGTTTTATTTGGAGCACAGAAACAGTCGCTTAAGCAGAATGTGGCAATCTGCAATTTTGTGGAGGAATTTCTTGATATATCAGAGGGTATGAGTGAATCTGAGATCGTAAACCGCATTACAGCTGAACTCAACGATTTGAAGAAGGAAGCTGCTAATATCGAGGAGTGGTACTTATCTGATAAGCTTTTCTTACAGTACATGCTCGGCGTTAATGGATGCGATGCTGTAATGAAAGGAGTATCCGGAACAATCACTGCTACGCCGATTGGGGAGAATGGCAAAATGTCCTTCGAGTTTGACTGTGGTGAGGTAGATCCGGAGACTGACGATAAACTCGTTAGAAGTCTGCTTGTAGAGAAATCCAAGAACTCCTGCGAGGATACGAAGAAGGCGCGCAGCTTAGAAGATGAAGCTTATGCCCTTATCAAAGAAATGTTGGACGCTTGTCCTCCGAACGAGAGATGCCACCTTCCGGAGGATGACGCTCTGGCAGCTATATTATTCTCAAAAGCTTACTGGGCAGCTAGATAGAGGTGAAATATGTTATTTACTTACTACGATACCGAGACTTCTGGTAAAGAAAAGGATTGTGATGTCCTGTCGTTTTCGTACATGTTAGCGGATGAGAATCTCCGCGTTGAAAGAGCAGAGACTTTGTACTTCTGGAAAGAGGGAAGGACGAAGTGGACTCAGGACGCCTATAAGGTGCATGGACTTTCAAAGGAGTTTTTACGTCAGTTCGAGGCTGACTATGAAACAAACCTTAGAAAGATGTATATTATCTTGAGCAAGGCAGAGTTAGTAGGCTGGAACTCTGGCAGATTAAATGACAAGAAAGAGATCGTGGGATTCGACTTCGTTGTTTGTAGAAACTTCCTGCAGAGAAATGGATTTCCGGCTCCGTATGGTTCTACATTACATGATGCTATGATTCTGTACAGCAGTTGGAAACATCGCAGGTGGACCAAGCTAGTGCTTGCTACGGAACTGGAGGAAATCTCTCCGGCACTTATCGAGGCATATGTATCTGGTTATTTCGGAGCTAAAGGAACAGAAGCGCATAACTCTGCGTATGACACTGTATGCACTGCAATGCTCTTCGCTAAGATCTACGCAGCCGGTTATGTATACGGCGATAACACTGATAGCGGTCCAACCGGTCCTATGCAGGACATGGCAGACTGGATGTTGAAAGTCGGCGAAGATGGAGCATTACATGCATATAGTGAATTCTCCGGAGAGGATTATGCTCTCTCCGATTTTAGTGTGAAGTTTCCACTTGTATATAAAAGGATTATGGAGAACCCAGCACAGTATCTACAATAGGAGGGTGTAGTATGTTTGAAAGTTGTAGTGACTTGGCGTCATTGAACGAAGAGCGTATTTTAGCGATTCGCAGCGGTGTGCCTAGCGTCCAGGTCAATAAAGAGTACGCTAGGAGAAAAGCAGAGTTATTAAGCAATCAGTCTGTTGGGTTTAAGAGAGTACCTTTCTTCCCTGCTCCGGTAAAGGAGTTACAGCAGATCATTTCTATTGACGCGACTTGGTTAGATGAGGATCCTTATACCTTAATCATTAACGAGAGTGTGTAATCATGGCTAATATCTTTGCTGAATTGCAAATGGCCGCATCTAATCAGAACAATACTGTTTCAGATGCTAGGCAAAAAATGAATGAGATTCTAAGGCTTTTTCTGGAACAACCAGACCGAGAAGATAATGTCTCTATATTCGCGGAGATAGGTAGAAACCTAAAACCACAGACGCTGCTAGATTGCGATGCGTTCATGATTAACCCAGAAGATGATTTGCTGTTCATACCAGAAGATTTGATGGAAGATACTTATGGGATGTTTCGAGGACCATATTGTCTATTTCGAGGAAGAATGGTATATCCTGTAAAGGATGTTCACGGAGATGTCATGGGTTGGTGTGGTTATGATATGGACAGCGATGTGAAGTATCTGGATAGTATAAACTACGGATATAAAGCAAAGAACGCTACTGTTTGGGGTATGGAGAAACTTCCAGAATATTACCGTTCCGGAAGACAAGTATTCTTCACTGAGGGTATTGTTTGTACTCTGTATGCCAGACAGTGTGGAGAACAGTCATTGGCTACATTAGGTTCAAATCTAACCCCGTATGTAGCTGAGATTATCAATCGTTTCGGAGACAAAGCTAGAATCATTACGGACTCTGATGAAGCTGGAAACAAGTTCAAGAGAATCGCACACAGACTCTGCCCTAAAGCAAGAGTGTTGCAATCTAGAATAGCTAAGGACTTAGACGACTCAAAGAATGTAAATCCTGATGTAGGAAAGGAGCTGGCTAAGTTCGAGAACAGATTTTACAGAAGTCCATTCTTTACCTAGGAGGATATATGAGTACTATTGTATCTATGACGGATAAATACGGTATTACTGGTAATGCCGATTTCAAAGATGGTAGAACTCCATCTGATGCAGACCTTCTTGAAATCGCGAAGAAGTATAATATAACGGAAGAAATCAAGGTTACGATTACTGACCCTGTGAAGAGCAAGACCAGATTTAAGTTTAATGTAATTGACGGTAAACTGGTTAGAATCACCGACAAGAAAGTAGTACGTAACAATCTGGCAACAGCAGCTGAGGCTCGATTACAAGAAGTCTTAGGAGATATTATTCCGTTTGAAGAAATGGATTTCAATGATCCTAATATACTTAGCAAGATTGATATGAGGGAGGAGGATGTGTGGCAGGAAGTTTCCCGACGCAGGCTTGGTCATTGGGCTTTCGTGCCAGAGAGGTACATGAAAGCTATGTTCAACAGAGTCGTGTCTGAACGTGCCGCTGAATTATATGGGTCTGTTTAGGCGTAAATCAAACGTGTACGCGGCTTCTCGTTCGGTAAACACAGATGAGGAGATACGCGCAAGAGGTACTCCGATGAGGGCGGTTGTCTCTGATGTAATTGTCAAGAGAAACGGTTACATTGTAGTAGCTATTTATGAGGACAGAGAGTTAGGTACTCAGCATTCCTATAAATCTAACCTACTCAAAGAAGTACCTTGTGTCCACATAGGAGGGGAGGTTATTGTGTATGTCGATGACGTCGATGCTGACGGCGATTACTACGTTGACTGTGAATAATATTCTCACTCCCGTTGGATTAGCAACATGCATATGTCTATTAACCATAACTTGGTTTAATATAAAACAAGCGAGACAGTACAGGACATTTTACAACATTGTTTATATCTTACTGTGGTGGTTAATAGGTTGGTTAGTTATTATGAGTCAAGAGTCTATCATATACCATTTCGGTATGCTCGTATATTTTATTAAATCACATATGAGGTGAAAGCATGAGGAAAAAATTAGCGCTAGCATTAACTGTCGCCACCCTCACTTTGTCTAACTTTGTGACGGCGTTGGCAGCTGGATGCGATATTACATCATATGCATTCGCGGATATAGCCGGGAGCATAAGCGACAATACAATTACTGTAACTGTTCCGTATAAAACGGCAGCTACGTATTGGGATCATCGTGTAGAGGTTTCTGATGGAGCATCGTTCTCTACCAGTAATATTACTCGTATTGACGATCAGCATTACACAGGAACTATCACTGTAAAAGGCGATGATGGCTCCATCAAAGAATATACGGTAAATATTAACAAGTCCAACTTTATGGAACCGAGTTGGGATCTTGGAAAAGCAAAGTCAATCAAGAAGAACGGTGCAAAGATTCCGGTAGAAATCCATTACAACGATGCGAATGTAAGCTCTGCCAGACTTTGTTATTACACTAAAAAGAACGACTCTAAATCCTATGCAAGCTTAACAGATGGGGACAATACAGTCGAACTTACGAACTTACGATCTGATACAAAGTACTACTATTACGTGGAAATAAAGACAGCTGATAAGACCTACACATCATCTGCAAAATCTTTCACAACCAAAGAGGAGAAAGATCAGGGCACGAGTTCTTCCAGTTCTTCTTCCAGTTCTTCATCAAGTAACAAGACGCAGCCTAGCAAGGGTACGAATACGCAGGGACCCGGAACAGCAGCAAAAGAAGATACTACCAAAAGAGATCAGTGGAGTCTGGAGAACGGTAAGTGGTATTACTACGGCGCAGACGGATTCACCAAGGTAGGTTGGTTCCAAGTAGGTGACAAGTGGTACTACGTGACCAAAGGAACCAATGACTTAGCAATGAGTGAGTGGAAGAAGATCAACGATGTTTGGTATTACTTCGACGCTTCAGGTGCGATGATAGCGAATAACTGGATTAATAGTAACGGTAAGTGGTACTGGATGAGCGAGAGTGGATCTATGTTGATTTCACAGGAAATCGACGTTGGAGGCAGACATTATGCATTGGCCCCAGATGGTACTGTACTTGATAACCAGTTCGTAATGAAGGATGGTAGATGGCAGTACTATAAATCTGGTGCTCAGGGATTAGCTGTTAATGAGACATTCGTTTATAATGGTCAGACGTTCCGAGCAGATGCTCAGGGGTATTTATACTAATGACTGAGAAACAGAAAAGAGAGAAAATCAGGTCCGAGATATCTAAGCAATACAGAGATGAAATCGCAGAATTGAAACGTCAAATTCATCTGCGTGATAGCATGATCCTACGTATGCGGAAAGATATTGATAATTTGAAGAAGCAGAAGACGAAACTTCCGTTACACTTTGAAGATGTGCGGAGGATAGGAGGTAGAGAGGACATTGCGATACAAGACATTGTCGGTTATTGCGTGCGCAGTAATCTCATTGCTGACTGGCTGTGCTCAGAGCAAGAATGCAGCAACACCTAGTGATGCCCTCACTCCTGTTCTAGGATTCCTTACAGTTGATGGGGATGGGATAGCTAGTCACCCGTTTTCGAGAGAACCTGAGTACGTTATAGAATGGGCACCTGAACAGGAACCAGAATGGACAGCATTACCTATTTGGGTATCAGGCAAATTAGAAGACGCTAAGATATATGAGGCTGTGCCTTCTGGTTATAAGTATACAATCGGTACGAACGATGCAGCAGATGCTTATTATAATGTAATTGTGTCTGGTATACAGCAGAACTTTGAAACACTGTGGACTGAAGTCTATGCTAAACTCAACGGGGAAGTGGAGTTCGAGGAAATCAATGCCGAACCCCTCGCTGAGATTATAGATTACATACACGGAGATGAGAAGTACGGAACACTCATAGATACAGTAACCGATGGTCTTATGGTAATCAAAGACATAAACGAGAACGGTCCCAGCGAAGAATATGATTACAGAGCCTACACTGTGTATCAGGATTTTTACGCGTGGTTGTCAAGTTTTACAACCGATGACTTGGTCAAAAATTAACCGGGTTAAATTATATATTAGTGTGATAAGGTGTCACAGCCTTATCATGCCTTAGCTTGAGATTCTAGCAAGCTTCTAACAATTTTCTAACAAGGAGGGCTATCATATGAGATCAGCCAGAAACAAGACAACTGGGTTAGGAGAAGTAGTTTCCACCCGCAACCGAAGTGTAATGTGTCAGCCGTACAACAAAGCATGGCATACAGGAGACAAGGTAAGTGTGTTCTTCCCTATCTTCTGGACTCCAGAGTATGAGTATGTTGAAGATGAGAACGGCAACGAAGTTGAGCAGGTAGTAATGGTGCAGGAAGTTGATACTTTCGGCAAGCCTGTATACAACGAGGACGGTACTCCTGTAATGACCGAGAAAGGTAGTTGGGATATTATCGTTGCACAGCAGTGGGGACACAAGTGTAACGACATGAAGTCCACTAAGCTTCCGAGCTTTATCCCATCCTTAACTGAAGTCTACGACAAGAGACCTGTTAAATTCCAGAGAGACGAGAACGGTGACGTTGAGTATGATGTGTACGGTGACCCGATTTTCGAATCAATCGACGGTGACATTACCTATCAGTTCTCTAAGATCGCACCTGTATTTATTCACGGTAGAAAAGCTGCTGAGATTAAGAAGGCATCTAACAAGCAGTGGCCGTCTCCGGATTTGCTTCGCGAGAGACTTAACGAGATCGAGGATGAATATGATACCACCAAGAACATGTTCGCCCCAAAGCCAGTTATCGGACCGCTTACACTGTACGCTTCAACTGAGGTTATTGCGGTAACCGTTGATAAGGACGATAAGTACATGGTGGATAGTCAGGGTCTGTACACCTATGCACTGAACTCCAACGACAAAGCTGAAGTACTGCGTAACATTCTGAACGATACCAAATTCAGACCGAGAGATCTGAACACTAAGTTCTTTGAGGTACAGTTCACATATGTTGGAACTTCCGACGACCAGAAGGGTAGAGCGGCAGCATCAAGAGCAGCAGCTCCTGTAGGTCTGACTCCTGAGTATCAGATGCAGAACAAAGATCCTGAAGCTTTCAAAGCACTCAAGACAGGTCTTGCTAAACTTCCTACTGACTCTGAGATCATTACTCATCGTAACTTCTCTTACAGAAAGATTTCCGAGGGAGAGATTCTCCGTAAGCTTGAGAAGTATGCTGTTACTCATGCAGAAGATCTTTCTGGTGTTACGGAGCAGGCAGATATCGATATCATGAAGCGCAATGTTGCTAGACTTGCAAACTTCAAAGTTATCGACATGCTGGATGATGGAGAAGTAAAGGACACTGTCAAGGCAGCATATGATGAATGGAAAGCAACTCACACCGAGCAGGAGCCGGCTCTCGTCACTCAGCAGGCAGGATACACCGAACCTAAGATGGATGTGCCGCCTAAAGTTGAAGATATGTTAGGCATGCAGTCTGAGTTTGATGACAGCGAGAACTTTACCGATCTTTTACCATAATAAAAAGTCCGACCGGGACAGTCACCCGTCCCGGTCTTTCTAAAGGAGTAAGATATGTCTGCGATTAAAACAATACGCACACATAATATACAGTCACATAAGGATGTACTTATCGAATTACCCGAAACTGGGGTTGTAGTATTTCAAGGACCGAACAGTAACGGAAAGTCCGTAATCACAAAAGTTATACAGGACACCGTATACAATAACATCTCTAAACTCGGTACTCGGAAGAGTCTGGTCAATAGAGACGTAGCTGAGGGTTTTCTTGAGATTATCAGATACGATGGGTCTTCTCTTTACGTGAATATTAATCTGGAAGCTTCTAAGACTTATGTTAAGTTGACTCGTGCGAACGGTGAAGAAGTCACTCGATACTTAGCAGACAAGACTATTCCAGATTTAGTAGAGGAGTTTGGATTCCATTACAACTCCGATAGAGGAATTAGTTTAAATATATGTGATTCAGACGAATCCTTATTGTTCTTCAAAACGAACCATGTTACCAATGGTGATATCCTGAACTCAGCTTTAACTGACAATGATGTGCAGCGAAAATATGAGGCTCTGTTGAATGTGAACTTAGAAGCTACGAACAACAGGAGAGTCTTTGCAGAGAACCTTAGAGTGGCTCGAGCAGCAAAAGATGCTATCGTACTTTATGATATCGAGCAAGAGTCTAAGATCTCTAAGGCAGTGAATTACGCAGCTGCTGTTTTGTCTTCAGTGTACACTCCAGACGTTAAAGATGTACCTACATATTGCCCGCTCAAGTTCATAAGCATACCGAATCTACGAGTAGCTACTCTAGCTTACACTCCGATAATACATGTTACTGAACCGAAGCTGAGCAGTATTAAGATCCCGTTTGAGGAGTTTATGATGTTTAAGAAAGGAGTATGTCCGGCATGTCACAGACCACTGTTCTCTTCGTCCCAGACCTCCACAAGCGAGATGTAGACTTCACCAGTATCAAAGGTTATGTTGAAGCTGTGGAACTGGTGCAGCAAGACATTGTTGAGTATTTAAAGGCTTTAACCAACGGGATGTTCGTATCAATGGGAGATTGGTATGACAAAGGCTACCGGTCTACCGGGCGTGTATTTGCCGACTCGTTCTATGACGCAGAGATTGCGAAAGCAGTTAATGGAAATGCATATATCTGCCTGGGGAATCATTTCTTCTTGGAGAGGGACTCGAACCCTGAGATGTATCTTATCCAGCCGAGTTACCTGTATAAGCCGAGAATCAATGTTCCAATGCAGGAGCCTACTTTCAAGACAGCTGACCATGTGATCATCGGAAGGACTCAGATTAGCTTTTTCCACTTCAACAAGACCGATAAGAACTACTATACTAAGGTAGAGCCTGGAGTCAATTTCCACATTGGCGTGTACCACGATGAATGTGTATTACCGTCAGATATTAGACAACAGGCTGGGTTCTTTGGAAACACAAGCAACGATTATCTCAACAACATTTACGCTAATGTCGATTTGGCGATTTGTGGGCATATCCATACAGCAATCGGTATGAGAAACTATACTCTTAACTCAGGTAAAGTTATTCCGATTGTAGTACCTGGAGCTTTGGCTATTACAGAGAATAAAGATATCGTGAAGCATAAATCTGTCATGTGTCCAGTAGCAACTATTACAGAGGATCAGTGTAGCATTAGTTTCCAAGAATTCTCAACACATATGGACTGTCTCAAGTTCTATAAGATGGCAGAACAAAAGAAAGCGACCGATACACTCGAAGCTATGGGGTCGGCTGATGGAGAGTATAAGATGCCATCAGCAGTATCACTGTCAGACTATCTCTACAGGAAAGGATATTCTGAGCGAGAAGTAAGAGCGATCATGAGCATACAACCTGGAGCAACAGACTCTAGGACTATATTGAATTTGATAAGTGAGGAAATGTCAGATGGATTACAGTCATGATATAGAATCAGCAAGAAAAGCAATGGAGGCACGCTACAAAGATATTGTAGCCAAGAAGAGTTACAACCTCGAGCAGTGGCGTAATTTCTTCAATGCTATCTATAGTTATAACAATCAGCAGGGAGCTGTTGGTGATTGGCAGTCTGAGTTCCAGGGGTGCGGTGTGGTAGATATTCGTGTGCCGGGTAACTCGCTGCAGGAGCGTTGGCCTCATTATTTCGGAGTACCTAAGATGGACGCACCCGAGGAAGTGTGGAGGAAGTACGGTTCTGGGTCACAGGAATTCGACTCAGAGTTTGCCGAACTCAGAACTATCTACGGGAAAGTTAAGGCGCACGCAGATGAAGTTAACAAGCGAACTCTCGAGATTGCCACAGCCGGCGGGTACAATGTATGAAATGCTGGGTGTCAGGTAAAGACCTAAAGAGTGTGTTTATCGACATAGCACCATTATTGCGCAAGTACGACAGAGCGAGAGTCATTGGAATATCGACAACGAAAACGACAATGACTTTTACTGTCGACACCGGAACATGTTACACCAGAACGATTGACATATCTGGTGTAGCGGATGGAATGGAAATGTCGATTACCGTTATGTTCACAGACCTCTCTAGTTTTATAGCAGCGCGAGAAGAGGTCTTAGTAGAGTTAACACAATACTTTGTCGCTATCAAAACCAAGAAAGCTAATATGTCACTAACTATGGGAGAATCCATCGTTGCTCCTTACGTACCGCGTAGGGGCAAATCTGTAACGATAAACTTCGCTACTCTCAAACGAGTGACTAAGGTATTCTCCGGAACTACCGAATTACAGAAAGCTTTCAACAGAGACTTCGCAATCACATTCTACGGAGAGTACGCACTGATGCGTTCGCCTACGGTTTGGGTGCACACAAAGTCTCAAGGTTTAGATGGTGTTCTGTCGTTGGAACAGATGAAGAGTATTGTAGCTTTCCAGCCGGAGTTGGTAGAGGAGTCTGATAGATTGGAGTTCAGAAAAGGAAATGCCATTTTGTCTATACCTCGGTCCGCTCCAACGGAGGGAGATAAGTTTTTCAATCACAGGGAAAAGCTTGATTATCTTTCCACTATAAACCCGAGTGGAGTATATAAAGAGTTGCAAGAAATCAAGAAGAATATCGGAGTGTCAGAAACCTCTATTCACATTTACCAGAGCGGGTTTGCACTTGATATCTCAAAGAGTGGTATTTCCCTACATCAGGAATATGGTGTAAGTGGAGAGTCTACGTTTTCGTTCAAAATAATGCTTGATATCTTCGCTATGTGCTTGAATATACTCGGAGATGATACAGAGATACAAGTATATGGGAAAGGAGATATTATATGCTTGGAGAATCTGGAAACAGCTATTCTGCTCAGTGTTTAGCTTATAGGCAAATAGCTGCTCAATGTGACCTCAAGGTACAGCAGACAAAAGAGAATCAGAAGAAGTTTCTGTCACTTGAAGCTCAGATAGAGACTTACTCTGGTCTTGTTGATTCAATGGAGCAGGTACTCCAGAAGATTAAACCTTGGATGATAGACTTGCTGGAGTATAACGCGCAGAAAAAGAAAGACGCTCTGGTAGCAATCAATACAGCGCTTTCGGTAGCCAACTACATCGTCCCATCTTCCATGTCTGGAATCAAATTCAGAATCGAAGGGAAAGAAGCCTGGCTGGAAAACTCCGCTGGAGTTGATGTGGATAGAGTGGAAGGATCTGGGTACAAGGGTGTTGTATCAGTGTATCTGCGCGATGTTATAGTGCGCTCCAACCCATCTATTTTGCAGTTTATGATATTGGACGAGCCACTTTCTAAGTTAGCGTCAGAGAACGCAGCTATCTTATCGACATATGTCCCGTTATTAGCGGAGAATATGCAGATTATTTGGATAGAGCATAAGAAAGAGGTGTTCGCAAACGTAGAAGATAAAGTAGTGTACAACTTCTTTAAAGATGATCAAGGACATACTATTTGTCTGAGAGAGGAGAACTGTGGTAGCTAGATTAAGTGAAGCCACCGGTACCGTCTACTTAACTGATGACTACGCAGTATTCGTCAAGTATTTCTTGAACCTATGTGTACGTGCAGTAAAGGAGGGTCCAGTTCCGGACGAATCATTCAGACGGGAATATGCGGCTTTGGCTAATACATTCAGCGGGGAGCAAATCGCCGTTATAGATATCGCCGGTACAAGGTTTACTAAACCTGTCTGGCGCGAGATACGAACAGCGCTTGAGAATAATTACCAAGTGCTACAAGTGATAGACTCTGAGGACGAAACTCGTCATGAGTTCCTCAAAGACTTCTACCTTTCTTTGATTGCACAAGACATTTGCATGGAACAGGTAGGAAAACCTGAGTTACCCTCAGAGGAATTACCTTTATTACCTACACGTTGGGAGTTCTTACCGAGGTGGTTGGATGAGCTGAGAACGGATATAGTATATCGCACGGTACGATATCAGGACAATCCGGAAGTACAGTCGTTAATCTTGATAATGAGGCCTAATGTGAAAATCTGGGCATATAACAGAACAGTGTTCAGGTATCTGGCTGATAAGTGTGTGGACATTATGGACGATGTTAATGATTTCTTGTACATTTTGTCTGACACTGATGAATACTGGAAAGCCCACGTAGATGAGAATGGTATGGTAGCAATACCTAACATGGATTCCATGCCTAAAGCGGATTTCATGAAAAAGTATTTATGCATACCTGACATGTTCGGGAGTATGTACATGGAGCAGGCTGACCCGAGATTGAAGCCAGCTTTCCAGTCAATCTTCCGAGATGTGAAAGCTCTCATAAATAAACAAGACACTACTATAGCGTCTTACTATAGGGAGGCTTTAAATGAACATTGATAACTTCCTAGTGACTATGGAGGTACGCCTCAATAAATGTTACACTGAGGAACAGAGAGATTTCATCAAGAATCTTGATACACCGGGGATTTGTTTTGCATCCCCGGGTACAGGTAAAACAGCATCAGCAGTGGCTGGCTTATTACTGACTGAGTTGTATAAACAGATTCCCGGGAACAAGATTTACGCACTATCATTCACCAACGCAGCTACGCTGGAGTTATCAGTGCGTCATAAAGAAGCTTGCTCCAGGCTAGGAATCAACCAGAATGTGAACTTCAAAACTTTACATTCTATGTGTACCAATATCCTCCGAGAGAATCATGAACTTCTCGGCATGGAGAATCTTAGAATATCATCGTCTTTCTCGATCGAGTCGCTATCGAGAATAATTATGTCGGCTTGTCAAGAGCGCAATATCGAGATCGACCCGAGAAATATACGTAATATAGTGAAAGCTGTACGTACGCTTAACTCATCTCTTACGTTTGAGAAACACAACGTGGAATCTAAAATGTGTTTTATAGAGACGAGGTTGAAGTATGAGGATTTCACTTTCATCCGTAAACTGCTGTACGATTACAACAAGCTAGCGGAGCGTATTCAGGTGGATGATATTATGCTTTATACTCTGGAGTTGTTGCTTAAACATCCAGAGGTCAGCAGAAAGTTCAAAGACCAGTGCCGTGTCATGTTAGTCGATGAGGCACAGGACTTATCACTTCTCCAGTTACGAATCATCAGTTTGTTGACTGATTGTCCAGTTCTAATTGGAGATATCAAACAGCAGATCTATGCATTCAACGGAGCATGTCAGGAAATCGTAGGACAGTTCTATAAGTATTTCCCAGGAGCATGGAGAAAGTACTTCAGTAGATCGTTCCGCTGTAAGAATGAGATTGCAAATTACGCAACAAAGCTCATTCTTCCTAATCACGTAGGCGGAGAGGATTTTACAGGAACTGGCGATGGAGGAGTAGTGACTGTTGGTACAGGAATCGACTATGATACCATCTGCAAGGAAATCTCGGACAAGTTCCTAATGAATCGTAGGAATTTCGAGAAAGGTATTCTGTTCCTTTTCCGTAACAATGCATCTGCATTACCTGTATCGGAGGCGTTCTTCAAATGGAAGTGCCCGTTCAGAGTAAACAATTACACGCCAGTACAGAGTCTACCAGTAATCAAGGATTTATGTGACTTTGTAAATCTGGCTACAAATCCGGGAATACTGGAGAACGTTGCATGCTTACCGAAACTTATTCCAGAGTTTAGAGCATACGAGTCATATACGGATATTCCGATTTACCGTATAATGAAGCAAAAGCATATAGGGCTCTTTGATGTGAACTATAAGTTTAAGAATGAATTCAATGGCGAACATGTCATGCAGCTTTTACTGGAAGTACATGATATGGCTGTCGGTGGTGCGCTCGCTTCCGAGTTATTCAATAAACTTTACCCAACCTACTATCAAGCGTGGTTGCAGGAAAGAGAGCGTTACCTTGAGTATGATGCCAAATACTACTTGCGCCTGGCAAACCCTATCATTCAGGGGAAAACTTACCCTGCACTCATTAAGAACGAAATCGAAAAGATGAAGTTTATAGACGAGTGCAATGCGCGACGCATTGGTGTCAGATGCTACACTTTCCATTCCGCTAAGGGACTGGAAGATGATATCATCTATATGGTAGACTGCGATCAGGATATTATTCCAAACGCATCTAAACTCGACCGTATGGCGAGATTTAATTGTGACCTCGATGCAGCTCGAGAGATACGAAACGAACGTTCTCTCGTATACGTTGCTGCGACGCGAGCAAAAGAAGAACTTCATGTTTATTACAACGGAGAAATCAGCAAACTATTAGAAGGAGAGAATCCGTATCTAAAATACGATATGCTCTACGAAAACTTCAAAATAGATTATAGAGATGTTGAGGTCTTTCAGGAGTTCTGTAAAGAGGAGGATTAAAGTATGGATCACTACGTAGAACCCTTACCGGACGAAATCGCTAAGATGATTCTTGGGGTAAGCTATGTGGCGAATTGCAATTATCAGATAGTGCATGAACGGCAGGGTTCTTACGTAGTAGCTTACAACAAAGAAACAGGTGAACGCGTGGACCTTGAAGATGGAGATGATTACAGTTTAGACGTAGATGAGTTCAATCTTATTGAGGACGAGCAGGACAGGTTAGAAGACATGACCAGCACGGACTTTACAAAGACAGGATTCGGATTCGCTATGTGGGCAGCTGTGGCAGCTTCTGTAGTTTTCTTCATCACCGTACTACTGACTATCTATGTTATGTTTTTCAGATAGGAGGTCTACATGGGTTTTAGAAGGAACATTGGATCGACACGAACATGTCGAGTACGCAATGGGTATATTGAGATAGAAGACTCTAACGTAACCTACCCAACTACAATACCAGTCGACACTGGTTGGCAGTGCAACATGTTTGAGAGTCCAGTAGTGTCATTTATCATTATTGATGGAGACGACATTTACATCGGAACTCAGTATGGTGCAGTTGGCAAGTATCGATACGATGGGTTACTTCTGGCACTGTACACGTGGGAAGCTCCACACGACAGTCCAGACCTAGTCGGGTACTACAATGACAGAGGGTTTATACGAGAAGCGCGTGCATACGAAGATGACCCAAGGACTATATTAATCAGAGGCTCGCGTAGAACATTCAAACTTGATGATGGTATGATTCCGGAGAAAATAGATGAAGAGGATTCTGAGACCGCGTTCATCTTGAGGTGTGCGATGGTCAAAGAGACAGGTCTTCATGTAGAGCTGGAAGGAGGTGTCTTGGTAGATGAAACAAAACATGGTCACTGGGAAATTGACCCAAGCCTTTCCACGGTACCGACTTTACAACTCTGATTCCCGAAGACGAGCAGCTGGTATATGGAGATTAGCGGGTGGCGGGATCGTCGAAGCTGACTATTATGATTACGACACATGGCATATCGGACCATACTACTTCAGATGTAGGTATGGGTATGTCGTAGATTTCTATGTAAAGAAGTCAACACCACCAACCTATCTCTTGTTTCAGGAACTGCTAAGCACTGACACTGGTATCGCAGCTTACTTCGTCAACAACACCTACATCTGTGTCGTCTATCCGGACTCACTGAAGTATATTAACATTGAGGACAAGAGTTATAATACGTTCCAGTTCGATCCTGGAGAAATAGTTGTTAAACCGACCATGAATGTTGGGCTGGTTAAAACATATACAATGTGTGGGGCAGTACCTTGTGTTCCATACAGACTGCAATTAGATCTAACAACCTACAAGCTTTACTTGGGGAACGGTGTGTGGGCAGATATACCAAAAGGTACTTTCCCTGCCAAGGTGGATGAGCCGGAATACGCAATGTACAAGCGTCTGCTCGACACTCCTAATGCACAGGCTGTTATGTTAGATTCGATCACAGGGAAAGAAATATTTATAGGAGGATAGTATGATTGAGGACATCTTAAGCAGTCTCGGTTATATCGGGATTGGAGGAATTCTTTTCCTTGTTTTCATCGTGTTCTGTTTAGTGAAAGGTGGAAACAACAAAGGCGGAAACAATAATGGTGGGAGTAGCAACAATAACCAGACTCCTCCTACTCCACCACAGAATAATACCCCGCCACAGCAGTAATTAACGGAGGTGGACATTTTGAATTTAAAAGATGTTGGGTATGCAATCGACGCATCACTACAGGAAGAATATAAAGATTGGATCGAGAAGATTAGTGAGTACGCACGAATAATTGAGGAGCAGGACGCTATACTTCGTTCAGACGAGGCTCAAGGAGATAGATCAGAGAATGCTGTATTCATTAACGCCGTAGATGCGAAGCAGGAAGCATCCCATAACAAATCTGTATTACAGGAAAAGATAAATAAATTCGATACCACCTTTAATATCTACAGAACCACGGAACACGAGCCGAGCAATGTAGTGCAGGTAGGTTCAGTGGTGAGGTTTACAATCATCGAGGATAATAAGGAATTCACAGTAAAGATTGTACCTAAGGAAGCAGCTGCTCCACTGAAGGATGCTATATCTGATACATCAGCCGCAGGCAGCGCTCTACTTAATAAGAGAGTAGGTGACATTGTAAGATGTCAGTCCGAAAGAAAAACGTGGTCATTTAAAATACAGGAGGTATATTAAAGTGATTTATACTGCGAAGTTAGCAGCTCCGGTCAAAAAGGCTTACGGGGAGCGATGCTACGGAACTAACATCCAGAAAATCTGCGAACAGCTTAGCTTAGACCCGGAAGTTTCTGGAATGGAAGCGTGTGTGCTCTGTCCTAAGGATGTGGCAGGAATCATGCGTAAGAAAGTGCAGCTTGCCATCGAGGATAAGAACCCTGACGTTTGCGTTATCTACATTTACAATAATGAAAAAGAAGCGGATCTTGTTGACACACCATTCAAGAAACAGGTAAAGAAAACAACTCCGGATGTTGTTAAAGATATTGTTGAAGACTGTATGGGAAATTACCTGTTAAGTGCTAAGAAGACTGTAGTCAGCAGAGATGCCAAGGTGACAAAGACCATCAACTCTAAGCCAGAAGATGTGCAGGTAACTGCTGGTGGACTGAAAGGTGGCTTGTTTAAGAACAAGGCCGCAGCTGCCAAGAAAGACAATCAGGAAGTCGGAGACGAGCTGAAGTATGATGTAGCTCTGGATTTATGGTACAAGATCGATGCTCTCGGTAATCAGATTTATATAAATAAAAAGACCGGTAAGGAAATGACCAAGATGCAGGTAGAAGCACGTAAGACCAGAATCAAACAGGGTTCTTACAAGCTTCCTAAGACTTTGCCTGAGGGTGCGAGACCTGATCCAGCCGATGCTGAGAATGTGGAAATTCCAGATGACTTAGTAGTCGGAGATATCGAAGATGATGATATCCCTGTAAATCTTGGAGAACCGAAAGAGCCGGAATCTCCGGTTGTTGAAGAGCCTGTAAAGCCGAATCTCGAAGAGCGCGTAGAGAGCGATTTCGAGCGTAATCTCAAGGAAGTATCAAACTTCCATGATTGGGGTTTATTCAAGGAAGCTATGTCCAAAGACGCGGCTATCCGTCAGCTCTTAGAAGAGAACACTACGTATCAGGGTGTAGTTCAAATGCTGAGTGTTCTTGATACTGAAATCAAGACCACCTACTACGATAAGGGACTTACTTCTCAGCAGAAGTTTGAGAAAGTACTGGAGATTGGAAATAAGCGTTCTACGCTCATGGCAACCCATAATGATATCCTTGCTCGCAAAGTTCTTAATGTTATCGACGCTGTGACTATCGGAGCTCGACGTACCGTGAATGACTTACTTGACGAGCATCGTAAATCCATGGAGCAGATCACTGTGTCTAAGGAGGGACTTTTCGACGAAACAGAACTGCACAGACTTGTGGATATGAGGAGCAAAGCTATGTGCGAATTGCTTGCTCTTGTTAAGAGCACAATCCAGCTATATCAGGCTATGGATCTTGAAGTATCTGATGTAATTCTTGATATGGATAAGAGACTTCCTTCCGATAACGAGTACATCAATGAGATGGTTGGAAGTGCAGCCGAAGTTCTCACTCCTACCAACAGTATGGAGTTAGCAAGAACCATGATGCGTGCTTTACAGGAGAAACGTGAGGCTTTTGTCCTGATGGAAGAGCAGGTACGTAAAGTTATCGACAGCATCAGGGAGTTATTCGATAGAGACGAGGCTATTATCCAGTATCAGCAGCACATTACCCAGATGTTAAAAGCACACAGAGTCGAAGATGCTGTTATCATTGATTCTGTAATCAAGAACATTCTGAATGTTTACATCGGTCAGCGTGGTTCAGGTCTTACCGCTACTGCGCTCACCTGGAGTGGTTGCTTAGCAAGAAGACGTAACACTCTGTTAATCGATCTGTCTAATGAAAGCAAACTGGGAGACTACGGCGAAGATGTAGTTGACTTAGACGAATTTATGCGTCAGAGAATCGACAGACCTCTTTGTGTTGTGGCTGGAACTGTACCTGACGTTGAAGCATTAACAGAGTTAATTACCGAACTCAAGACCAGACTCGACTACTACGCACATATCAATGTGATTTTAGACAGTACTCAGTTAGAATATGCAAAGATTCTTGCGAAAGAATCTCTGACTGTAAACTACATCACCAACTGCACCAAGGACAACATGGAAGAAATGGGCAATGTCTATGCTTCTGTTGATGTGAACAATGTTGCTCAGAAAGTACTCATGGTCAATCCAACCATTGACGTACTGAAAGTCGCTGAGTACATGAACATTGATGTAACATCAACCAAGTGCATATCTATTCCAGATGTTCCGAAGATCAAGAGTTGTGGAGTATTGCAGGACAAGCCGTACGAGTACGTAGGAGTAAGAACAGTATTTGAGGAAGCGTTTAAATGAGATCATTGCAGGGGCAGCTCAACGCTGCAGATTTACAGAACGTAAGAGAGAAAACTCGATTACAGTTCATGGATAATGGTAAGCAGTTTGTGACCCCTGAGGCTCTGGTAGTACATCAACAGAATATCCTACCCGATGATGTACTACTAGAGTTATGCAAAGAGGAATATCAGAGTGATGATCTTCATGTGCCGAGACGGGAATATATTCCACGTGATATGCTCGACAAATTCCGTGGTACGAATTGCGTCCCTATCAAATACAGTGCCGCTACTAACACAATGACGGTGGGAGTACTGCCGGAGTTGTCGCGAACAAGAGACTTCAATGTAGGAATGTCAGTAAATGAAGTGCGCGTACCGATATATTACTATGTGCAGAATTACACTGACTACTACGGAAGACCCTCGTTCATCTTACCACTGCCAACTAAAGACTATTTGGACTTTATCTACGCAGAAGCGTTAGCGTTGAGGGCTTCCGACATTACTATTTACAACACAAGTAAGTATACTGCGGAAGTTATCTATAACGCAAGAAAGCGGTTGGTTCACAGTAAGAGAACTCTCGAGGGAGAGCAGGTACTGCCATTAGCTAAGATGCTGGCTACCTCAGCACATGGGACTTTTGACGAATCAAACGAGGAGCCGAGATTCTTCTCTATCAGAATTGACCTTCATAACAGAGGTCGTGTCGTTGTGAATAAAACATACTACGGGTGGTGCATCACTATTCGTGTACTACCAGATGACTTATTGACAACAACGTTGGAAGAATTGAATATCAAGCCAAATGCTTGTGAGTTCATACGCAATCATGTTCTGAGTAAAGAGAAAGGATTACGGTTATTTATCGGTGAGACCATGTCCGGTAAGAACACAACTATACTTTCAAGCCTACTCGAACTCGTAGCTGAGGACAGGTACAAGATTGTATCTGTAGAAAGCCCTGTGGAGATTCTGGTAGATGGTATAGTTCAGATTAATACCGAGACCGAAGAGATGTTTGCCAAGAACGCAGACTCACTGTTACGTCAGAACCCTGATATTGTCTATTTCACAGAGATTACAGAAAAGACGGCTTACTCTATCTTGAAACAATCAAACACATCAAAAGCAGTGTTCAGTTCTGTACACGCTAACAGTATCGCTGATGTTATTTCCAGACTTATGGATATCACATCGGTAGACTCCGATAGAATAGTGCAGACACTACAGTCATGCGTCTATCAGGTGTTAGTGCGTGACGAAGAACGCGATAGGATTTACCCAGTAAATAAATGCGTCCATTTCGATGAGGCGCTGAAAGCCAGACTGTACGGACAGCCTGTGTACAAGAAACGAGAAATCATTAAGGAGGTGGAGGACGCGTGGGAGTCTTAGAGAAGTACAAGTACGTCAATAACTACGGAATCGAGGTAGAACCTCCCAAAGGGTATACGCCGCCAGTTACGAAGAAAGAGCGGAAGTACGTGGCACCTAAGGCTATTCCTGTCACAGTAGCTGATACTAACCCACGTTCTGCCGACTTTATAACTGCTCATACGTTACAGGACTATAGGAGAGCATCATTCAATCTGGTGCTGCTTCCGCATGTCGATTTGGCGTATGATATTATAGCCAAGGAGGTCTACGGGTTGAGTGAATGTTTATAGTTTGAGAGCTATGACATTAGATAACAAGCCGATAGAGTTCACGGTTTTAGATGTACCGGTAATTGTGGGCGAGGATAGGTGCGTCCTACTGAACCGCAAATTTTCGCCCATATTAAAATATAGTACGATAGTGATAGGTTCTGACATTGGTCTCTATGTCGGAGATGTCTTAAAGGATATGGCCGGTAATCTGTGGTATGTTACTTATAACCGTGGGTTCATGGCTGTGTCGAAGAATGGAGAGATGCGTCCATTGTCGGACTTTAGAAGATTAAAGGTAGAACGGCAGGCCACGCAGAGAGAAAGGGAATTGTACTGCCCGGTTACATACAAATGCAAGTACAGATATCGAGACAAGATTTTCGTACATGAAGATATAGTCGGTAAATTAAAGAACAAGCTGGTTGTGTCAAAGGTTGGACAATTAGTTGTGCCTGAAGAGATTCAACAGGATACCGATATCTATATCAACGATAAACGCATTTTCTTAGGAGACGAATATGAAGGAAAGAAAGTGCTGATGTGCTATGGTAGAATATGTACTCAGTCAGATCTGGGAGCATATGATATAATAAGAAAAGAATACTTAACAAAATCAGGAGGAATTTAAGTTATGTATAAGAGAGGTTTAGACGCAGGTGGAAGCGAAGTAAGATGTGCAAAGAGTGCTAGTGATATTTATACTGCACCATCTCCCTGTATGGAGATTAAAGCTGACGACCCTGTTAAGGCGCATATCATTGAGGATTCCACTCTGGACTTCCAGATCAAGAAATCTCCATGTGTATCTCTGATCGGCAGAAGATTCGTAAAGGGAGTAGCTATGAATCAGTATTCTGGTGACATGCTGATTTGCGATAATCAGACCGTAAAGGTTACTCAGGATGTGACCTACGTGAATATCTTCTATGCTCTGGCTGTTGACTGTCTGCGCAGAGGTATGAATGATGTGAACTATCAGATCGCAGTTTGTATCCCAGCAGCTGAGTATTTCGATGACAACAACAATCGTATCGAGCAGATGAAGAATAACCTTGCTGGCGATGTCGCTATCTATTTCCCGTTAGCTGACAGGACTATCAGATTCCACATCGAACACAACCAGATCGCAGTAGCAGCTGAGGGCGTTATCGCAGCTATGCGCTACAGAACCAACAGAGATTTCGTACTGAAGAACACAGTAGTTATCGACGTAGGATATAGATCTACAGACATTACCGTACTGCTTAAATTCAGTCCAGTAGGTAAAGGTGCAGCTTCCAGACCGATTGGCGGAATCAACCTTGAAGCAAATATCCAGTCTCAGCTCGAGAGGGATAACATCTTCACAACTACTGAGAATATCCGCAAAGCACTGACTACTATTTATGTTCAGAATGGTACAGAGCTGACCGATATCACAGAATACGTGGCTCAGGCAAAAGATCTTGATGCTCCTGATTACATTAACAAGACTGTGGAGTTAGCAGCTGAAGATGATATTGTACTTGACAAAGCAGATGTGGAGGAGGCAGTACGCAAGCATTACATTACTCAGGGACAGACTATCGTGGATATCACTACTTATGTCCACAATGCTAAGGAGCTGTTCGCTGATACTGTACATCGTTCTGTACTGGATGTTATCAATGCAAAGATGTTAAGCATTGGTGATATCGCAAACGTTATGTGCGTAGGTAGACCTTTCTCCGGAGATACTTCTGATCCATACAATCTGGTAAATCTGTTACGCAGAAAGTTTGTTGGTAACATTAACATGTTTGCTGTTCCGGACGCTGGTATTGTTAATGTTGTTGAGCTGATCAACGGTATCGGTACTGACGAGTGATTTACAAAATTCCGGATGAACTTGTTCCGTATCTGGAATATATTCCGGAAGAAATGCTGAGCGATGTTATTACGGACGCACTGAAGGCTGCAATCTTTGAGCCATCAGTGCCGGTTCAGCAATCCCAGCCCGTAACTTCAGCATTTGACATGTCCCAGTTACTGGAGCAAATTAAAGGTCTTATTGGAAATGATGTGCAAGCACCTACACCTGTTGTCAAAACAGAAGAAGCCAAACCGTCTACAGTAATAACGACTACGGTAACAGATGGCGTAGATGCAGATTTACAGGATATTGTAGGAGCGTTTGCGAACAGTTTATTTAAGTGAGGTATAACATGGATGTTGTTAATGCGATCCTCAGTGAAGAGGAAGTTTTAGACATGCCACAGGAAACGCTCAGTGCTTTTACTGCGGTATTCAATAGTGAAATGCTTCGCAATGTAAATGATTACATGAAGCGATCAGACGCTAATCCATCTGTAGTAAATAAGTTAAGGGAATGTGGCAGCCTGGCTCTTAAGGGATCTGTATTCAGTACGCAGGTTACTGATAAGAACATCCAGCAGATGGTGCGTAAGTGTGACCTGCGGAGTTTACCGGATTTGGCGTATAACCACGAGGTAGATCTGAACGAAGTCATAGATGCGCTGACATGGCTCAGCGAGAACGAGATGGAGTTACAGGCTACTATCGCTCCTCGTACTGAGGATAAGTATAAAGCAGCTCTGGAAGAGGTAACAAAGTACCAGAAGAACTCGGAGTTCAACCATCAGCACAATATCCCAGTTATTATGAAAAGTTACAAGACTACTCTCTTCTGCCCAAAGCAAGAGAAAGCTAGAAAGACAGATACCAGTAGACTCGCAACAAATAGACTGTACTGGAAGATGCAGCTAGTTGCTTCAAAGTATCTGGATTACTGTATTTCGAAAGGTATCAGCAGAACTATTGCAGGTGAGTGCTAATGAAAGTATTACGCATATTTGATGTATCTCCATTTGTACACGCTGGTGCGGTCAACAAGTACGCTATGTTATTGCCGGAACTTGTTGATAATGGGGAGAGTTTCGAAGAGCGGCGTATTTACGCCGGAGGAGCGTCACTCATTTGGAATGTACTCTACTATGAATATGGTAAATGTGATATGGTATTCTGCTGCGACAGATGGCCTAGCGTAAAACAGGGTATGTACGAGTATTACAAGGCAAATCGCGAACACAAAGAGGGAATACACAAAGCCAAAGAAGTCACCGAGTATATACTCAATGATTGCGGTTTTACAGTATTAGCCGAAGAAGGATACGAGGCCGATGATTTCATTTATTCGCTTGTACGAGATCACAAGAAGCACTACGATCATATTTACATTTACACTGGAGATTCTGATCTATATTTCCTTGTGAGTGACAACGTCACAGTACTACCTAACAGTTCCAGATCGAAGACTGTCACGAAGCAGAATTTCACATACACAGCACGTACAGGCAAGTACACGCCGTACAACGCATTAACGTTCTACAAAATACTGGAGGGGGATAAATCAGATAATATACCACCGCTCCCGGGTTATTTACAAAGTGTAGTACGTAATGTATTCGACAAAGAGATTTATCATCCGGTATTAGGCGACAAGGAAACTGTTAGTCAGTTACTCAACCCTCTCAATCCGGAGATAGCCCATCAAGTCAGTTTAGTGTTCCCATTAGATATGCAAGTTCCCAGTGAGTTTGCTACGGGAGATAAAATACGAATTGCTGAATGGGGAAATGCTTTCCGTAATAAATTGTGGAAGCATAATAAAGGAATACCAGCTCATATCCAGGAAAAGATCGAAGAAATGGCTGATATGGGCTTGTACACAGAAGTATAACTGCGATTTGGGCGGTTAATAAAAACCGCCCTGTATTGCAAGAACTTATGGGGGTCCAGGTATATATTATTGTGTGAGGACTATCATAAGAAAAATGGAGGTGCTACTATGTTAGCAATAATTCTTATCGTTGTGTTTTCAGGAGCAGTATGGGCGTACAATTACTTTTGGACGTCGAACCCAATTAAGGATGTACTACGGAACACCATGCTTGCGTTATCATTAGGTATTGTGTTTGCGTTGCCAATAGGCGAGTGGCAAACAGAATACATTGAGGACACCGAACCTATTACCGGTAGAATGGTATATGTACCATCGTGTGAACACCATGTAGAAGAAGGTGGTCACCCGACTTACATTACACCTAAGTACACGAGTTGGTTAGCTTGTTGTTTTGATGATGAGGACAAGCTTATTCAATACTGCTCAGAGTGCTACACAAGAGAAGAAGCTATAAATATGTATATCGCACAGAGGTGATTGAAATATGTCAGTTATAAACGTAACAGAGGATAACCTTCTGTCGGTGCTTGCGACAAACAAAGAGTTAGAGTTATACCCAGAGCCGTACAGAAGCAATGGAGATATGGAGTTAGTAATATCTTTTGATGTATACTTAAATTTCATACAAAAGTATCTGGGCGTAGATAACTATTTGTCAACACCGTCACTCGATTTGAGATTTTATTTAGACCATGATATGACAGACACACTGTTGCGTTGTTTCTACAAAGACATTGCAGTAGGAGTGGTCAAGGAAATTTGGTATACAGATGTGAACGCCCAGCCAACAAAACTAACTCACACCGTAGCTGGGTGTCCTAATCTGGGGGAAGCTTATATCAACGGGATGCATCAGGCATTTACGGCTGATATAGTGAAGGCTCAGGACGAACTCTTGAAGTACATGAACGGGTTGAATTACAAGTTACCGCCTATAAAGACAATTCGGTTTAGAGATGAATTGAATTATGCTTCATTGCTCTATGCTATGTCTCTTGCATGTACTAAGGTAGGGTACTGCCGTTGGAGTTTGGAGAGGAGCCACACATATGCAAGTTCAGGATTTGATAACTGATTTCGGCTTAACAGTTGATAAAGCGGATTTAGTTTTAGAATATTTGAGAGAAGTTGGGAGTGAGGGAGATTGCGATGTTTTCAATGCAGTCATGACAGTTAACAACGTGTGCAACAAGCACAGTGAAATAACTAGCTCACCAGCAACATGTGACACAATCAGAAACATCTATTCTGGATTACCTCATTATTATACGAAAACATTTGGTGATAAATACCTGATGGGGTATACAGAATTTCTACTGAGAGGTGGAATAATTTAACCGGTGTCGGCTATATTAAGATGTGAGATACTAAAGCGTATTCCGGGCAAAGACCCGTTTACGAGGAGGGCTGTATATAGGGCAGTTCTGCTAAATATAATATTATATTATAGGAGGTTCTATTATGGACGCAAATGCAGTAAACAACATTTTGATTCGCTTCGCTCAGGAAGGAATCCAGACACCGGACGCTATCGAGGCTACCAAGGCTGATATCCTGGCTTCTATGCCGGAAGCAGTAAAAGAGTCTATGGCTAATCTGTCCGATGACGAGAAGATCGCAAGCTTTATGGACGCTTACTTCGCAGGTAAGAAGGGTGTAGCAGAGCAGGCTGAGCCTACTCAGAAGAAGACTATCGCTCCTGTAACCAGCAGCTTGTCCGCAGAGGACGCTATGAGCATCCAGAACTACTACGATCTGAACGCTGAGAAGATGGGCCTGAGAGCAAGCAAATCTCGTGTTGTATGCCTGTTGACTGACAAGCCTGTACTGGCAGCTATTCATGTTAACGGTGCTAAGCTTAAGCCTACTATCGGCGAGAATACCGAGAAGAATTTCGACAAGTGGAAAGATCAGCTGGTTGACACTCCGGAGAACAGGCAGGCTTATGCTGAGCTGAAAGAAGCATTCATGAAAGGTGAGGAGATGGAAGTCTACATCAACCCGGATGCTAAAGAGAAGAACATCGGTTTCACCGTTGAGACTACAGATGACAACAATCAGCCTGTTACCTTAAACATGACTAAGGAAGATGCTCGTGACTTTCTGCTGACCAGAGTTCAGGGTGTGATCGCAGCTACCAGCGAAGATACTATCGGCATCAGCATCAGATTCATTGCTAAGAGAAACAACTCTGCAACTGATAATGAGGCTAACGCTGGAATTGATGGTACTGTAAGAGTAGCTGTTCAGAACAACAAGGCTCTGAAGTCCAATCCGGATCTGAAGGTTTGCACCTGCGCAATTCTGGAGACAAACGGACAGAGAACAGTTAACGACCAGTTCAATGCTAAGACCGCTAAGTACTTCTCTATCTATACCGGTAAGAACAAGAGCGATGGTACTCCGATTACCCGTAAGGTAAGAATGACTGGTAAGACTTCCGTTTACGTTGTTGAGCGTAAGCCGGAGTACGTAACTGTATTCGGTCAGGCTGTAAAGGCTAAGGGATTCGGTATGACCAACAAAGAGCGTGCTAAGGTTCTGGAGAACTGTAGAAAGGCTATGGCTCTGCTTACTTCTGACGCTACCAAGGCAACATCCAATGCTATGCGTACAGCAAGAGCTCAGATCCTGCAGGGCAGAGGAACCAACTCTCCCATGAACTTCAGCTAAGCGATCCTATGCGCTGGGAGGGACATTAAGTCTCTCCCAGATTTTTCTATTAGGAGGTAACTATGAACATTGCCGGTGATATGGAAACCCGAATTGTCGGGTTTGGACTCACACAATCTGATGCCATGAAAGACTTGCAGTTCAATCTTGAACGTAGTGGTAAGTTATCGGCATCACGTCTGGAGAGAAGAAAGGAAATACATGCCTGGTTGCCAAAACCTAATCTGCTTCACGTCAAGGGTATTGGTGCTATTCTGTATGATAACAACTTCTTCATTAACTTACAGACACAGCGTAAAGTGAGAGCACGCATTAAACCCCTGTCCCATTACTTATGCTTATTCAGTGCATTTGATGGGAAGTTGAGTTATGAGGACTTCACGATTACAATATCGCCAGAAGTCAATAAGTTTCTAGGGAATATCTCAGACAAGTTCTTACAGCTCTGTGATTTCCCATATATAAAACCCGTAGAGGATTTTAAGATTAAAAACTACCATAGAACTGTTATACCTGACATGGCAGTTTGCGAGACCTACAACAACTCCATTGTTCTTAGTATGAAGAATCATGGGGCAGAAGTAGATTTAACTCCCGGAGCTGACAATGACAGTCTGCTTGCGTATTTGCTAGCAGCTAATGGATATGTGTACGATGGATATTCTATTAAGGAGTGTTTACATGATTAAATACAATGGAGAAGTTGATAAGAAATTCAACGACTTCACAGAGAGGTACGCCGACATAATTACGGTGACCAAGAAAAGAACACCACACGAGCCGGATTTATCTGGAGTATTTGTGGCATCTTCATTCTACTTTGATATTAAGTTAGACGGAGTATTGTACAAGGTTATTGCAGTAGGAGATTATGGGTATGGGTTCTGTCCTTACATTGTACCCAAGTCATTTCCTAAGAATTGTCTCACACATAAACTTACTTATGTGGAAGATGTTAACGATTATCGATTACCGGATATCGGGCATAACAAGGATTACTACGAGTCGAGAATTATCCCAGAGGTTCTAACTCCTACAGATATTATCAGTGACGATGCTTACTTCGACAAGAAAAAGTTTATACTGTCAACTTTATATTCCTTATGCATGGACTACAGAGATGTCATGTCCGATGCTCTGGGTGTACCAGCGAAAGAAGTATTTACTACAACCCAGTTGTGTGACTTCTTCTCAACGTTCCCGTGCAAATCAGCAGATTACTATCAGATAAGGCAGGATGTGCAAGATGACCTTCTGGACATTTGGAATCATTACGATTGTCGTACTTAATTTACTAGGTTCGATAGGATTATACAGTATTGCTCGGTACACATGTTTAGGATGTGCATGGTTAAGTTTAGTACCTGTAGTAAATCTAGTGTACTTGTGCGCAGTTGCAGATAAGCTGAATGTCGAGTCTATGGAATGTGACTGGTCAATACATGCATATGTCGCTATTTCAGCAATCACTCTGTCTATCATAGGATTCTTTGTGCAGAAGTACATTCTCACTGATATGACTATTATTGCAGGTAGGATAATGTTCTGTACAGGGATGGTCACATTCATACTAGATCTAAGTATGGCGTACTATGAAATCATAGATAAAGCGTTGCCGTTGTTCTGGATTATGTTCATCCTATCAGCTCCCGTCGGATTTGCACCACTATTGTTCATTGGAAGTTTTACATTACCGAAGCGCATGGAGGCAGAACTGGAGGACATGCATGATTACGATGTGGATAATGGCTAACCAGATAGGCATGGAGTGTAAGTGGTTACTATTCCTGCCATTTGAGCACTCAGCGTACAGAGGTCTAGTAGCCGATGCTTATATGCGTGAGCAGGGAGAGAGGAGTCCGGACTTGTGTACATATGAAGCGGTAACCACGATATTAGCTTACGCTGTGGCTTTGTATCGATTTAAGTACAGGGCAGAAGCTTGGTTATATCCGATGCTCGCACTGTCTATAGTGAAAGCTGTAATACGGTATGCCGAATATGTTTGCATTTATGGTTTATATTTTAAACACAAATGTTTACTGGCTGCAGTAAGTCTTATTCCTGGAGTTAGTCTACTTTGTGCTTTGAAAGTAAGGAGAGCTTAATGCTAAAAAGACCACATACATTTGATGATATCATTGGACATGAAGTATTCAAGAAGTATTTCATCGAAAGAATTAAACGTGGTACATTGCCACAGTTTATAGTGCTTGAAGGACCGGAAGGATTGGGCAAAACTTCGATTGCGGAAGTAATCGCCATAACAGTAAATTATGGCTTTGACGATTCTCCGCAGAAGACAAAGGCAATTCAAGAAGTAATCGACAATAGACATTCTATTGATTGTATCAAGAAATTCAACATGGCAAAAGACTCAGGTAAGGATACGGCAAAAGAGGTATTAGCCGAATTGTCACCATCTATGTCTACTACTGGAAGAAAGGTAGTTATATGCGACGAGTCCCATGCTATCGTAGAATCTGCACAGGATGTGTTTCTTGTGGAAACAGAGTATATTCCAAAGAACACATACCTGATTATGTGTACGACAGATAAGAGTAAGTTAAAAGCTACACTTTTATCGCGAGCTGTGTGTATACCCCTGTCAGCGCTAACAACTTCTCAGATGGTACAAGTTCTCAAGAAAGAAGCAGCGTCGAGAAATCTGACAATCCAAGGTGGAGACACTATGTTAAGAATCATCGCAGAGTGGGCAGATAACAAGCCTCGTGCAGCTCTCAACATACTGAACGCTTTTGGTGAGAATGATGTAGTGTCGACTGAGATGGTGCGTGAGTTTATCGGATCGATGGATATCTCAGAGATTCTACCGCTTGTAACTTCGCTGGCTGGTTCTCTAACCTATGGATTAACATTCATCTCAGAGATGAAGTTCTCCGACGGGCTTGTCGACTCGCTGGTTGAAGTACTGAGAATTAAGATGGGACAGCCTTCATATAAAGTATCGTTAGAGCAGTATCAAGATGCTAAGCGTAAGCTGGAGAATGTTCCGGAAGAAGCGATTATGAAATTGCTTCACAGTGTGGCCGGCGCATCTAAGCTTAATCGTGCGACAATGGTATCTGCATATATCAGTGCTCATATGTCGTATGAAAGAATATTTAACTCCGGACGAGAAGTACTCGTCGAGGAGCAGACTCAGAAGCTGGCGAGTAGAAGCTTAGCTCCTGATGTGAAATCACACGAGCACATCAAAGCACCTACACTTGATGATATGCTTGCGAATAGTAACCCAATTGGAGGCTTTTAATGGAATGGGTTAAGTTGGTTCTCGATGTTGTGTTAACACTAATATTGACGGGAGCATTTATATACTTTGCGTTCGTAGAACGAAATGCTATTTTCACCTGCTGTGTTTGCATCCTATTTGGAATAGTTACGAGCATAGCAAATATAGGAGATAAGAAAGATGACGATTAGAATATTATGCATCGTGGTTGCCCTCATCACAGCTGTATAGATAAGTTACAAGATTGGACTGTCCAGAGGATGGACAGCATTCTTCACGCTGTTAGTTAGCGCTGCCGTGGGTTTCCTGGCAACTATAACTCCGCTTAATTATGATGAGTATGTAACTACTGTTAAGTCGTACCAGACACGCGTAGTCTCTAGGTATCTTGCTGAGAGAATAAAACCTCCGGCAATGATGGCGTCTATCGTACCAGTGGTAACTCCAGTACGTACAGGATATCGGCCAGATTGCTACGTCTCTGTGTACAATGGAGAATCGGATTCTCTGGTATTCTCAGTATCAGATACTGACTATGGAACATTACTTGAGGGTAAGGAAGTTACCGTAACATATTACTACATTAATGATACTCTGTACAATGTGAAATTAAACAATTACAATTGCGCCAATAGAATAGATCTACGTGATAGCAATATCTTTACTCAGTATAAACTACTCAAGGAAGCACTGAATTCCAAAGCACTTAAGGAGGGACTCGAAAACGAATAAAAAGATAATAGCGGTAGCTATAGGTTCTCTGTGTGGTATAGCATTTTATTATCACATGAAGAAATCTGAGACAAGTGAGACTTACACAGTCTTGAGTGCTACTGTTAAAGATAAGTACATTAAAGACACTGAGTATTGGGAGAGCTGTATTCTTGTAATCGGAGACTATGAGTTTGCGGTTCCTGAGGGAATATACAGTAAAACCCACATAGGAGATACAACAACCCTGAAGTATTTTTACGATAATGGCAGATTACTCAGAGTTCAATTTGGAGATATAGATGGGAGGAAAGCTGATGGTGATATCAAAATACATCACGATGCGGGACTACAGTAGAACTCTGTGGTTTCTGCTTATAGCAATTATGTTCCTCTCTGTTGTGGGAGATTATCCATGTCAGGCGCTTGGAATATGGGCAATGTTATTCGCTGGATACGGGATTGGTATTCCATCTATCGATAAGAGATATATCATAATGAGTACCGTCTGTTACATAGTTGCAACTATTTTATTTATGGCAGGAGAAGGGAGATTTATCTCAAAAGTACTTATGACAGAAATGAGTTATTACTACACCAGTAACTGGAACGACTGGGTTGGTTCAGATTTATTCTCGTACTGCAGCATAGCTATCGTGCTTGCTTGTATCTGGTTAGTATGATTTGCCCCTACTGCGGAGAAATTATTGTTGAGCCGAATAAGGAGCATTTCTTTCCGCAAATGATATATCCCAATGAGTGGGACTTCTATGCGTGTAGGGAGTGTAATAGACTTAAAGGTCAACATATTGTATACCCGAAAGGAAGCTTATTCAGATTACTGCCGAGTGAGTTATCACTTAAGAAGTTCACATATTTGTGGAAGGTATCAGGGAATATAAAGTACCTAAATATTCTGCCGGTAGCTAAGATGAAAGATATTTTCGAGGAGCGGAAGTGGAGCTATGAACCATATCTGTTCTCAATAGACGAACGCAAGTTCTATGGGTTAGATAGACTCAAAGAAATATATGCGTTTTATGTTACTAATATAAATACAAGACCTGGTGCGCTTGCACTTGTTATGTCAAGTCAGTATTCCCACATCTATTTCATACACGAGTATTCCCACACTATATACAGTCCATTCCCTGAAGTAAGACCAATAGCTATAAAGGATTTCCTTGAAGCTCATGTACAGGGTTGGCTTATGTATGGTACTACTCGTAACGGAGTATGGAAGACTGTGCAATCCTATACAGATTATTTTGAGAGATTGCTAAGTGCACCATCTTGTATGGAGATGCTTCAGTATAATTATAAGTAAGGAGTATTTTAATGGAGAGATTATTGCCGTTTCTGATTGCTGGTGCTTTTATTGTAATAGCGTACGTACTATACAGCGGACTCTTGTTACAGATATAGGAGTAGTGTGCACCATAAGAAGATCCGCTGTATAGGGAGGAATATTGAATGGAAGTTGGATTATAGGTCTAACAGTAGCTAAAGTTAGTATGACAACTGCAGCACTTTCATTGGCATATACTTGCCTGGAGGTGTTCCAGTGTGCCACTTATATAATATAGTACACAAGGAGGAACTAACCAATGGGACGTGGTGGCGAAGGAAGTGGAGGTAGTCACGGAGGTGGCGGAGGCCATTTCAATTACGGAAGCAGTAGAGGCGGTGGACACTCTCGCGGTGGTGGACGCTCCAGCTCGAATTATAACCCAATGTACCGAACTTCTTACTACAGACCAATGACACCGTTAGGCGGTACGCTCAGTATCGTACTAGCTATAATTGTTATAGTAGCAGGACTGATCGCAGCGAGACCAAAATATACAGCAGAGTACGATTGAGAGATCAAAGCTCGACAGTTCGTTATGTACGAGAGTCGATACGTGGTATCAAGATGATATTAATTGGATACATGACGAGAAGACATTACTCAAAGGTCTCAAGACGTTCTATGACAAGACAGGAGTACAGCCATATCTGTGGATTACCGACAATATCAATGGTAAGGCAAAACCAAACACCAGTGACTTTGAAACAGCTCTGAAGTCTAAGTACTCAGAATTATTCAAAGATGAAGGTCACGTTATTGTATGTTTCATGGAAAGCAGTCCATCAGTGTACGCTACATATTACTGGGCAGGAAGTGCTGCCAAAGGAGTAATCGATGACGAAGCTGGCGAGATTTTGTTAGATGTTATCGACTCGAAGTACACTAGCGATTTATCTGACGAGGAAATGTTCTCTAAGAGTTTCAGCGACGCAGCTACAAGAATGATGAAGGTGGGGAGAACTACAAAGCAGCTAATAATTATAGCTGTCATCGTACTGCTCTGTCTCGGATTTGTTGTATCAGTTTACCTGTGGGTTAAGGCAAGAGCCAAGGCACGCGCTGAGGAAGCAGAAGAAACACAAAGAATCTTAAACACACCTATTGACGAAATTGGGGAGAGTGTGCTAAATAAATATAATAAGGAGAATTAAGATTATGGGATTATTTGACAGAATTGCATTTATCACTCGGAGTAAAGCCAACGCATTACTGGACGACTTAGAGGATCCGGTACAGGCAATCAATCAGACTATCGAGGATGCGACAAGAGAATACGCTCAGGTCAAAGCAGCAGCTGCTCAGGTTATTGCGGGGGAGACTCAGGCGAAGAACACTCTTAAGGAGTATGAGGATAAGTTAGCAGCATACAATAAGGCAGCAGAGAATGCTGTTCTCGCAGGAGATGATGCATCTGCAACCATTGCGTTGGATAAGGCAACTGAGTACGAGACTCTTGTTAATACTTGGAAAGTTAAAGTGGCTAATGCTACCAAAGATGCCGACGCTATGCGCAATAAGCTGAACGGTATGGCACGTGATATTAACGAGATGAAAGCTAAAGCCAGTGAGATCAAAGCAGACTTAGCCAATGCCGAAGCTTCTAAGGCAGTTTCCAAAGTACAGAAGGTTTCAGGTGAAAGTGCATTCAGCAGATTCGACAAACTGGCTGAGAAAGCCGAACGTGAGCGTGCTGAAGCTGAAGCTATGGCTAGTCTGGATCAGCCGATTCCGGATGCTGGTGACGATGTGCTCAACAGGTACGCTAACGGCGGTGGTGGAGCAACCTCTGCGAAGTTAGCTGAGCTTAAAGCAAGACTGGGTAAGTAATGATTAAGAAAGCACCATTGCTGGCGTCAGTTCTCTGTGTACTCAATCAAACACCTGTTAAAGCAGAGACCTATGTAGAACCCTATTCTCATGTGACCATTGAGATTACAGAGGACTACGCTAGCAGTAATGACTCATTCGGCTCTATTGAGTTGAATGGTAAATACATACAACTCCCGTGTAAAGCGTCACTGATATTCGACTTGGGATTCACTCCAGAGGAAGATATGCGTACTCCTGAGGAGGTATTTGATTATCCATACTATGATGAGGTAGGGTTATTTAGCCTAATTGGTGATGGTCACGAATCAAGTATACCAGTCAAGCTGCCTATGCTAGCAGCAGTCATTCTGCTAGTCGGTGTTACTGGTGGAATCTGTAGAGTTCTTTGGAGACAGAAGAGAACACAAGAGATACTCAATACACCACTCGAGGAGTTGGCTGATACTGTATTAAAGAAATATGGAGAGGAGGGTGACGAATGAAACGATTCGTATGTACGTTCCTGCTTATAATAGCATTAGGTTATATGGGAGTTTATTCGTGGTTCTTCTCTATTAAACCTGAAGTAGAAGGAAGTGCAGTCTGTCAAACAAGTGGTGCTGACCCAATCACAGTGACAGTACCTCTGGGCGGTACTCAGTATGCAGATGTAGTAGTTGATGGTATGAACACAGAGTTACTCGAATCTAACCAGTTGACTATCTGGAAATTTAATGACGCATCTGTATACAGAACAATGGACCATAGTCAAGGCAAGTCGCTAGGCAATGATACGTATTTAACAACAGCTAAAGAGGTGTTTAGAAAGTACGGTAATTATTACGTAGGTGTGCAAAGTGATAATGGTTATACACTGGACTCAAAAGAGGGGTTTTTGGTAAATAATGCATATACAGCTCCATGTCCTGAGATGAATGAGAAAAACCAATTGAAGGACTTACCGGATACGGCATTACCCGTTGAGTATGAGACTTCTGGTACATGGAAGCTTCCGTTTGATGTAATGGAGGTAGCTCTGTCTTCATCAGCAGATGATATGAGTTACTACAAAGAAGGATGGTATTTCAACTATAACTTCCGATATCAGAAACATGGAGACGCTGTAGTAGATGCAGCTACAAGGGTGTGTGCTCTGAGTCATGAACCGTTGGACTGGTGGTATGATGATGGGGAGTTATTCATTGTAAAAGCTGGGAATGAGTACGCTTGTGTAAAGCAAGACACGTACACCAGTTGCTACTTCATAAGTAGTAATGATTTGTCTTATATCTTATTAAACAAGTAGGAGAAGCTACGAATGGATTGGAAGATGTTCGTACTCTACAATGGAGTACATTATCGAGAAGCTATAGAAGAATCTACAGCTAACTCGAAGATATATGAGAACGTTGGGTTTGTTACTAAAAGAGAACAGCCAACTGAGGTAGTCGTTGCTGACATGAAGACACTCGATGCCGCTCTCAAACACAGGGAAGGTAAAACTTGCGTACTTAACTTTGCTTCTTTCAAGAATCCAGGAGGAGGGTTCCTGAGAGGGGCAGTAGCTCAAGAAGAGTATTTGTGTCAGAACTCTACATTATATAATGTTCTGTCAAAGTTTCCAGCATATTACGAAAAGAATAGACTGAACACTAATGATGCGCTTTACTGGGACAGGGCGATTTACTCACCGGGAATTGTCATGCTTCCGTGCGAAACAAAAGTTGATGTACTTTCATGTGCAGCTCCAAATGTTCGAGCAAGTCATGCACCTGACACAAAGAAAATACAGGCAGTAATGAGCCGCATTAAATTTGTGCTGGATATTCTGGAGAAAGAGGAGTGTAATACTGTTATACTCGGAGCTTTCGGATGTGGAGTATTTGGAAATGATCCGAGATTTGTGGCAAGGACATTCTGTAGTCAGGGAGTTTTGTGTCGTGGATTTAAGAAAGTAATATTCGCAATTCCAAATAGTAAGAGTGTAAACCATAGAGCGTTCAAGGAGGTTTATGATGACTTATAATAAGCTTAAAGAACTCGTCGGCTCGATGTTAGTCAGGGATACTTTCGATGAAGATAAAATTCCGGATATATTACAGAAAGCGGTACGTTATGGCGATAAGGAGAAGCTAGCATTGCTTATAGACTTGCTCAGTTGTGATATCGTGTATGGCACTGGCTATAACGCAGGAAATATTGCATATGAGATTGCTGGTATTATCAAGGACGCGGTTCCGGGTATCTTGGTGTGTTATGTTTCGTAGCCCGCAATGTTGATAATATACCTGCAGCTGTTGAAATTCTAGATTACTACAATAGTTTTGGGATTACCGTTAAACAGGCGGAGCCTATAATGGAGGCTATTGATTTTTATAAGAAAATGAGCAGATACGGATTCCAGCCACATGATACATTTTGGACATATAAGGAAAGTATTAGCGCTAATCTCATAGCACGGGAACTGAAGATATATGCTGATGTCATCAACGGCCGAAGCACTCTGTGCCCAGAACATGATGCACTTAATTATGTGTACAGGTCAATTTGTAAGTGCTATCCGGATGTTACAATGGAAACTGCTGCACAGTATTTACTGGATCACACTGAGGGTGCTTTCCATGCTAAGGTAGCAGCAGCTCAGGAAAGAATGTCTTCTGGTGGTAATACTGAGGAGGTTAAAAATATAGTTAAGGTGTTGGGAAGTTCAGCGCCAGAACTTCTGAAATGGGCAATGCTTAAACAGTATTTTATGACCAACCATCCAGAACTCAATGGGATTAAGATTCTTAAGAGAATGAAGCCTATGTTACGAGAACAAGACTTCGCCCATTTAGGAATGCTACTTATGTCAACAGATTTACCTAAACAAGAAAGTGAAGTTCCCGCGTTAGCTGAGGAGTGGTTAAGACATTTTCCTAGCGCATTAGTAACAACATTAGACAAGTACGATAAGTTATATTTGTGTTATGAGTTGACCACAAGATTATTACCCTTCTAGGAGGTGAGTGATTGAGTCTTGTATACCATGGAAGTGATATAGTCATTAAGCGTCCTCAAGTCCTACGAGCAGGATATGGTAACGGATTTTACGTAACGAGAATTAAGAGTCAGGCTCAAAAGTGGGCATAGCGTAAATCTATTATATCTCCGGTTGTATCCGTTTACGGGTTAGATCCAGCGTACACAGAATGTGCACACAAAGGATTTAATAATTGCGAGGACGATGCTTGGGTAGATTTTATAGCTGGCTGCTGAAACGGTATTCCACATAGCTACGATACAGTGGAAGGACCTATAGCCGACGATTAGATCTGGAACTTTGTAGACGATTATATAGCGCATCGGATACCACGAGAAGTTTTCAAAGTATAATCATCCGACACATCAGATTATACTATGTAACGATGAAGCTATTCATAAATATTTGAGATATGTGAGGTGTGAGAAACTATGAGTGCTACTAAGATGTACAATGACTTACTTTTCATTGGAACATATGTCGAGTATATCTCCAGGCGAACCAAGAATCATCAGGTTGTTGTCATGGACAGAATAGGGTATGAGGGCCTGAAACACGTATATGATTACGCAGATATCGATCACTGCCTGTTTATGCCGCAGCATCTAGGTGAGTTTCAGGAGAAGTATAACTTACCGACCGGGGATTATGATACCTCAGAGCTAACCAGAGGGTTACCGATAGAATCACCTTTGGTTGGAGAAAAGATGATAGCGTCTATGATAGAAGAGATGGGAGTATTACCAGATAAGGCATTTGATAAATTCTGGGAGATACATCATAGTTGGTTCGCCGGGGATTTGCTCGATTATAGTAAAGCGTTATATTTCCAGCCAGTTAAATTCCTGGTTCATTGTTATGAGACAGGGACTATAGATTGGCGTAACCTGCCAGTGTCTATATAGGAGGTGAGTAGTTGGGAAAGAGTGCTTTAGCTAGAGCTATCGGCAAAGAAGTATTGAACAACGCTGATGTTATTATAACTACGGCATACAATGCTTGGAAGAACGCAGGCAAACCAAACCTTAAGGAGTTCGCAGTGCAGTTCGCCAAGGAAGTAGGCAAGAACGCCGATTACATCTACAACGGAGTCGTGCGAGTAGCAAGTGCGTGTAATGATGATGAGGTAGAGATAATCGATGCATGGGAGCCTGGAGAAGATTTTGATCTGATTCAGTTGGCTGAGAAAGTTATTGAGAGATATCCTCCTGCTTTACAAAAAGAATATCAGCAGGAGAACAAAATAAGATGGGCACTTGAGTTGGCCCTTCATTAGGAGGAGTATGTTAGTATTTTCGAAACACGAGAGTCGTCGTTATAAAGAGTACTTAGCTGTACTTGTAATTAGTTACGTACTACATTTAGTACGCAGTATTGATTTCATTTACGCACTTGGTTGTGTACTTGCAGTCGTTATAGCAGTGGAATTTATTTCACTAGTTTTGGGGCTTTTATTGACTCCAATTATGTATGAACAAGTTTACCCAACCAAGATACGTGAACTAAAACATTCAGACGGAAAACATTACCAGTATGTCGCTGAGATCAATGGTAAAGAAATCTACAGCGAGGTTTTTTATAAACAGCCACTGGAGGGACTGAACATAAAGGTCTGGAAGTTTCATAGCGCTTATCTGTTTGAGGTAAAGAAAGCAACTCGTAAATAATTACCTCAGACGGGAGATTCTCCTGCTGAGAAGAAGTAAGGAGATGATTTCTTGAAGAAACTAAAGACAATTGTCCTAACCATATTATTCACTTTCTCATCTCCCTATACCTATGAAAGGAGATATAATGAGGTTTAAGAAAATAGTATTTGGTTTGATCCTTTCCTTACTGTTAGCTTTTCCTGCATACGCTTCAGAGATCGTACCGATCAGTGTAGATAATACAGGAATCAACAGTATCGTGCAGCCTCGTGGATATGTCTGGAGTGGTACCGTACCACTCCCCGCCGCTCAGTATTACTACTCCATGCCAGAACAATACGGCACCACTACTGAAGTAACTATATCACCAAAACCTGGAGAGAATATACAGCTTAGTTGGTACTACAGTAATCGTGGAACACATGCACAATTTCAGAATACCGGCGGGTTCCAGGGTTATACTACGACACGACGGACTAGATCCCAAACACACGCATTCAGGACATACTATACATTTACAGTACCTGAAGGTTATACAGGAGGAACGATCCATCTCTTTAGGCCACCATGGGAGAATACTAACAATGAAGACGACACTGTTTATTACGGCGACACTCATATTATAGTACATATTAACTCGGTCCACACCCACTCCTGGTCGTGGACGGGGGACGGCAGCAACCATTGGCAGGTATGTTCTTGTGGACAGACACAGAATACTGCACCGCACACCTGGCAGGAGATTTCCAACAGCGCCTCTTGTACCAATCCCGGTACCAAGACATATAGGTGCCCGACTTGTAACAAGACAAAGACAGAAACGTCTCAACCTCTTGGACACAATAAAGTATTTGTTCGTGAAACAGTGGCGACTTGTACCGAACCAGCCAAAAAGTATTACTCCTGTAGTCGATGTCACTTAACTATCATTGATGAGATAGGAGACCCGTTGGGACATGACTTCCAACCGAAGTGGTATCCAGTCGGTCAGTGGCAAGATGTTTACTGGCAAGATACTTGTACCCGATGTGGATTAGTACAAGGAGACCGCCACTACAAGGAAGTACCTGTTAACTTCATAACAATAGACTATCACACAAAAGAAGAGCTGCAGAGAGTTACAAAGTTAGTAACCTTCGACTCGATTGTACGTGGTGATTCTCTTGGTACTAAGAACGAAACATTCAACGGTGTTGAGTACAGATACCATGGAGCGACGGGTCTAGACAACCAGCTATTCGCCAGACCCGATCTTGATGTTTACCGCTATATGGTTAAGCACAAGTATACCATCTACTTCAATCCTAATGGTGGAGAGGGGGAGATGACTCCAATAACGCTCACATATGGGTCTCGAGTAACGCTTCCTGCGAATACGTTTACCAGGACAGGATACAACTTCATCGGATGGTCGAAGACACCTACAGGGTCAGCTGATTATCCTGACAAGTACTGGTCTGAGAATGACTTACGTTCTCAAGCAGAAGCAGGCGAAAGATGTGATCTGTACGCTATTTGGGAAGGTAAGACAGTTGTAGTATCCTTCGAGAACGGTGTAGGTGAAACGCCAACACCCATCCGTGTAACCTATGATCAGCCGTACGGGAAACTGCCGACCCCTACAATGGATACAGGTTTCCGATTCAAAGGTTGGAAGTATATTGAGATAAACAACGATACAGATGAAGTAATACGCCAGTTCTCAGTAACTCCAGACACGATAGTAACAGTAGCAGACGATCATGTACTTACCGCAAACTATGCCGAGAGTGCTATCAAAATTACATTCGTGGCACCGAGTAAAGTGCAGGTAATCGACGCGATCTCTGGCTATACAGTATCGCCTCCATTCGTACCAAACGAGGAAGGTAAGAACTTCATTCACTGGTCGCTGTCGGAGGGTGGGGAAGCTTTCGACTTCAATACTCCAATCGAAGAGGACACAACCTTCTATGCAGTCTTCGAGAGTAAGCAGGTAACCTGTACATCAGTTGACTACGGTGTCAAGAAGTACTATTATCCTGCCAAGATAGGTGAACTTCCGGTACCGGAGCAGCCTGGCCAGAGATTTGTTGGGTGGTTCTGGGACGAAGCTTGTAAACAGCCAGTCAGTGCTACTGAGAGTATTCCTCTGAATGATTTCTCTCTGTATCCAAAATTCACAGAGGGTAATTATATCCTATCACTTAACACATCTGCCCAGAAGTGGGAGATGAAGTACGGAGATACAATCCCGACATTGCCAACCCCTAAGAAAAGTGGCGCAACATTTAAGTACTGGGAATATGAGGGAGAGCAAGTCAAAGCCGGAGACATTTATAAGTGGTCAAAGGATGTACAGCTTATAGCTAGATGGGACGGACTTAAGTATGTTATTACTTTCCCAAACGGAACCACTAAGGTAGTGGAGGACGGTAACGCAATAGGCTCTATGCCAACACCTCCAGACAAAGTCGGAATGAGTTTCATTACCTACGTCGATCAGGATGGTATTCCGGTTAACTCTGGAACAATCCCGGATAGAGACTTGCAGCTTGATTACAAATACGGTTATAACCAGATAAGCTTAGAGCTCATTGACGACTCTTACAGTCAAACTGTTATCAGGGAGGCTGGAGAGCTGTTAAATGACTTACCTACAAGAAGCAAACCTGGATATACGTTCTTAGGCTGGTCACAGAATCCTGGAGGAACTACAACAATAGGACCTCTGTATGTGAATACAAAGCTTTACGCTGTGTATAGTGCAGATTATCAGGATGTATATCTTGAGGATTTGGACCGCATCATTAAGCGTAAGACAGACGATACAGTAGGTGCTTTACCAGATTCACATAAAGACGGATTCAGATTTGACTACTGGACCTACAACGGGAAGAAGGTAACTTCCGACACGAAAGTACCTGCAGGTGGTATGACATTAGTTCCTCATTATACAGAACTAAACACTGACCCGACAGATACGGTTGAAGTGCGGTTCTGGTGTGATGGAATCAAGATCAATACAATCGACCTAATTCGTGGTAATTTGATTCACGATCCCGGAAGTCCCGCCATCTCTATTATAGAGCCAGACAGACATTTCCTATACTGGACTACTTCTGAGGGCGGAACAGAGCGGTATGAGTTCGAGCAGTATGTAGATCAAGACCTTGACCTTTACGCTAAGTGGAGTAATTAGTCTGTGATAAGGGGAGGTGAAAAAGCCTCCCCTTTTGTTAAAAATATACCTGCATAAAACATATATAGATGGAGCGGAGACTCCCGTATAATATTGAACGAAAGGAGAAAGAAATGGAAGAGTTTTTAAAGGAGCATGGCTTTGAGTACAACTCAAATGACGAGAATCTTATGGAGGCAAAGTGGGACGAGTACGATAGTTCTTATCTGGCTGACGGTCTCGGAATCGACTGGGAATACAACACACTTTTGGTACAGGTAAACCTTGATACTAAGGAAGTGGTAATCATGGCAGATGGTGATGTATTCGATGATGTGGATTACTCAGAATTACAGGCAGCACTTGAGGGTGAGTAAAGTATGAGACAAGGCAAGAAGCTTTTTACATTCGTAGAAGTAGACGCCAACACACCTATTCAGAAATTATCAGTATTAGATCAGTTTCGTGTGTTAATTAAGAAGATGGCAAATGACGACGCTGCTGAGTTAAAAGCGGATGATGCTGTCACACAGAATCTATTGCACTTAAAAGCTGACCTTATTGGGTTTCTGGATAAAGCGGTTGAACCAATCCGACAGGGAAAGAGATTTGCTGTATCAGTATCTATATCAAGTGATTTCGAACCTGTCATGGATGAAGTATTACAGTCGAGTAGATTCAAGAACTACTATGACATTACTGTAACCAAACCGGACATTGAGTTTGATGTTACATACCAAATCAGAATCGACTTAGTCGCAAAGGAGTAAATATGTGGATTAAATACTGTATACCCGTTATACTTATCATTACAGTATTTGTGTGGACTATTTACCGCAAAGACTATAGGAAGTTCCAGGAAAGGTACAGGATTAAACTACCGTTCCTGTGTCATGTTGGAAGAGAGAAACATCCAGATGATGTACTGTGGGGATATCGCAGGTATTTACACGTCAGGAAGGATGGACACAAGGACAGACGATACGGCTTCAACATCAAATGGTGGTTTCCAACTAAAATATACATAGGTAACTACTTATGTAAGATTTGGAGTATTAACGATGCTCGTAGAATTGTCGCAAAGCTTGAGCCCAAAATGGATTTACCTTTAGAGAAAGTACAATTCTTGGGTAAAATCGAAGGTGATCCAATCGACTTCTTCGGTGGGTCAAATCGGATATTCATCAGATGGTGTGGAAAGCTTTTCATGTTTTACGGTTATAAGTGTGTCTTATGGACCAAACCCAGGCATATACTTGCCTCTAATAGTAAGGTGCAGTACACACTACATTGTGAATTACGTGACGAATCAAATCTGGTGAGTCCAAAGGATATTCATGCACTCTTGCAAGCTGACCCGAACACTAAGTGGGTGTTCATAACCACTGGCGTGTTTAGTGAGTTAGCTGTCCAGTATTCAATACGACATAAAGTGTTACTTATGGACAGAACATGTTTAGATCATACTTTCTTATACGGAAGACCAATGTTTCTATAGGAGGAATTTCTGTGTACGACACTTATTTATTGATAGTTTTAAGTTGCTTATCTGTTGCAACTATTAAGTTTGGAGTAGGTACCAAAGATACCCTTGTAGCCGCATTGGGAATAGTAGCTACGCTAATCACGATTTGTATGATTGGAGGTGAGTTACACTACCGCTACGAAACAAGACCTAAACGCAAAAAGAAGAAACCTCAAAGACGTATATCTAACAAGGTGATAGCTCTTATTATATTAGAGTTACTTGTCGGGTTGGCTATATCCATTCTTACTGCTAATGGAGTAAAAGTATCGCCGACCATAATAATAGCCGCTACAATAGTAGCCGCTATAGCATCATTACTATTTTAATGAGTCCGTCGTTTTAGTATAACGCGGATTGTCTAATACGGCGGATTCCTAGAGGAGAAAATACTATGGAATCAGTTATTAGAGTTTTAAAGACAAAATCATTCACACTGAACATCATGAAGTTTTCATGGGTTGTTTTAATTGTTGTGTACGCTTTCGGATATGGGCATATATTCTCAATCCTTGAGCCAGCGATGAAACTTATCTTAGCCTTGAGTGGGATCTTCATAACCGGAGGGTATTACTACATGACTTACGGGTATGAGCATGGCAACAGACTCGCGACTACTTTCGGATATGTTACAGCAGCTGCTGGTATGATTTTATTAGAACTCGGTACTTTGTTTATCGGAGGTTAACATGCTTACTATTTATAAAACAGATTCAGAAAAAGTATACAGCGCAGAGTATGTGTTTAACCAGAGGCTACCTGCTATTAAGCATATGACAGATGTGCTCATGCCAACATTAAAAGCGTTTGGCTATGATTGGGATGGGAAGTATGTGCACTCAGCGTTCGGTGCAGCCCAGCTAACAGATGTTAAGATAGCGTGCAAATTAGCTGTGTGTTTACAGCTCTTTGGCGGGTTACTGTTTGACACGTATGGAGTATCTGAGTCTGATATTTATAAAGTACTCTCCGTTAACACAGGTCGACTGTTAATTAAGTTAGATACACCACTCAGGAGACTTATGCCGTTACAGGCGAGTACTAGCTCTGGGGTGAGTATAAATACTACAACTGAATTGAATGTATACTTATTCAGTTAAAGGAGGAACAAATGAGATTACGTAAAGTAATTTATGTAGCAGCTCTTGCCACTTTATTCGTGAGTGGTTGTGCTGCTAGTAACAAGGAGGTAACTGCACCGGCAGAGACAACCACTGAGACGCCAGTCGAGGATTTGACTAAAGTGACCTTAGCTGGGAAAGAAGTCTCTGTGCCAATTAAAGTATCGGACATTGTCGATATGGGATTCACCTTAGAGAGCACTGACATGGAAACCATCGGGTTCAATCAGGATTGTGTCGGATATTTTAAGTCACCAGACGGAGCTATGCTCATCGCCAATATCGGAGTACAGGAGGGAGAAGGTCTCGCGCCGGAAGAGGGGTATGCTTTCGATGTGCTGGAGGATATTGGTAATACACAAGGAGATGGTGTACTATCTGTATATGGTGGAATCTCTATTTCTTCTAGCGTAGAAGAAGTAGAAGCTGTATACGGTGAACCGACTTTCAATGATGGATCCAATAAGCTGTATTATAAGATCATTGGAGATGCAGCTTACAGCGATATGGTATGTGTAGCTGTAATTGACGACAAAGTGAAACGTGTAGAGGTTTGTAACGCAAAAGAATTTAAGGAGATTCCTGTGGCAACACCGTCCGATTCAGAATAGCGAGGAGGACTTACATGACATATACTCAATTTGTTAGCACGATGAATCACTTATATATGAGCAAAGGACCTAAGTATCTAGTAGACTCTGTAGATTATTGGTTTAACTTAGAGTATACAGGATACTGTATAGGGTTACTTGAGTATAGTTGCAACGTACTAGGTATTAGTATACCTAGTAAGTATGAACAGTACACCTCATATGTAGAGAAAGATTATGTACTGACAGAATCAATGAAGATTATGTGTGAAACGATGGGAGAGTCTTATCTGCATAATTATATTGAAAGGAGTATACCAGAATTTATAAGGCATAAAGTTTGTATTACGGAGGTTGGAAATGCTGTCTAAGGATAACATAGATGTTTACTTAGATAAATTAGCCGACAAGATACTCGAGAAGTTTGGACCGGAAGCTTCAATTGATATTGTAGTGGTTGGTGGTGCAGCCATAGCCATCAACTACACTTTCCGGGAATCCACTATGGATATAGATACTTTCTCACGGGCATCGGCTTATTTAGATGAGTTAGTAGCGGACGTTGCTAAAGAATGTTCGCTGCCTACGGATTGGATGAACCATAATGTAATGGTTACGGGCTCGTTCACTCCAGCTATCGCGCAGTATGCAAAACACTATAAGACATTTAAGGGAGTCTTAAAAGTATTCACAGCTGACGCATTAACTCTAATATGTATGAAGTCAGTTTGTTGTAGGCCAGATAGTCACGATATACTAGATATAAAGAACATATTAGATGTGGAGACTGATATAACTTTCAGTCAGATTGTAGAGCGTTTCGTCACGTTCTATGGAGGGTGGGATAAAACGAGTATGGATGCTCAGATGTACCTGACTAAGAGATTCAACGCTATGCCTCCCGACATGGTGGACATGGTGTGGGATATGCTACCTCCGTCGTTAAGAGCGGGAACAGAAGATAAATATGAAGTATGCTCGAAGTATTACAGGGAGGTGTTACTATGAGCGAGGACAGTAAAACGACGCATCACTACGTATATTCCAATTATTAGATAACAACATGGAAAGAATACGTATCATATATCTGAGGTGCACTATTTGTGGAAGCAGGGCGCCCATAGCTAGAAAGACAAAACGGCACGCTGAACCTGGATATACAAGGCCGTTGTATTGCTATAAATGTAAGACAGTTACGGAGTTCTGCGAAGAGCTATGAGAACACTAGCTGAGAGAATTGATTTAACTAACAGAAAATTACAAAAACGTGTACGTCTTCTTCACATATTCGGAGCACGCCAAGGAACTCTCTATCGGAACCAAAGAGAGAAACTTGATGTTAGTTTTGGGTACATGAGAGATGGAAACGTTACACATTACGTACAGGTCGGGTTTCATGGAAAGACACGAGATCGGACTAGGTACGGCAAAGTATTAAAGTGGTCGCACAGTGATCAAATCAAAATCTTCGATATAAGCGAGTAAAAGTCGTTTATATAAATATCATTATTTGTTCATAGATCATGATAGAAGGAGGAAAAGAATTATGTATGAACATTTACCAGCAACAGCAACTAGAGAGGAAGTATTAGCAGCACTTGACAACAAGTCCGCAGATGGGGTTATTCTTGAGTATCCATTGAACGAGTTACCGGAATGGGTGTTTGAAGTGGGGCATCCAGAGATGGATCCAGTTCCGGTGAGTAGAGTAAAGCTTACGTACCATACTTGCAATACTATGCCTAAGATTTCAAAGTTTAACTTAATCACAGGTATGACTGGAACAGGTAAAACCAATATGGTAAACCTTTTCATGAAGAAGTTGATCGACGACATTACATGGCCTCATTTCCATATCGCGTATATCGCAACGTATGGATTAGGTCTGTGGGCAGCCAATGGGGAATATCCGGTAACCATTACTCCATTCGTTGACGACATTTACAGATGTTACAGTGAGGGTGACATGCTCGCCTACATTAATGATGTGATTGCTCGATATGGGGAATCCAAAGAGAATCATGTCTTAATCGTGGAAGATGTCGACTACGTAGCTAATATCGTAAGGGAGAATTTCTGGAAAGGTTACGTGAAAGCAGTCGACAAGCTCAAGAAGTCTAATATTACAACTATCTTCACTGCGCAGGATCTGAAAGATTACACAGTGAGATGTTCGCGGGATTGTAGGGTATTCTGTGCTAATGGTGTTAGACAGTTGTGGTGTACCAGAGACATGTACTTATCCTCTGTGTGGAAAGCTGTCGAGTTATCACATTGCGATGAGGAGTAGGGTTATAAATGACATATTATCATGCCAGTGCTGTTGGATCTAATCTAAAAAGGTTAGTAGTACATCCAACTCTGGTGGAGAATCATATTGTGGTCTACGCAACTCCAGAACGTGCCGTAGAGGCGTTTGGAGGAGACTGCGAGGTATATGAACTAGAATATGATGAAAATTACGTCGCAGACGGGAAGTGTTTTGGTCGACCTGGAGAATACTGGTTATTCTCCAGTGTCGATGTAAGGAGAGTACTTCCTGTAACATACAAATAGTTCGGAGGAATTAGTTGTGCATAATATAAAAGTAAATAATTTAAAAGGTCTTGCTGAAATAAATACAGAAGACTGGGACTGGATAAAACAACTTCGTGACTGTACCGTAGATATTCCAGCAATAATAAGAACACCCAAGGGATTCAAATCGGTCATGGAAAATATGGGATACATCTCAATAGGGGAGTGTTCCAAGTATACTGATTTATGGATGTCATTCGGAGATGAGTTACCAGCAGAAGATTTATCAAGTATATCTGCTGTATTTATGTGCGAAAACAGTAAAGTGGCTTCTGTGTTTATCGATACCAGAGCTGTTAGTTTAGATACTCCGTGTGTAGTGTTAATACAGACTTGTAAGCTGAAAGAGTCTAAGGTAGCCACATATTATTCAAAAGCATCTAGTTTAGCTGGAGTTGCTGGAATGGTTGAGTGTATTGATTTAGCGAGATACATTAGAAACTTAAATGAAGTCGTAACACAGACAACAGCTCGCATTATTGTAACTATATCCTCTGAGGATCTTGAGAACATGAGTGTCAATAGGTTAAACGCGTTAGCCAATGCGATAACAGAAGCAGAGAGGAACCCAAAGATAACCGTAGATATTGTCGTAGTTGGAAGTGCTAACTGGACTGTAAACTTCAAGAACGTATACGGAGTTAGTTCAACCTCAGATGGTTATTTTATATGTAGAGGAGTCGCTAACGAGTATAAACAGGGAAAAATGGATGAAGATGAAGTACAGAGTTGGCTTGATTCAAAAACCGAAGCTGTAGTTAATTTCTTGAGTAGCTAATCAAAACACGACACCCACTAGGTATATAAAAATAGGGGAGGATTCAAGTCATGTTAATCTACACGAGTTACTTTGCTCAGGTTAGGAATCTGCCATCAGATATTGTACCAATCTCAATCGCAGCTAAGCAAGTGCCTGGCTGGAGATACCCAGTATACAAAGCACTTGCACCTACATATAATATTTTATATGATTACAAGCGCGACGGTGACAAAGATCATTATGTAGCTGCATATCTTAGAGATGTGCTTCGGTATTTATCTCCGGAGAAAGTTGTCGCTGACTTGGAGAAGTTGTCAGATGGCAAAGATATCGCACTCATTTGTTATGAGAAGTCGGGCTCGTTTTGTCATAGACACGTTGTGGCAAGATGGTTAGGCAAAGCTGGTTTTGTCGTTAAAGAGTTTCCTTAATCCTGACAATACAGATCATGGTCACAGTAGCTGTAATAGAATATATCCTTTAACTCAGATAACCATAAAGAGTCGTGTGCAATCTGAAGGTGCATAACTGGGAATCAATGTAATACATGAGGCTAGAACCCCTGCGGGCAGTGGGATGGTGAACCACTAAGGTTATATTCTAGCAGCTATTATCATATAAAAGGAGTAGTGTAATGAAACTTTATCATGTCGCAGCCAGTGCAGTAGCATATGTACATCTGAATTAGGAGAAGCACAGTGAAAACTTGTATGTTTAATGTGTTAGATGGATTGTTGATGATAGTCCTTGTGTGGAGTGTCTTAGATATAGTTCCGCATAAAATAGCTGTTGTTGCTATTGTTGTCTTGGTTACTATCTTGGTAGTTTCGTGGAAGTGGAGCATGTTGGGAGTAATATTGGGATTCGGTGCACTTTTATTGTGTTGGATTACTGCAGCTATATTCTTTCAGCTCTCGTGTGCGGAAACCGACTTATGTATGAAACTTATATTAGCGCAGATATCAGAGTATTCAATAGTAAGTTCATTTGCGACGATAATAGCAATAATAGCAATAATTATCGGAGCATCTGTAGAATAAACTCTAGAAACTACGTAGTTATAGCTTTAAGCCGGAGGAGTAAGATGGAATACCATGCACTTAAACAGCGGAGATCCTACATACAATATCCTGTATATGGTACTGACGTTCTGAATCGTTGTCACAGCAGGAAGTGTTAGCTTAACTGAGCGAACTCTCTGGTGGAAAAGATGTAGCATTAATTTGTTACGAGGGTCGAGGAAATAACTGTTATAGGCATTTAGTCGCCGAGTGGTTAGGTAAAGCGGGTGTAATTGTTAAGGAGTGGTAATATAATGCCGATATATTATATACTCTTGGTCATCTTTCAAGATATTCTGCTTTACTTACTGAAAGTAAGTCAGGGACCGCTTAGCTTGCTTGTTGTTATATTCAGTAATGTACTTGCTGTGGGGATTATCTGGGAAGTATGCAAGTACAAGGAGGAGAAATATGTTGATACAGACAGTAACTCTCGCGGTAACGACGCTATTGAGTAGTATTTGGTATCTCGAGTACCCACATCTTTATAGTACCTTTGATATAGGCTTACTTATAGTCAGTTTTGTAGTAAGTATCTATATGATTTGGTCATATTACAAGGCTGGAGTTTAAACTCCAGCGAGGACCTTTAGCTCAGTTGGTTAGAGCATCCGGCTCATAACCGGACGGTCCTGGGTTCGAGTCCCTGAAGACCCATTAAAAACT
>OHFN01000028.1_pt1 | contig 123442 bp, 76 predicted proteins | sample 1567571 | NCBI WGS metagenome assembly OHFN01 (sample SAMEA3879533, study PRJEB24766) | human gut metagenome | biome: human-associated habitat; feature: feces | place: USA | collected 1985/1987
GAAAAATACCTGTCAACACTTTTACAGGACAGCGCATTTTAATGCGTCGGCCCTGTTCTCCGGTATGCAACGTTGTTTTACATGTACATGTTTCACTGCTCGACATGCACATGTCGTACTGCTCCACATGTGCATGTCGTACTGCTTTACATGTACATGTAAAACACAGTTGCATACTGACCAACGGCTTGTTGCTTCCTGACTCAAACAACGAGCCATACCGGGGAATAGTAACGAGGCTACTCCTAAGCACTTCCTGCGCGAAAAAGTATACCGGATGTTATATCAGAATCGTACAATTTTATATACCGGACGATCTCTGACACCCCCTTTTAAATAGGGTTGTGTACGATAACAGTGAAAAACCGTGAAAGAATTTAAAAGAGAACCAATATTGAAAGAAATATTTGGAGGAATAGAGTGGAAGCCTTACATTTGTACTGTGATTTTTTTCATAGTATTAGATTTAAGGTTAACAAAGGTTGGAGCAAGGCGTTGCTCCTTTTTTTATGCCTATCATTAAAGTAACTGATACATTCCGCCTGCCAATATCCGTATCACCCCTTTCATTTCAAGTTCAAACAAGATAGCATTCATTTTATGTACAGCAATATCGGCTTCAACTACCAATGTATTGATCTGTAAAGCCCCCTGTGCTTGCAGAAGAGAGACAATCCGCTGCTCTTCTTCTGATAATTCCGGGAAGAGATTCCGCTGAACATTCTCCGCTTTCCGGGACTGTGAAGAAGCATCCCAGCACATGGCTTTCACAAAATCTTCGGCAGACAAAAGAAGAGCTGCTTTATTGTCACGAATCAGTTGATTACAGCCGATAGAAGAAGCATCCATCGTACGTCCGGGAAAAGCAAAACAGTCGCGATGATAACTTTCGGCAATATCGGCAGTGATCAGTGAACCGCCTTTAGCAGCAGACTCCACGACGATCGTAGCATCTGCCATACCTGCTACAATACGGTTACGGCTTATAAAGTTATGTTTATCGGGATTGGTCCCGGTGAGAAATTCGGTCAGTAAACCACCTTGCTGCAACATGTCAACAGCAGTTTTCCGATGGACGGAAGGATAAATACGATCAAGCCCATGCGCCAATACGCCAATGGTAGGAAGGCTGTTGGCAAGGGCCGCACGGTGTGCATGAATATCAATACCATAAGCCAGCCCACTTACAACAAGTACCTCCGGACAGAGGATTTTCAAATCGCGGAGAAAAGAAGCACAAAGCTGTTTACCATACTCAGTAGCGTTGCGGGTACCTACCATATTAATAATGCGAAGCGCATTCAAATCGGCATTTCCTTTGAAAAAAAGAACAATAGGGGCATCATCACATTCGCGAAGACGGGAAGGGTAACGTTCATCGGCCAAAGTAAGACATTGAATATGGTTCTTCTCCGCAAATTCATACTCTTCTCCGGCACGTACCAATGCTTGTGGGCAATCCAATGCCTCCACCACACGGTTGTTCACTCCCGGCAGACGTTCGGGAAGTTCCTGCCGGAAACGAAAAACATCAGCAGCACTTCCAATGCCATCCACCAACTTCTTTGCCCAGATATGTCCAATGCCCGGAACCTGCGTCAGGGCAATGCTACAAATGCACTCTTCGCGACTACTCATTGCAAATAGGGCGCAAAGACGCTGTCAAACAGTTCACTATCACTCAAACGCCCGTTAACGACACATACGGTTTCAACGGTTGACTTCACTACCACTTTGCCATCACTCTTCCGGAAGATATCCTGATAGAACACATACTTGATACCTTCTTTTTTCATATAGAGTTTGGAAACAAATTCATCTCCACTCTTCAATGGAGTTTTAAAAGCCATATTGATACGGGCAACAACCGGATCAACTCCCTGCTCATGCAATGCAGCAAAGCTGACACCCACAGAAGAAAGGAACTCATGACGCGTATGCTCCAGATAGTGTTGATAATTGGCATTGTTGACAATGCCCTGCAGGTCGCATTCATAATCGCGTACCTTCATCGCCAGCTCGTAAATATAATTCATGGTTGTAATGTTATAAAGTGATAGGGTTGTAAAGTGATAACTCTCCTTACAACCCGCCTTTAAACTTTTTCAGTTCATCCACAGAAACCAGTTTGTAGAGCTTGTCACTCGGACGTATCTTATCGAGTTTCATGGAGAAACGTTCTCCCTTCTTTACGTTTTGTACCGGTTCAAGATCAACACGTGCCTCTTCGAGGGTAGCAAACAAAGCTCCGGTAGTCGGTCCGGTTACCAATAACTTATCGCCTACATTCAATTCGGCTGCTTCTACAAGAAACTCGGCAACACCGATATTACTAAAATAACGGACTCCTTTGCCTACGTAGATCTTACGTTCTGTAGCTGCCGAACCATAGTTCTTAGTCCACTCTCCCAAACGCTGTCCCAAATAGTATCCATCCCAGAAGCCACGATTGAACACACTCTTCAGGCGTTCGTCCCAGGCAGCCACTTTCTCGTCAGTGAAAGTATCGTCCAGATAAGCCTTGATAGCCTCTTTATAACACTCCACCACGGTACGCACATACTCAGGACCGCGGGCACGGCCTTCTATCTTGAACACCCGTACACCGGCATCCATCATCTTATTCATAAAATGAATCGTCTTCAGGTCTTTGGGTGACATTATATACTGATTGTCGACGTCCAGCTCCACATCCGTCTCTTTATCCCGCACCGTATAAGAACGGCGACACACCTGCATACAGGCACCACGATTGGCAGAACTGTTCATCTCATGCAACGAAAGATAACACTTACCGGAGACAGCCATACACAAAGCACCGTGACAGAACATTTCAATACGAATCTGTTCGCCCGAAGGGCCACATATATTCTCTTCTACGATATGACGATAAATCTCCGCCACCTGCTCCAAATTCAATTCGCGGGCAAGCACTACCACATCGGCAAACTGGGCATAGAATCTCAAAGCCTCTATATTGGATATATTCAGCTGGGTAGAAAGATGTACCTCCTGCCCGATCCGGCGGGCATAACTCATCACCGCCACATCGGCAGCGATCACAGCCGAAATACCGGCTTCTTTCGCCGCGTCAACGATAGTGCGCATCAACTCCAGATCGTTATCATAAATAATTGTATTTACCGTCAGATAACTCTTCATCCCATGTTCATCACAGGTCCGGGCTATTTCGCGCAGATCGTCAATGGTAAACGTATTGGCCGAACGGGCACGCATATTCAAATTTGCAATACCAAAATAAATAGAGTCGGCACCTCCCTGAATGGCTGCTGCAAGTGATTCACGGGAACCAACAGGAGCCATTATCTCGAAATCATTCAAACTAAAACTCATACACTTTTTATTATATAGAAAGCTTATTATCTCCCCGGTCTTCCCCGAGGTTTTTCTCATAATTCAATCAGTTAAATAAATCAAGAAGTACAAAGGTAGGCTTTTTTCCGTATTTTTGTAGCGATAATGAAAGTTACTTCAATCACAAATCGTAAAATTAAGTAAACCGTAAATGAAAATAGGCCACATAGATTTGGGCGGACGCCCTGTATTCCTTGCCCCGATGGAGGATGTGACAGATCCTGCCTTCCGTTTGATGTGTAAAAAGTTCGGAGCCGATATGGTGTATACGGAGTTTGTTTCGAGCGATGCACTGATACGCTCCGTCAACAAGACTACGCAGAAACTTTCTATCTGCGACGAAGAGCGTCCTGTTGCCATACAGATATACGGAAAAGATACCGAAGCTATGGTAGGAGCAGCACGGATTGTAGAAGAGGCACAACCTGATATACTGGATATCAATTTCGGGTGTCCCGTAAAAAAGGTGGCCGGTAAGGGCGCCGGAGCAGGAATGTTGCAGAACATCCCAAAGATGCTGGAGATCACCCGCGCCGTAGTAGATGCCGTAAAGATACCTGTTACAGTAAAAACCCGCCTGGGTTGGGATGCCGACCACAAAATCATTGTAGATCTGGCAGAACAACTACAGGACTGTGGTATTGCCGCACTCGCCATTCACGGACGTACCCGGGCACAAATGTATACCGGTGAGGCAGACTGGACTCTTATTGGCGAAGTGAAAAACAATCCCCGCATGCATATTCCGATCATCGGCAACGGAGACGTAACCTCGGCAGCAACTGCCAAAGCATGTTTCGACCGTTACGGAGTAGATGCCATCATGATTGGCCGAGGCAGTATCGGGCGCCCCTGGATCTTCCGCGAGGTGAAACACTATCTGGAAACAGGAACCGAACTTCCTCCCGAAACCTTTGAATGGTATCTGAATGTGCTTCGCGAAGAAGTGCTCAACAGCGTAGCCCGCCTGGACGAACGCCGGGGAATCATTCACATACGCCGTCACCTGGCTGCAACTCCCCTGTTCAAAGGTATTCCTAATTTCCGGGAAACCCGCATTGCCATGCTAAGAACAGAGTCGGTAGAAGAATTATTCCGAATATTCGACAAAATAAAACCGGACGGTGAATAAAAAAGAGATTGGCTTTAGTGGATTTATCATAAAAAAGTTATTACTTTTGCAGAAAATAGATTCTTTTATAAAGTAACAAACAATATGAGACAACTGCTACTCTTTTTTATTTTATCACTGTTCACCTCTCCGTTACTTCGTGCGCAATCTGTAGAAGAAATACAGAATAGCAAGGAATATATTTGGGGAACCGGCAATGCCTCTACGCTCAAAAAAGCCGATAACGAAGCGTTGGCGGCATTAATAAGCCAGATATCTACCAATGTATCCAGCCAGTTTAGCCAACTGACGGAAGGAGGTACAGACGGAGACAAAGCAACCGTAGACGAAACATTCAAATCGGTCATCAACACCTATTCACGTGCAACACTGAACAATACCCGGCGTATCGTAATACAGAACGAACCGGAAGCTGCGGTAATGCGCTACATCAAAGTCAGCGAGATACAACGTATCTTCGAGGGTCGTAAAACAAAATTGCTCGACTTTACTCAAGAAGCGATAAAAGCTGAGAAAAAAGCACAGGTAGCCGATGCCTTACGCTATTATTACTGGGCACTGACCCTACTGCAAAGCTATCCTGACGGGAATTTTCTCACAATGAAAGACGAAGAAGGGAAAGATCAGCTATTGTGTAATTGGATTCCCAAACAGATGAATGCTATCTTCTCTCATCTGGAGGTTTCCATAAACGACGTCCACATCGACGGTGATCTGAAAACAATCGATCTGAAAGTGCTCTACAAAGGTCAGCCTGCCCGTAATTACGATTATACCTATTTTGACGGGCGTGATTGGTCAAACATCTTCTCGGCAAAAGACGGACTGGGAATTATCGAAATGCCTGCCGTTGCCAATGCCAAAGGAATGCAGATAAAAACGGAGTATATGTTTGAAGGCGAGTCTAATATCGACAATGAACTGGCCGAAGTCATGCAGTCGGTCAATCCGATCCCCATGCGCAACTGCTATCTGAAACTAACAGGTGAGGAGCCTAAACCAGGAGAAAATCCGGCAGAAACAACATTGCTGACAGCTTCCGGTGATAGCGCCAAACAAACAGAATCCGCCATGCATTATCTTGCTAACGAAGAGGTTACCATCTATCAGAACACAATGAAAGAGGTAGAAAACGCCATCCGCTCCAAAAACTACGCCAATATACAATCTATTTGTACCCCGGAAGGTTTCACTATGTTCAACCAACTGATTAAATACGGCAATGCCAAAATAGTGAAGGAACCGGATCTAAAATATCTGGAATGCAATGGTGAGATAACCTGCCGTAGTCTCCCTATGAGCTTCAGCTTCAATGGTAATCGCCGCACATTCGTTGAAGATATCGTATTTACCATGACCCAAGAAGGTAAAATAGACGCTATCTCCTTCGGACTGAACAAACCGGCTGTTGATGATATTATGAATCAGACTTCCTGGGGAGACGATGTACGTAAAGTATTGATTAACTTCCTTGAAAGTTATAAAACAGCCTATGCATTAAAACGCTATGACTACATCAACAGTATATTCTCGGATGATGCTCTGATTATCACCGGTTCGGTGCTGAAACACAAAGTAGTAAATGAGGGGCAACCGATGAGCAAAGAGGCTGTAAAATATACCCGTCAGACAAAGAGTGAATTCATGAAAAGACTGAAACACATCTTTGCCGGAAATGAATATATCAATCTTCGCTTTGCTGACAATCAGGTACGCAAATCGGGAGTAGGAGGCGAAATCTATGGTATTCAGATCAAACAAGACTACTTCTCGTCCAGCTATGGCGATACAGGTTACCTCTTTCTAATGGTGGACCTCAATAACCCCAAAGAACCTGTTATTCATGTACGTACCTGGCAACCGGAGAAAGATCCGGATTTCGGGCTGATAGATTTAAGTCACTTCTGATTTTCACCACAGAGGGCACAGAGTTTTAAATCTTTTAAAATCAATTAGACAATTACTCTGTGTCCTCTGTGGTGAAATACATTCAAAACCGTACAGCAAGAAATCAATTTCACCGATAGCCATCGCACTAGAAAAGTTTTGTCACGGAAAACCGTTACAAAACGGCTACATATAAGTTAAAAATCAAACTTATCCGATCATTTTATTTGATAAAAAGAGGTTCATTTATAAACATTAATTATATTTGTTCGAAAAATACATTAATCCTAAATTACAGAAACAAACATGTCAAATAGCACTACTAAACGTCTGTTGCTACTATTTACCATTCTTCTATTTATTTGCCCGGCCATCCCTGTGCTTGCGCAACAAGGAAAAATCAACGTAGCATCTTTCCAACGTATGGAAAGCGACATCACTGCCCGCGTCACAGCTCCCAAACGGGACCAAAACGGTGAAGTCTGTGCACTTATCCGTATCGTGACCAATGTAAAAGACCTTATGTTTGAACCGGACGCCCTGGGAATCACGGCACGTGAAAACAAAACAGGAGAAATCTGGCTGTACGTCCCACGAGGTGCCCGCCGTATCTCTATTTTACATGACCAACTCGGTATTATGCGAAACTACTTCTATCCGGACATCATCGAAAAAGCCACCGTATACGAAATGGTGCTCAACACCGGTGATCGGGAAGATAAGCCTGTAGTTGAAAACAACATGCAGCTCATCGTAGTACGCCCCGAACCTGCTACCGCCAATATTTATATTGACGATGAACAGGTACCGGTTGAGAATGGTCTGTTCAACGCTACCATGCCCAAAGGAGATCATACGTATCGTGTAGAAGCTCCGATGTACCAACCCGAAGCAGGTGTTATTTCCTTAGGAAGCAGTCCGGTAACCAAAAGTGTAGTACTGAAACCCAAGTTCGGCTATATGGAGATATTCTCCCTGCCCGAACAGGATGCCAAAGTTTACATCGACACAGTTCTCGTAGGTACGACCCCTTACCGCAGTGACCGCATGGCTATCAAAGAGTATAAAGTACGCATCGAAAAGGAAACTTATTTCCCCATAGACACTGTACTGACTGTAGCTGCGGGCGAAACGGTACGTCCCACTTTCCGAATGATATCTACTATCAAGCCTAAAATCCCAATGAATACGCTTGTCTTGCTGCAGGCCGGATACAACCCGAACTCTACTACCTTTGGTGCCATGTTAGGATTTGGTAAAAACAAGAACGGCTTCTACATCGGTTTCCGTAGCGACTTTGGTTCGGCAGGAAGCGACTTGGAATGCAACGAAAATGGCACAATAGGTGACGGAAGCATACCTCCATTCTATAAAGAAGGAGTCACCCACCAATCGCGTATGTCAGTTACCGCCGGATATTTCCGTCGCCTCAACAAGACGATCTACCTTTATGCAGGAGCCGGATACGGCAGCCGTACTCTATCTTATGAACTGGATGAGCGGGCTGAGGATGAAAGTGGAAAAAGCCTTGAAGGAGTACAGGTAAAGGACACAAGCAAATCTCCCACCGGAGTAGCCTTCGAACTGGGTGGTATTCTGCGCTTCAATAAGTTCCTGATCTCTGCAGGGTATCACACAGTAAATGCCAAATACCACGAAGTAAGTGCCGGTATCGGTATGATATTCTAACCCCAAAACGTAAAATGAGATGAAGAAATTCCTATATATAATAATGTGTGGGGTGCTACTCTTGTCGGGTTGTGAAGAAGACAACGAGCCGTTGGCCTATCCGCCTACGCTTGCCAGTGGTAGCGTGACGGAAATGACAAGGGTGCAAGCCGTTCTTTCAGGAGCAGCCATCCCCCATCCGTCCAGCATCGTGAAATGCGATATCGGCTTTATGGTTGCCACCTCAGACAACATGGCCGATGCAGAATCCTTTGTTGGCACAGAAGAATCTGACGGCAGTAATCAATACCGGGCAACAGCTACAGGATTAAAACCGGGTACCCAGTATTACTTTTGTATTTATGCTAAAAGCGGCAATACACTGGTAAAAGGCCCGGTACAGTCATTCACTACAGAAGAAAGCATTGCTCCTATTGTAAGCGTACCAACCGTTATCAGTAAAGATGAGACTACCCTGACACTTAGTAGCCAGGTGACCGATGACGGTGACGATACTCCGACCATTCGTGGGTTTGCTTATAAAATATATATTGAAGGCGACCCCGACCCGACCAAGAGCGATAACGTAGTATTGGGTTCCCTCACGGCAACACGTGGAAAAGAGGATCCTTTCACTGGTACTGCTATCAATTTGCAATCCAATACAACCTATGCCATACGGGCATATGCCACCAATAAAACCGGAACCGGATACAGCCAGGTCATTACATTAAGAACGGATGAATTAATGACCCCTATTGTAACAATCGCTCCGCCCAATCCGGATAAACTGACTTCCTATACACTGGAGGTAACAGGAACCGTCACTGACGAACGGGGGTACCCGGTTCAAGAACGCGGCTTTTGCTGGAGTGCGGAGAATCGCCTGCCTGTAGTGATTGAAAACGGGCAAAATCAGGTAACGGCCGACGAAACAAGTACTTTCACCAAGGTAGTGACCGGATTGAACTCTAAAACGAAATACTACCTCCGCGCCTATGCGACCAATGAAAAAGGAACCGGTTACAGTTCTCCGATAGAGTTTACCACTGTCGAAGAGCAGACTGCATCATTGACGAAAATGATTGTATCGGATATTACTTCCGAATCGGCAGTACTCTCGGCTCTGGTAGCAACGGGTATAGGTGCAGAAATAAGAGAAAAAGGATTCTGCTATGGTAGAGAACATAACCCCACCAAGGCAGATAATCCGCAGCCTTTCAACGGAGAAAGCGACCAAATGCAAACCAAACTTACCGCATTGGAAGAAGGCGTCACTTACTATGCCCGTGCTTATGCCACTACACGCGATGACACATTCTACAGTAATGAAGTAGAATTCACTACCAGTGCATTACTGGTGCCCGAGATTGGTAATCCTATCTTCAAGAATGTCACGGAAACTTCAGCAACCATCACTGCCGTTATCATTTCTAATGGGGGAAGTGAAGTGCAGGAACGGGGAATCTACTATAGTCTGACCAATCAAAACCCGGAACAAGGAGGGGCAAATGTACAAACGGCCTTATCCGAGAGTACAGATCCTGGTAAAATAACGGTTAATCTTACCGGCCTGACCGGCGGGCAGAGATATTATGTGAAAGCATTTGCGCGTAACAGCAAAGGAACCGGATATTGCAGCGCACCTGCCACTCTACTGACTGCAGCAAATACTGCACCCAAAGTGAGTAGTCTGACAGTGATGAACATCCAGGACGACAATGCCAAAGCCAAAGCATTCGTTTCCGATGCGGGAGGAAATGGTTTAACGATTATTGAACGAGGATTTGTATGGAGTAATAATGGAATAACACCTACCTTGGAAAACAATACGGGTAAAGCGATCGCAGAAGCAACCACCGATAACTTTGAAGCATTGCTAAATAACCTGGATCCCAGCACCTCATATATGGTACGTGCATATGCCAAAAACAATAAAGTGCAGGAAGCCGGATATAGCCAACCTATCAGCTTTATGACAGGACAGACGTATGCACCTACTCTGACAGAAGGGAGACATGAATTGGTTAAATTTGACCGGATCACCATCAGTGCAGTCATTGCCAATGACGGAGGAGCTGCTGTAACCGATTATGGCATCTGCTGGGCACCTGCCGGTGAAACTCCGGATATTGAAGGAAATCATGTTAAAGGAGTAATGGCCGGAAACACCTTCACGGCGACAGCCACAGGACTTACACACAGTACCTCATACAGCGTAGCCGCGTATGCCAAGAATAAAGACCGGAACGGAGTCAGTTATATTTATTTTGGTGATATAACGACTGCTGCATTACCTCCCCAACCGGACGATAACCCTACACCGGATGACCCGATTCTTGGTAAAAAACCATCCATGAACAGTGTGTATAATTCGGGAACATTCCCCACTAAATTAGTTATTACTTCCGGTATCAGTGACAAAGGCAATTCGAATATTACCGCCCAGGGCTTTGTCTGGAGTGCTACAGAGCAAAATCCTGAAATAGGAAAAACAGGATGTACTGTTATTTCCGTCACTCTGGGAAAAGAACTTAAAACAGTCCTCACCGGACTGGCACCGGGAACTACTTACTACGTACGTTCCTATGCTACCAACGATGTAGGTACAGGTTATAGTAATACAGTCTGGATGACTACCGAACCAGGAGACAAAGTAGAACCCGGAGAAGGTGACAACCCTACCCCGGAACCAATTGATAACAAATAAAAAAAACTCAGATATGAAACGAATAAGTATCTATTTTATCATGTTCGTGGCTGTATTCAGCCTCAGCACAGGCGCACAAGCCAAAACAATAGAAGTGAATCCGGCAGGAACACTTTCTCAACACTTATCTTCCGAAGAGACTCAGACCATTACTGAACTCATCATCAGCGGATCACTCAACGGAACGGACATTGCATTAATCCGTACTACCGCAGGAAATCTGGAAAGACTCGATCTGACCAATGCAACTATTGTAGAAGGAGGTACTCCATATACCTCCTATAAAGGACAGGATTATATGACTCAGAATAATATAGTTGGCAGCTATATGTTTCGGGGAATGGTCAATCTGATAGATTTAAAGCTACCTAAGAACGCTGTAGGATTGGGAAGTTATACTAAGGAAGGATCTTATTCTACATGGAGCGGATATAGTGTATCCAACTGCCCGTCATTGGAAACCGTTACACTTCCAAGTACATTGCTATGGATCGGAGAATACTCATTCGATGCATGCAGTCGTTTGAAAGAAATCATTATTCCGGAAGGGGTCAAAATAATGGGGCAATATACTTTTCAAGGTTGTCAATCGTTGAAAAAAGCCTCCTTACCAAGTACACTAACAGATAGTTTCACCTATGATGGATGCACTTTCCCCAGTAGTTATTATAATGGTAACAACTTTGCTGGCTGTACTAATCTGGAGGAAGTCATCTTGCAGGAAGGTCTTACCTTATTGTATTCATATATGTTTTACGGTGCAACTTCTATTAAACATATTACATTGCCCTCCACGCTAAAATCAATAAACAGCGCTTTCAATGGATGCAGTGGTCTTTTAGAATTGGAACTCCCCGATGGATTAATCCAATTAGGCAATATGGATAACTGTAGTTCATTGAAATCACTGGTCATCCCCGAAGGCGTAACTGAAGTTGGTTCTTTCTATGACTGTACACAATTGGAATCAGTTACACTCCCCTCTGAATTAGCAGGATGGTTACCTAACTTCAAAGGATGCAGTAATTTGAAAAGTATTACTATACCAGATAATATAACTGGAATTAATAGACAAAATTTCAGCGGATGTAACTCGTTAAAAACAGTCAATATCTCCGCCTCATCAAAACTTGAAGAAATTAAAGAGGAAGCTTTTCAAAGGACTCCCGTTACAGAAATTCACCTACCGGAATCAGTCAAAAAGTTAGGACGTTATGCTTTCGCATACTGCACACAATTGACACATGTAACTCTCCCTAAAAACAATACAGCCTTTCAAATAGATCTTTTTGCATTTATGAATTGCCCTGCTTTGGAAAGTATCAATCTACCTACCTCTCTGACATCCATTCCGCAAGACGCATTCAGCGGTTGTACATCATTAAAAGAAGTCACTCTTCCGGGAGCGCTTACAGAACTTGGGCATCAAGCTTTTAAAGGATGTACACAATTATCCAAAATAACTATTCCCGGAACCATTACCTATTTTGGAAGTTCAGCATTTGCTGAATCCGGCCTGACAGAGATAACAATTAACAACGGTATACGTGAAATTGGAGAATACGCTTTTGCAAACACTCCCCTTACCAGTATTACATTTCCTAAAACCATTACACGCATCAGTGGACTTGGAAACAGTAATATCACTAACATTCATTTTACAGAAGGTGCAGAACCTACAGAAATTGCGGAAAATGCATTTTATGGATGTAAAATTGCCACTTTTAATATCCCTGCAAGTGTAACAACCATAAAAGAGGGAGCATTCGCGGGTAGCAACATCCAGGAAATCGTAATTCCCGAAACAGTTACTACTATAGAGGGGAGGTGTTTTAGTAGCTGTAACGAACTTACCAAAGTTACTCTTCCTACCAATATGACCGAATTACCGAATAGCATGTTTTGGAGCTGTTCCAAACTAAAAACAATTCAATTACCATCTAAATTGGAAAAAATAGGGAGCCATGCATTTCGTGAAAGTGGAATCAATGAAATACAACTCCCGCAAAACTTAAAAGTAATAGAACTCTGGGCCTTTAACGGATCTACTCAACTGAAAAGTATTACTCTTCCCCCTCATCTGGAGAAGATAGGAGAACAAGCTTTTGAAGGTACCTCCATTAGTAATATTGAAATACCGGCTACCGTAACAGAGATTGGAGAAAGAGCTTTCCGATGCTATAACAACTCCGGTGGTGGATCCTACAAATCCTACTTAAATACCGTAGTATGGAACCCCAGTTGGGAAGTTCCTTATAATGTATTCTCTGCAGCAACCTATCTCTACATTCCGGAAAATGGAAGCGTAGCATCCAATGCAGAATACAATTTCACCTACATCTTCCGGGGAGGTGTTACCGACCAAATGGAGATTAAAACAGATGGAAACCAGTTCAGCATTGCCAAAGAGTTAAAAGCAAAGAAAGTGTATTACTACAAAAACTTCAATACAGAGAGTGGGTACAATTCACCAGCTGGCTGGAAAACTATTGTATTACCGTTTGATGTTGATCAATTTACGTATACGCGGTACTCTACCGAACCCGACGCTACCGGAACCCCACTGGCACCTTTCGGTAACCCCCTTTTAGAAACGGACAACATGGCCTTACCATTCTGGCTATACGAACTTACTCCAACCGGATATGTCTCAGCCACTTCAATACAGGCCAATAAACCTTACCTCATTTGTATGCCTAACAACCGGGCCTATCCGGAAGCCAATAATATTACCGGTAATGTTCGTTTCTCCGCAGAAAATAGTGCCGGTGTCCTACTTGTTCCTACCGAAGGTGTCCTGCAATCGTCAGAAGGTGCCAACTACAGTCTTGTACCAACTTATGCTACAGTTGAAAAAAGCGAACAGGTATATTCTTTAAATGAATCAAGTTCATACTTTGATGGTAACAAAGACTATCCCGCCGGCAGTGTATTTATCCGTAATTATGCCGACGTAGCCCCCTTCCAGGCCTATGTACAGACCAAAGCCGCTCCTGCATCTGCTCCACGACTATACAGCATTGGTGGCGATGGAGGCAGCATCACCGGTATCGGAAGCATGATCCTGACCCCGGACCGGGCCACCAAAGCATACAGTGAGAACGGTATTCTCTATATCGAAAGTAATGCTGTCCGCACCATTCCTATTTATGATGCCAGCGGACGTACCATACGAGTGATCGAAGCTCAGGAAGGCCGCAACGAAGTGAACGGACTGGCAGAGGGCATCTACTTCCTTGAAGGACAAAAAGTAATGGTAAAAAAATAACGAAGTATCAACATGATTCAGAAACATCAGATACAAATAATCAGGTACCTGCTCCTTACCCTCATCCTGCTTTTACCGGCAGGATGTGATAAGGACGAGGAACCGATGATATATGCGCCTACACTGGTGACAAACAATGCTACCGGACTGACGCGATATGATGCGGTACTGACAGGTTCGGCCATTGAAAACCCGAAGAGTGTGGGAAAATGCAAGATAGGATTTCTCTATGCCGAATCGAGTTCGATGAACAATGCAAAGGAGGTAGAAGCCCAGGCCGGAGACAAAAACCAGTACACTGTAGCACTGGAAGGCCTGTCTATCGGAAAAACGTATTACTATTGCATTTATGCCAGTACCGGATACAGCAGAATAAAAGGAAATGTGATAAGCTTTAGTACACTTGCCAGTGAAGCGCCTACTCTCAATGCACCTGTAGCCGAAAGTAAAAGTGAAACGGGAGCTATCCTGACCAGTGGTGTAACCGATGATGGTGGTAGCGACCTGACAGACTTTGGAGTAGTTTACAAGGTAAAAACAGAAGAGGACAATGCGGATCCCACTGAATATGATATCGTAAAGAACGCGTCATCAGGATTTACATCCGAAGCCTTCACTGTAGAACTAACCAATCTAAAGGCTAATACCACTTATCTGATACGGTCTTATGCTAAAAACAAAACGGGTAAAACCGGATACAGTGCTGAAAGTATCGAAATTACTACAGATGCATTAAAAGTACCAACAGTTACCTGCAATCCGGTTGGTGATATTTCAGCCTATACAGCATTGGTTACTGCTCGCGCAATGACACCGGATGCAGCCTATCCGATACTGAAACGTGGTTTCTGCTGGAGTGCCGAGAATCAGGTTCCTACCATAGACAACTTGAACGAGGAAGTTGCTCTGGGAGCGGCCGACTTCTCAAAACTGTTGGAAGGCTTGAATACCGATACAAAATATTATCTCCGGGCTTATGCCGAAAATGACAAAGGCATAGGATACAGTCCGGTAGTGGAATTTACTACACAAAAGTTACAGTTAGTAGGTTTTGAGACAGTACCACAAATCAGTAATATCACTGTATCATCAGCTGAAGTAACCGCTGTTATTACCGTACCCGAAGGTACGGAGATTTTGGAAAAAGGGATTTGTTATGACATCTTCTCCACCAAGCCGGGAGTAGATATGGAAGGCGGCCCCAAAAAGGATACGAGCAACGGAAATAACATCCACATAGCTATCAACGGACTACAGGAAGGTACCAACTACTATGTAACAGCCTATGCCCGAACAGTCGACGGCTATTTCTACAGTAATCCAACCTCATTCCATACCGTACAAACACACGTTCCCACACTTGCTGTACCGGTTATAAATAACATTGGCGAAACAGTAGCTACCGTAAAAGTTGAAGTCACTACCGACGGAGGCAGAGATATAGAGGAAATCGGTTTCTGTTGGAGTAGTGAAGTGGCCGCACCTAACATAAACGATAACGATCATATCACTGAAACCGGTAAATTAGAAACATATACCGGACAAATCTCTAATCTGAAAAAGGGTGTAAAGTACTACGTACGGGCATATGCCAAAAATGTGAATGGTACGGCATACAGTCCTGTTACCGAGTTTACCACTCAACTAAATAGTGCACCGGAAGTGGAAGATCTGACAATGAGTATTATTAATGATGATAATGTTACTGTGCAGGCTACCATCACCAATACCGGAGGATTGAGTATCCTCAGAAAAGGTTTTGTATGGTCGGACTCCAGTAATGCTACTCCAACTCTGGAAAACTGTCTCAATAAAAAAGAGTTAGATACCGGTTCTGATGCTAGCGGACGCTTTGAAACCCAAATAACAGACCTAACTATGGCTACACCTTATTACATCTGTGCATACGCAGAGAATGAAAAAGGGATCACTTACAGTATTCCGGTCCGTTTCGTTACAATTGCTACCTACGCCCCTGCTGTAGGATATCCTTCGGCAGAGAATGTCACTGCAAATACAGCTGATATGTCAGCCAGTATTTCAAATGACGGAGGAGCCAGTGTCACTGAAGTAGGTTTCTGTTGGAGTGAAAATAGTTCGGAACCGGTAATAGATGAAGCGAAAAAGAACTATACAAAAGCACAGGTAGCTACTAACTTCTCTACTAAGATTTCCGGATTAAAAGCAGCAACCTATTATTATGTAAGAGCTTATGCAAAAAACAAGAATGGTATCTCATACAGTAGTGGTTACAGTAGCTTTACAACGCTGACTACTACTCCCGGTCCGGATGATAACCCATTGCCCGAACCCCAATCTGCCCCAAAAGCACGAACGGTAAGAAAGTAAAACTCCTTTTTATATTCTCTCAAACATAAGGTGAGGCTCCCCCGACACGATCCTAAATGGATGATGTTGGGGGAGTTCTTTTTTAAGGCAAAGCATATAACGGCACATTTGTCATCCAACTTTCCTCCCGATAATCAGACATAGAGAAACGTATTCCCTTAAGATCCGGATATCGGGAAATAAATGAACGCAAACTTTTTGCATGCAGGTTTTCCTCTGCCTTTACTTCTATTGGCGATATTTTGTCAGGCAGCTGACACACAAAGTCCAACTCCCCATCCGAACGTTCACTACTCCAATAATAAACAGACACTTCCGGACAAACAATCAATTGCTGTAATACATACTGTTCTGTAAACATCCCCTTAAATTCTGAAAAAATACTATTCTCTACCAACATATCAGCAGCAGGAGCTTCAACCAATGCACCTAACAGACCACAATCTAACATGTAAAGTTTGAACACCGATAAGTCTTCATATATCTTCAAGGGCATCGCCGCCTTCTTAATACGATGTATTTTATATACCAATCCACAGTCTACCAGCCAGCTTATAGCCTGTTCAAACTCACGGGCACGAGCTCCTTCTTTCATCAAACCGTATATAAACTTCTTATTCTCTTTAGCCAATTGTGACGGAATGGAATTCCACACCATACGGATACGCGGCACTTCAGACGCAGGAGCATGCTTTGAGAAATCCTGTTCATAAGCATTCAAGATCGCCTTTTGCAAGACACGTACACGATTCAAATCATGTGTATTTATATAAGAAAGTACCACTTCCGGCATCCCTCCCACATAATAATATTGGCGGAGCAAATTGATCAATTGTGCCTTAAACATACTGATCAGTTGCCAGTCTTTATTATCCAACAACTTTAGAAGCTTCTCTTCGTTCAATGCCTGCAGAAATTCCCGGAAAGTCATGGGATACATATCTACAAAATCGACTTTACCAACAGGAAAAGAGGTTCCTTGATGAAGAGCAATACCTAACAATGAGCCGGCTGCCATCAAATGATATTGGGGAGCATTCTCACAGAAGTACTTCAATACAGTAAGCCCTTTGGGCGCTTCTTGTATTTCATCAAAAATAATCAGCGTATCCTCGGCCTGAGGTTTCACGCCCGTTACTGCTTCTATCGCAAGCAAAATACGGTCAATAGAGAAATCAGCTTCAAATAAAGAACGCATCTGCTGATTACTTTCAAAATTCACATATGCAACTTGTTTATAGTTCGCTGCACCAAATTCTTTCATCAGCCAAGTCTTCCCCACTTGCCTTGCTCCTGTTATGATTAAAGGCTTACGATCTTCCCTACGCTTCCAATCTTCTAATTGCTTAATTGCTTTCCTTTCCATATACTACACTTTTTCGGACGAAATAATGAGTAAACTTACACTTTTTCGGACGAAATAATGTAAATCAGCACACTTTTTTCGGACGAATTAGGTGTTTTTCTTCTTTATTCACTAAATACAGACACTGCAAACTACTTCTTAAACATCTTTGCCACAAGTAGATACCAAACAAATGCTGAAACAAATTCCACAAAGACACCAATTGAATAATGAACCTGAATATAGACAGTACCACAACAGAACAGGAGATAAAAAGGCATTAGAATGACAAGCAACCGGAAATCATAAGATAGTATAAGAGATTCAGAACAAATAGACTTTGAAATAGACTGAATACACACTATTTTTGCAAACAGTTGTCGAAAACAACGCTGCCTATTAATAACTAACAGAATCTAAAAATGAAAAAGAAAGAAAAGCCACTCTTTATCCATTGCAAATCATGCCGGATAACTCTACTTGTTTTTGTATGGTTACTCCCACTTGTCAGCGCATATGCTACCCCTTATAATATTGCAACTCGCGCACAGGTAAAAGCCTCTTCTTTCATGCCCGGATTCGAACCGGAAAAGATTATCGACGGAGCAATCCGCCTGTACGATCAGGGAGAATGGCGTTCTCAGAGTAAAGAGACATTTTGGGGGTATATTGATTATCCATGGATAGAATTAAAATGGGACGAAGCACAGCCGATAGAAAGAATTATTTTGTACGACCGCCCCAATCCCCAGAGTCAGATAGCGGGAGTTACTATCCACTTCAGCGATCATTCTAAAATCTACGTAAATTCAATTCCCAACGACGGTGCTCCAAAGGTGATTGATTTCCCTACGAAACTCAGCTCTTTTATTCGTATTGAAAGTACGGACGCAATGGGCACCAATGTAGGGCTCTCCGAAGTGGAAGTCTACCCATCCATCGAGGGATATCATGATTTTGTAGAAAAGGTAGACCCTTATATCGAGACTGCACGAGGAAGATATTTCTTCTTTGTTACGGGAAGCCTGCCCTTTGGCATGATTAGCGCAGCTCCTATGACACGAAACAAAAACCAGTACGGCGGCGGATACAATTATAATTCTAAAGAAATATTAGGGTTTCCGCAGCTGCACGATTGGATGAATGGCGGCATTGTACTGATGCCTACCACAGGCGAAGTGTCCACCAAGCAGGGAGAAGAGGGATGGAAATCATCCTTCTCACATGAAGGAGAAACAGTACGCCCGGGTTATCACAAACTATTTTTAGACAGATATAACCTATGGGTAGAGCAAACCGCCACAGACAGGGTAAGTTTTTATCGCTTTACCTATTGCAACGATGCTCCCCTTGCAGATATACTGCTCAATCTGGGAGGATATGTAGGTACAATAACCATGACCGAAGCAAATATCCAAAAGGTCAGCGATCAGCAAATAGAAGGCTCCGTCAATACCATGGGAAGACTATGGGGAGGTCCCGACAATGTAAAAGTATATTACGTTATGCAATTTAGCAAACCAATGAAAGCCATAGATGGTTGGGATAACCAAACAGAATACCGGAACATAGAATCTCTGACAAGCCATGAAAAACCGACACGGCGCAATGCCACCGGCATGACGTATTGGGATGCACCTTCTTCAGGTATCAAAGCACGCTTTACAGCTAAAACAGGTGAACAAATCTGTGTAAAGGTGGCTATTTCCTATACCAGCATAGCCAATGCACGGCTCAATATGGAAATGGATTGTAATCATTGGGACTTTGATGCAGTGCATCAGCAATCACAAAAAGAATGGAATGATTATCTGGGAAAAATAGCAGTGAAAGGTGGTACAAAAGACCAACAAATCAAATTTTATACGGATCTCTGGCATGTGTTGCTGGGACGTCATAAAATAGACGATTATTCCGGTGACTATCCGGATTATACACAAGGAGAACAACAAGGTAAACATACAGTAAATGCCGTGTTCAAAAAAAGAACCTTACCTAAGGACGCAAATGGAAAAGTAAAATTCCATATGTATAATTCAGATGCATTTTGGCTCTCACAATGGAATTTGAATGTACTCTGGGGATTGGCATGGCCAGAAGTTTTAGATGACTTTTCCGCCTGTCTGGTGCAATATGCCGAAAACGGCGGACTGTTGCCTCGGGGACCCAACCTTGGTGGATATTCGTACATCATGTCATCTTGCCCGGCTACCAACTTACTGACCGCTGCTTATCAAAAAGACATGCTAACCAAAACAACTCCGACAGCTGCTTATAAAGCAATGGTCAACAACCATAAAGGCGGAGGAATGTTAGGTTCTAAAGAGCAAATTGACTTCTATGAACAGAACGGTTATTTTCCGGGTAATGCCGGATGGACGATAGAAGCTGCCTTTCAGGATTGGGCACTATCTCAAATGGCTGGAAAACTCCGGAAAAAGAAGGATGCGGCATTCTACCTGAAACGGTCCCAAGGCTGGGAAAACCTTTTCTGCGATAAAATCAACCTGTTGATGCCCAAAAGCAATAAAGGAGAATGGTTACATCAAGATCCTTTAAGCGGAGAGGGTTGGATAGAAGCCAATGCCTGGCAGGCTACATGGGGAATATCTCATGGATTAAGTAGACTGGCAGAATTAATGGGAGGAAAAGATGCTCTGTGTACCAAACTGAATGAGGCTTTCGAGCGATCCAAAGAAGATGATTTCGTATATGGGTATCGCGATGGATATGTGAGTTACGCCAATCAACCAGGGTGTTCGAATGCCCATGTATTCAACAGAGCAGGCCGACCAGACCTGGCACAATACTGGGTAAGACGTGTCAACGAACAAGCATACGGAGCAACTACCCCTGATAAAGGTTACGGCGGACACGACGAAGATCAGGGTCAAATGGGAGGAGTAAGTGCCCTCATGTCAATAGGAATGTTCAGTGTAGACGGAACTTGTTCCATCCAACCCGTTTATGATATTACGTCTCCCGTATTTGATGAAATCACCATCCGGTTGGATAAAAAGTATTACCCCAATGGAGATAAGTTTATCATTAAATGCCATAACAACAGCAAAGAGAATTGCTACATTGAGAGAATAGCCCTCAATGGTAAAGAACTGTCAGAATGCCTGCTCCCGCACAAAGAATACGCAAAAGGAGGAATCTTAGAACTCTGGCTAAGCAATTCCGCACCCGTAAAATAATGATATAACGTTCTGTTCAAAGGGTCAGAGGAAGTCTGTCTGTTGAAGGTATGTAAAAAGTAATAAAGTGCCCCGGAAAAGTTCTTTGTCCAACTTTCGCGGGGCACTTTGTTTATTCACTGATCTCTTTTTTTCGGTAAGCAGTAGGCGATACTCCCATAACTTTGGTAAAGACCCGGGAGAAATAAGCCTGTTCTTCAAATCCAAGCCGTAGAGCTATCTCATTCAATTTCATATCGGTAAGCTCAATATATTGACAAGCCTTCTGAATTTTCAGTCGAATAAAATAGTTGATAGGAGAAGTACCGGTCTCTTTCAAAAACAGTGCCGAAAAATGAGACTCCGAATATTTAAAATATCCGGCCAAGTCCTGTAATGTCAAATTACGATCTATGTTTTCCTGCAGATAGTAAATCACCCGCATAGAAAATGAAAGCGGCTTATGTCTGGGAACACCGATATCCCGAAATTGCTCTTGAAAAATGAACGTAGATAAGAAAGAGTACAGGTACATCGCTGAATAAGCAAAATATTCTTTGATATATCCCATGGAAAAGCTATTATAGATTTCTTCAAACAGCTCAATACGAACTTGCTGACGCGAGTGTTCATCCGAAAGAATAATCCCCGGAGATATATGAACAGTAAAAATCGAATGCACTAATTTACCGCTAAAATGAAGCCAGTAGATGGTCCACGGCTCATCTATATCGGCCTCAAACGAATAAGGGACATGGGGAGGGATAAATATATACTGCTTCTGCCGTATCTGATACGTCTTCCCATTAATATGATACTTACCTTTTCCGTCGACACAATATATCAGCATTGCATAATCTGTACCCGATTCTTTTTGCACATAATGATATTTCACCTTCGGGAAAAAACCGATTTTACGTACATAGAGATTCTCTATCAGAGGATCTTTACTATATTCTCTTAACAAATTTTCGGGCAGGGATACAAATCGCTCTCCTTTAAACCCTTCCTTTATTCTTACCATAGTACAAAATCATAAGATTGTATAAGAAGATCAGAACAAATATACCTCAAAAAAAGCAATAAGTAAAGTATATTTGCAGAAAAACAATTCGGCAAAATGAGAAAAAGTAATTATGACAAGACCCCTTCAACTCGTATAGAAGGAAAGATATGGATAGGATGGAGTGAAATCCTGAATAAATTAAAGAAAACAGGAGTAACTGGTGATTTCCGAAAGGTTTTTGTAGTAGAGTGTTATCAGGGAGTAAATAAACAAGAACTTCTTTCTTATTTTAAAGAACTATCTCCGACACTATTGATTGATACGGAAAACTTGTTTAAGTCACCAGAAGATATTGAGCGTATGACAGCACCCTATATGACGGAAGACAGCTTATTCGGGTATACTTCACACTTTTCTTACAAAAACTTCCTGGATACGGAAAAGGTGGCAGCCTGCCGTGAACAAATAACACATACGAACGGACTCATTGTTTTATGCGGACATGGAGCAGCAGAGGTTTATCCTCACCCGGACCTACTTATGTACATTGATATGGCACGTTGGGAAATACAGCAACGCTTCCGGAGAAAAGAAGTGAACGGATTAGGAGTTAGAGACAAAGAGGTTGCCCCCTCCCTTCACTACAAACGAGGTTATTTTATAGATTGGATAGTATGCGATAACCTTAAAAAGAGGCTATTAAATAAAGTTGATTATTGGCTGGATACCCATATCAGTGATCTCCCTAAAATGATCGAAGGAGAGACCTGGAAAGCCGGTCTTAAAAAAACAGCTTCTTCTCCTTTTCGTGTAGTCCCGTTTTTCGACCCGGCTCCATGGGGTGGCCAATGGATGAAAGAAGTCTGCGATTTAGACAAGACGCAAGCCAATTTCGGTTGGTGCTTTGACTGTGTCCCCGAAGAAAACAGCTTATATTTGAATATTTCCGGAACACTCTTTGAAATGCCATCCAATAATCTCATTTTCTATCAACCTCGTGAAGTTTTGGGAGAACCGGTAGAAGCCCGTTTCGGAGAAAACTTTCCGATTCGTTTTGATTTTCTGGATACGATGGGAGGAGGCAATCTCAGCCTGCAGGTACATCCTACAACCCAATATATCCGGGATACATTCGGCATGGCCTATACACAGGATGAAAGCTATTATCTGCTAGATGCACAAAAGGGTGCAACTGTCTTTTTAGGAATAAAGACAGGCATAGATCCCGAAGAAATGATTGCAGCCCTGCACGAATCGCAAAAGACAGGGAAGAAGTTCGATACAGAAAAGTATGTAAACCAATGGCCGGCAAAAAAACATGATCATTTCCTGATTCCGGCCGGAACAATCCATTGTTCCGGAGCGGGTGCAATGGTGCTCGAAATTAGCGCAACGCCAAGTATCTTCACATTTAAACTTTGGGATTGGGGACGTTTAGGGTTAGACGGTCGTCCTCGTCCCATAAACATCCGACATGGTGCTAATGTAATTCAATGGGAACGACAGACTGATTATACACGCCGGTATCTGGTTAATCACGTGGAAAAGATTGCAGAAGGAGAAGGTTGGTATGAAGAACGTACCGGATTACACGAAAATGAATTTATAGAGACACGCCGCCACTGGTTCACCGGCAAGGTTTTGCACCATACCGGGAATAGCGTTAATGTTTTAAATGTAATTGAAGGAGACGAATTAATAGTGGAAAGCCCCGACGGAGCATTCGAACCGTTTACTGTTCATTATGCAGAGACATTTATTATCCCGGCTTCAATCAACCAATATACCATATCTCCAGGTGCAGCATCAAAAGAGAAGCGATGTGGTACAATCAAAGCTTATGTTCGATTTAAACAATAATAAATTATGAATTATAAAGAAGAACAACGCATCATAATGACTTTGGATGCGGGTGGAACCAATTTTGTATTTTCGGCAATAGCCGGAGGAAAAGAGATTGTAGAACCTTTTGTTTTACCTTCTGTTCCAACTCATATCGACCATTGTCTGAAAAATATAGTGACCGGGTTCCACCATATACTAAAATTATTACCGGAAACTCCGGTAGCAATAAGTTTTGCATTTCCGGGGCCGGCCGATTATGAGGCAGGAATTATTGGCGATTTACCCAACTTTCCGGCCTTTCGAGGCGGAGTTGCTTTAGGCCCCTATTTACAAGATCAATTCGGATTACCTGTTTTTATTAACAACGATGGTAATCTGTTCGCATACGGAGAAGCAATGACCGGCATTTTGCCGGAAATAAACAACCGGTTAAAAGAAGCCGGTAGTACCAAACGTTACCAAAATATCATTGGTATAACGTTAGGTACAGGTTTTGGAGCCGGAGTAGTAACAAATGGTCAACTCTTGTTGGGAGACAATGCTGCCGGTGGTGATTTATGGTGTCTACGTAACAAAAATCATCCGCAATTTATTGTAGAAGAAAGTGTCAGCATCCGGGCTATAAAACGTATGTACGCAGAACGTTCCGGTTGCAAAGAAGATTTAACCCCTAAAGATATCTATGAGATTGCGGAAGGTAACCTTCAAGGAGAACAGGAGGCAGCCAGGGCCTCCTTTGCCGAACTGGGTGAAGTGGCTGCAGAAGCATTATCTTGCGCCTTAACATTAGTAGACGGATTAGTAGTTATAGGCGGCGGATTAGCAGGAGCTTCTAAATACATACTACCTGCAATGATAAAAGAGCTAAACGGTACTATACGTATGATGGATGGAAGTATCTTCAACCGCTTACAAATGAAAGTATTCAATCTGGAAGATGAGACAGAATTTGCATCATTTGCCGGTTATCAGCCCAAACAGATAAAGGTTCCCGATACCACTCGCTTTATATCTTACGATTTATATAAACGGACAGGAATAGCCGTTACCCATCAAGGCACCAGCCGTTCCATTTCATTAGGTGCCTATACTTATGCCCTTAATCAATTAGACAACCAATAATCGCACCATGAATACACAATTTAAAGCCAAAACATTCTATCCGATTCTATTCGGTTTCTTCGTAATGGGATTCGTAGATATCGTAGGCATTGCAACAAACTATGTGAAAAAAGATTTTGAACTCTCCGACACATACGCAAACCTGCTCCCAATGATGGTATTTGCCTGGTTTGCAATCTTTTCCATTCCTACCGGCATTCTAATGGGAAAAATAGGGAAAAAACTGACTGTCATAATGGCTTTAGCTACTACAACAGTAGCAATGATAGTCCCCTTTATTTCCTATACTTTCGCAAGTATGTTACTCGCTTTTACAATATTAGGTATCAGCAATACTATACTGCAAGTATCATTAAACCCGATGATTGCAAATGTTGTTTCTGCCAATAAAATAGCCAGTACGTTAACTCTCGGCCAATTCGTCAAAGCAATATCTTCATTTTTAGGACCTATTGTCGCAGGAGGTACTGCCATATTATGGGGAGACTGGAAAATAACATTTGGTCTATATGCGGTAATTTCATTGTTTTCCACTATTTGGATGTATCGCAGCATCCCCGATAACCAGCAAGAAGAGGATACACATTCTAATTTATTGTCTACGCTGTCACTACTTAAAGATAGAAAAATCTTCCTGATTTTCTTAGGAATATTATTCATTGTCGGAGTCGATGTCGGTTTAAATACAACCATTCCCAATTTCTTAACGGCACAAGCCAATATGCCGTTAAGTGTAAGCGGCTTGGGAAATAGCCTGTATTTCATATCTCGTATGGCGGGTACATTTTTAGGTACTTTATTATTAGCGCGTATAAAACCTCATATTTATTTGCAAAGCTGTATATTGATTGCCATTATAGCATTTATCTCTTTATTATTGGTTCGTGTACCTTGGGAAATGTTTGCATTAATCTGCATCGTAGGCTTAGGTTGCTCCTGCATTTTTTCGATTCTGTTCTCCTACGCTTTGCAACATAAACCGGACCAGAGTAACGAAGTTTCGGCATTAATGATAATAGGAGTATCGGGTGGCGCCTTAATTACTCCTCTTATCGGAATAACATCCGATTATTGGGGAGTAACTGCCGGATTGGCTTTATTATGTCCCTGTTTACTCTATTTAGGAATACTATCTATTATAATAAATAAGCCCTCCCGCTAAAAGTGCTTCCCGCACGGGGAGGTACGCCAGGCGATGGTTCATTAAAACGCAGATGAACGCAGATTTTCGCAAAAGAAAACAAATGTATGATAAAGAGCTACAGTCTTTTAATCTGCGTCCTGCGTTTCATCAAAGATTTAAAACTCTGTGAAACTCCGTGCAACTCTGTGGTGAGTTTAATTCTTTTCGGGCCAATAATACGAACTCATTTAAACATTGGTACCGCAAACCACTTCTTAAACATCTTCGTTACAAGTACATACATCACAAATGCAGAGAAAAATCCTACAATGGCATCAATAAGATAATGAGCTTGAATGTAAACAGTGGCACAACAGAGTAAGATATAGAACGGCATCAAAACAGCAAACAGCCATTTGCTCCCACGCCATGCCATAATCATAAGAATTGTAGAAATACCTACATGCGAACTGGGAAAGGCTGCCGTAGGACGTTCTCCAACTTGCTGTGAACCCTCCACAAGATTATAAAAAAAGCCATGTTCATATCCCGGACCAGGCAGCAATTCCTGATGATGATTGAAATAATCACCGACAGCATAGAATGTACCATGTTCTGCATTCTCTAATCCGATGGCCGGGAAATAATATTGCGGACCGGCAACCGGGATAAATATATAGATCAGATAATAAATAAAAAAGGAAGTAACCAGTACAAAGGAGAGTTTCTCAAACAACTCAAATCTATAGATGAAATAGTACAAAGTCACCACCAGAATCATCGGATAATAGGCAAAATAGCCCATATTAAAAGCCTCACTTATCCATTGATGCGGCAGCAAATAGCAAAAATGCAATGCAGGCTGGCAACCAAACATCCACTGTTCGGCAGAAGCAAAGATATGATCCAGGTTGGGGAAAAAGCGGTTGAACTCATACGTATCCGGATACCAATAAGAAAGCAGACTCATTTGAATGGCAATCCGCACAAAAGCAGAAAACTTACAAGGTGCCAACCTGTAGAGATACATTAATAAGAATGTCATTCCGGCAATCATAGCCCTGTCCAGCAACATGTGCCAGGGATGATCCATCCGCTGAAAAAGGAACAGAATCAATATAGAAGTCAACAAGTTGTATATCAGTGTTACCTTCTCAACAGCGAACAGTCCCTTGCGGGTCTCTACACGTTTAAATAAATCTAGAGCCATCCTTCATTCTTATACCAGGCAATGGCCTCTTTCACTCCTTTTTCCAAGTCATATTCAGGAACATATCCCAGTTCTTTCATGGCCGGAGTAATATCACATTGCCAGTTTCTTTGTTTCATTATCTTATATTTATCTGAATTCAGCGTACTACTCTTTCCTGAGCGGGTAGCTATGAATTCAGCGAGCAAAGATACGACTTTAAGGAGAATTAACGGGCATTTCAATCGAATAACGAATGGATTTCCCAATTCTTTTTGTATCAGATCCGAAAAAGTACAACTTTTATAGACCTTCCCATCAGCCAGAAAATAGGCTCTCCGGGATACCTGCTTCTCAATTCCAAGGAAAACAGCCTGAACAATATCTTTTACATATACAAATGTAAGATCCTGACGTTTGAAACCAACAGAAAAGTCCATATGATTGAGTATCGACTTAGCCATAAGAAAATAGTCCATCTCACGAGGGCCATATACCCCTGTAGGACGATAAAACACATAAGGAAACCCAGGAATACTTTGTATATACAACTCCGCTTTAAGTTTACTCAGTCCATAAGCAGTGTTCGGAGCCGGCAGATCATTTTCGTGTATCGGATTGTAATCCTCTTCGTGTATCGGACCAAAAACACTCAGCGTACTGATATAAATAAACTGTTTGGGCACCATATTAAGTTGTATCAATGTATCAACAAAATATTTGGTTTGCAAATAATTGACACGGTCGAACTCCTTTTTATCTACACATTTAGTCAATCCGGCACAATGAACAATATAGTCAAACTTATTATATATACCTTTATGACCGGATAACTGCGCTTTCAACTCATTGGGATGGGCAAAATCAAGTTCCAGAAAATGAATTTTCCGGTCAGATAAATACTTCCTGCTACTGGTAGAACGAATTCCTGCCCACACAGCAAATTTGCGTTTCAAAGCCTCCTCGACGATGAAACTGCCAATAAACCCACTCGCTCCTGTAACTAAAATACTTGCCATAATTAATAATTATTCAATGTACCAATAAATAATGTGCTAATGTGTTAATATGCCAATGTGCTGCGCTATAAAAACATGCCGAAAACCAATTGGTATATTAGTACATTCTTTTAATTGGCACATTGGCATATTAACATATTAACACATTAGCACATTATTTAATCGGTTCTACATGTATACCCACATGCGTTCCTTCTCCAAACATTTCCTTCAATTTTCGCTCAATTCCCGTAGCAGTACGATGAGCTTCTTCCAATGAGATTTTTCCATCCATACGTACATGCAACTCAATGGCGTACTGATTCCCTATTCTACGGGTTCTTAAATGATGTGGCTGACTTACTCCGGGAAATGAAAGCGCAGCCTGCTCTATTTCACGTTCTACCTCATCAGGCAATGACTTTTCCAAAAGCTCATCTACACAAGGTATCAACAACTGAATAGCTACTTTCATTATAAAAATACTGACTACTACAGCAGCTATCGGGTCAAGTACTCTCCATTTGTCACCAAGTAAAATGGCCCCGCCAATACCAACAGCCGTTCCGATAGAAGAAAGGGCATCACTCCGATGATGCCATGCATTAGCTATCACCGCCTGTGAATTCAGTTTTCGTCCTTTTATAACGGTATATTGATACAATATTTCCTTTAGTACAATCGAAACCAACGCCGCTATCAATGCCAGCATTCCCGGCTCCCCAAGCTGTTCTCCATGAAAAAAATCATAGATAGAGGAAGCACCGTTCCAAAGGATACCAAAGCCGACACACAAAAGTAATATCCCGATAATAGCTGTAGCCAGCGTTTCATATTTTCCATGTCCGTAGTCATGATCTTTATCTTCTGGCTTGTTAGAGATACGCACAAAGATAATCACAATAATATCAGTAACAAAATCGGATAAAGAATGAACCGCATCAGCCAGCATAGCAGCACTATGTCCTGCTATTCCGGCGAAGAACTTAAAGACAAGAAGTAAGAAGTTTACCACACTTCCCACAACAGTCACTTTATAAATTTCTTTTTCCCGGGAAGGAGTTTTGGATTCCATTTTGTTATAATATAAATCAACTATTGGGCAAATGTACATGAAATTCTTGAATTATTGATATTTAATCATTTACTTTGTAGTTAATAACAATAGAAATAAGTTACGTCTCATGAGTAACAGGCCTCACCTGCATTCGCTTCAAAATCCGTAACTTATTAGCTCGTAACTTATAATAATAAAAACATCATGGCGAAAAAGAAAGAAAAAAAAGCCGGTAAACGAATGAAGAAAAAAGAACTGGCAACCACATTAATGGATTTCTTCCACACCAGACAGGAAGAAGTTATCAGCCTTAAATATCTTTTCGCGGAACTACACCTCACCACACATCCCCTGAAAATGCTGTGCATGGATATTCTCGCGGATATGCTGACTGACGACTACATAACGGAAGTTGATAAGAATAAATACAAACTCAACAACCACGGCATCGAGATGACAGGAACCTTCCAGCGTAAAAGCAACGGAAAGAACTCATTCATCCCCGAAGGTGGAGGCGACCCGATATTCGTGGCCGAACGTAACTCTGCCCATGCAATGAACAATGACAAAGTAAAAATAGCATTCTTTGCCAAACGCAAGAACCATGACGCTGAAGGGGAAGTTATTGAAATACTGGAACGTGCCAACGACACATTTGTGGGTACGCTACAAGTAGAAAAATCTTATGCTTTCCTGGTAACAGAAAACCGGACGCTGGCAAATGATATCTTCATCCCAAGAGATAAACTGAAAGGTGGAAAAACCGGAGACAAGGCTGTTGTGAAAGTAATCGAATGGCCGGACAAAGCTAAAAATCCAATCGGACAGGTACTTGATATTCTGGGTAAAGCCGGAGACAATACCACTGAGATGCACGCTATTCTGGCAGAATTTGGTTTACCCTATGTCTATCCTCAGGCAGTAGAAAAGGCTGCTGATAAGATTCCGGCTGAAATCTCTGAAGAAGAGATAGCCAAACGGGAAGATTTCCGTAAGGTCACTACTTTCACCATCGACCCAAAGGATGCCAAAGACTTTGACGATGCACTCTCTATCCGTAAACTAAAAGACAATTTATGGGAAGTAGGAGTACATATAGCAGACGTAACGCACTATGTAAAAGAAGGAAGTATCATTGATAAAGAAGCCGAGAAACGTGCTACCTCTGTCTATCTGGTAGATCGTACTATCCCGATGCTGCCCGAGCGTCTGTGTAATTTCCTTTGTTCACTACGCCCTCACGAAGAAAAGCTCGCTTTCTCTGTTATTTTTGACATCACCGAGAAAGGAGAGGTAAAGAACTCACGTATCGTACATACAATCATCTATTCCGACCGCCGCTTCACTTACGAAGAAGCACAGCAAATTATCGAAACCCGGGAGGGAGATTTCAAAGAGGAGGTTTTGATGATGGATACAATTGCCAAAGCGTTACGCGAAAGACGTTTTGCTGCCGGAGCTATTAACTTTGACCGTTACGAAGTGAAATTCGAGATAGACGAGAAAGGAAAACCGGTCAGTGTTTATTTCAAAGAATCCAAAGATGCCAACAAACTCGTAGAAGAGTTTATGCTACTTGCCAACAGAACCGTAGCCGAGAAGATAGGACGCGTACCCAAAGGAAAGAAAGCCAAAGTATTGCCTTATCGTATCCATGATCTACCCGATCCGGAGAAGCTGGATAATCTTTCACAATTCATTGCCCGTTTCGGATATAAGTTGCGTACCAGTGGCACAAAGACAGACATATCAAAGTCCATCAACCACCTGTTGGACGATATTCAGGGAAAGAAAGAAGAAAATCTGATTGAAACAGTTTCTATCCGTGCCATGCAAAAAGCGCGTTATTCAACACACAACATCGGACATTATGGATTGGCGTTCGATTACTATACGCACTTCACATCCCCCATTCGTCGTTTCCCGGATATGATGGTACATCGCCTCGTGACCAAATATCTGGACGGAGGAAGAAGTGTTTCGGAAAGCAAATATGAAGATCTCTGCGATCATAGTTCTAACATGGAGCAGATTGCAGCAAATGCCGAACGTGCTTCTGTCAAGTACAAGCAAGTAGAATTTATGAGCGAACGGTTGGGACAAACATATGATGGAGTAATTTCCGGTGTCACAGAATGGGGACTTTATGTGGAGCTTAACGAAAATAAGTGTGAAGGTATGATACCTATGCGTGATTTGGACGATGACTACTATGAGTTCGACGAAAAGAACTACTGTCTGCGCGGACGACGTAAGAATAAGACATTCAGCTTGGGTGATGCAATCACCATTAAAGTAGCCCGTGCCAATCTGGAGAAAAAACAACTTGACTTTGCATTAATGTAATAAAGGAGGCGGTAAAGTGATAACTTTACCACCTTATAGCCCTATCACATTATAACTTTATACGTATGAAAACAGTCATCATAGAAGACCAACAGCGGGTAGAAGAAATTATCTCCCGCTGTGATATCTGCTTTGTCGGTATCACCGATCAGGAGGGAAATCCATATGTAATACCCATGAACTTTGGTTATCAGGAAGGGGTGATTTATCTGCATTCCGGACCAACAGGAAGCAGCATTGATATGCTGGAACGTAACAATAACGTATGCATCACTTTCAGCACAGACCATGAGCTGGTATTTCAGCATCCCAAAGTAGCCTGCAGTTACCGGATGAAAGCCAAAAGTGTGATCTGCCGTGGAAAAGTAGGCTTCATTGAAGATATGGACAGCAAACGCGAAGCACTGAATATCATCATGAAACATTATAGCAGCCGAGAATTTGTTTATTCAGACCCGGCTGTAAGAAATGTAAAAATATGGGAGATCCCTATCAGTAGTGTAACGGCAAAAGAATATGCGGCACCGCATAAGAGATAAGTTACATTCGTTTTTTCCATATCCGATCATTAATTATATCTAATATACACACACTATGGAAAACAATCAGAATCTATTAACCTTTGGCGAACTTTATCAAACTTACAAAGAACGCTTTTTAAGATTAGCAATTTCTTATGTGAAAGAGGAAAGTATCGCAGAAGATTTTGTAACTGATTCTTTTGTCTCATATTGGGAGAACCGGCACAAACTTCCAGAAGGAGCTAATATACCCGCTTATATTCTTGTTTCTCTTAAAAATGAATGCTTAACTTACCTGAACCGACTTCGCAAGGAGCAAGAAATTGTTGATCATCTAAGAAGTCAACAAGAATGGGAACTGGATTTCCAGATTAGCTCGCTGGAGGCCTGTAATCCACAAGAAATTTTCTCTGAAGAAGTACAGCAACTTGTGAATAAAGCGATCGAGTCTTTGCCGACAAAGACAAAAGAAGTTTTTCTGTTAAGCCGGATGGAATACCTGACAAACCGTGAGATCTCAGAACGTCTGGGAGTATCAATTAAAGCCGTCGAATTTCACATCACCAAAGCATTAAAAGTAATGCGTATTGCTCTAAAAGACTATTTACCTGCTTTTTTCTATCTTTTTCTAAATTAATTCAATTTTTTGTTAGGGTATCTTTACCCTTATTAGTTATATAGACGTAAAGGATAAAATTTATGGATAAAGAATCACTATATCGTTTTTTTAACGGCACTGCTTCCGAAGCGGAAAGAATTCAGATACGGAATTGGGCAGATGCTTCCCCGGAGAATATGAAAGAATTACTTAGGGAAAGAAAACTTTATACAGCTATCGTTTTAGTCGGAAAAAAGGAATCCTTCATAAATCAGAAAACAAGATACAAGAAAATAAAAATCACCCAGTTTTATCGTTATGCAGCCGTTTTTATCGGAGCTATACTGTTATCGTGGTTTATAGCAAACCTGAAAGACGAAACGCTACCTATACAACAAATCACCGTACCACTGGGACAATATATGAGTATGACATTAGCAGATGGCAGTAATGTGTACCTCAATTCAGGTACCACACTAAAGTATCCTACCAAATTTACCGATGATTATCGTACGGTAGAAATAGATGGAGAAGCATTCTTTCAGATAACTCATAAAAAAAATGATGCACCATTTATTGTCCGTACATTTAAAGGAACAGTAGAAGTCTTAGGTACAAAGTTTAATGTGGAAGCTTATAAGAACAGAAATAAATTCATAACTTCTCTATTGGAAGGAACTGTAAAAGTAAGTGCAAACAACCAGCAAATAATACTGAAACCAAACGAAAGAGCCACATTGTCGGACGGCAAACTTATAAGAAGCAAAATAGAAGATGATAGTTATTATAGCTGGACCAGTGGAATTATTAATTTCAACAATATCACTTTTGAAGCTCTGATGAAAGAGTTCGAGAAGGTATATGGAATTGAGATTGTGATTAATAATAGTGCTATCAAGAACAACTTATGTCTGGGTAAATTCCGTAGAATTGACGGACTGGAATATGCATTAAAAGTATTGCAAGTGGATATACCGTTCACTTATCAAAGAGATTTTGAGAAACATATCATTTATATTAACTAAAAAAGAAAATCAGCGTATGAGAAAGGCATAGTAATTATTAAAAGGAAAGGGAATATCGAGCCGTCGCCAAACATATCGATATCCCCTTGGAAAATTAACACAGTATTTTGTATTAATCTTAAAACATAGCAAATATATGAAAAAGAAATTGATGTTAGAGGATAATTACGCTTCTAATTCAACAATATTATTTAGATTTATGAAAATCACACTCTTCCTGCTCATTGTGGGAATATTAAATGTTTACGCAATCAATACGCATTCTCAAAATGCACGTGTAAGCATACGTTATTCCAACGAACCTTTACAGATCATTCTAAATGATATAGAGTCACAAACTGACTATCTATTCATTGTCATTAATTCTAAAGTCGATACGAAGAAAAAGTATTCTATAAATGCCAAATCCGAACCTGTATTTACTGTATTGGACAATATGTTCAAAGGGGAAAATATCCGGTATAAAATGCGTGGAAACCATATTGTACTTTCCCAGGAAACACAAAAAACAGAACAGGAAACCAAACGGGTACTGACCGGTTATGTCAGAGATAACAATGGGGAGCCATTGATAGGTGCCAGTATCCTCGTAAAAGGAGCTTCACAAGGGACAGTAACCGATGTCAATGGTTATTTTCGTCTCCAGGGCGACTATACCGACAAAACCATACTCTCAATCACCTATATCGGCATGCAGGGCCAGGAAATCACAATCGGAAATAAAAATAAATTTGATATTACGCTGTATGATGACTCCGAACAACTGGATGAAGTGGTAGTAGTGGGTTACGGTACACAAAAAAAGATAAACCTGAGTGGCGCAGTAGAAGCTCTTGCCGGCGAAACATTGAAAAACCGTACAGCCAACAATGTAGGAACTATGCTTCAAGGACTTGTACCTAACCTGAACATCAGTACCAACGGTGGTCAGATCAGTCAAACACCAGGTTTCAATATTCGTGGTGCAACTTCCATTAACGGAGGGGGGGCACCTCTAATTCTCGTGGATGGAGTTCCGATGGAAGAAGCCGAATTTTCACGTATGAACAGCAACGACATAGAAAATATATCTATCTTGAAAGATGCCTCTTCAGCAGCCATCTACGGAGCTCGTGCTGCATTTGGAGTGATTCTGGTAACAACTAAGAAAGGAAAAAGTGAAAAGATCAATTTTACATTCAACAATACAATGAGCATCCGGACTCTGGGGCGCATACCTGAGATAGTAAAAGACCCTTATATACAGGCCTCATATAAAAAAATCATGGGAGCCCCCTGGTATGACCTTTACTCAGAAGAGGAACTGGAATATGCTAAACAACGCTCACTCGATCCGTCACTTCCGGCTGCTATGATCAATCCGAGAGACCCGAACCGCTACACTTATCTGGGGGCAACAGACTGGTTCCATGAAATCTATAACAACACAGGTACTGCACATTCACATAGTATCAGTATGTCCGGAGCAACGAAAAAGACTTCATACTATCTGGGCGGCGAATATTTCAGTGAAAAAGGTATGGTCAAGTATAATACGGATATGTACAACCGATATAATCTGAGAAGTAATGTCAGCTATCAGGTTACCGATTGGTTGAATATCTCAAATAATACTTCCATGACGTATTATACGTATACAGCACCCGCATCTCTGGATAACGGCTGGCTTTATAAACGAATTCATAATGCTAATGCCTTGGAAATTCCCAAAAATCCCGATGGGAGCTGGACAGAAGCCGGAGCCAAATATATTGCCGGAACCGAGCAAGGTGGCAATAGCGATTATACTGAATTATTGGCACAAACTCAAATCTCTTTCGATCTGCAACTTATCAAAAACATATGGTCGGTAAAAGGAGACTTTGCTGTCAAATTCTGGAATAAACATAAAAACTATTGGGAATCCGATCAGTCATTTGAATACAAGGATGGCCCTGACAGTACCCCTAAAGAATTAGGATGGCAAGACTTTGCAAAAAGTGAACATGATAACTCAAGATACTCATTATTCAATATCTATACCAATTTCAATAAGAAATTTGGCAAGCACGAAGTAGGTACTACCATTGGTTTCGAACAACAAGTGGAATCTGCCCAATACTTTATAGGCGAAAGAAACGGAATGCTCAGCGATTCTGCTCCAAGCATCCAAATAGCCACCGGTGAAAAGAGTTTATACGACGGACGTCATACCTGGGCCACCCGAAGCGGATTCTACCGGGTAAATTACATGTTCGATGATAAATATATTTTTGAGGCCAACGGACGTTATGACGGGACCTCCCGTTTTACCAAGAAGCATCGATTCGGCTTCTTTCCGTCTTTCTCCGGTGCATGGGTGATATCAAATGAGAAATTTTATCAACCCGTCAAAGAGGTCATGAACATAGCCAAATTTCGTGCTTCGTACGGATGGCTCGGTAATCAAAATGTGGGTTATTACGAGTATATTTCCAACATGTCATTCTATGAGTGTACTTACTTGTTGGAAGGTAAAAAAACTACAGGTGTAGGTTCTCCCAGTCCGATTTCAGATGACCTTACCTGGGAGAAAGTAAATACAATGAATCTGGGTCTTGACCTTGCATTCTTTAAAAACCGTTTAACAATTTCCGGAGATATTTATCGCCGAAACACCAAAGACATGTTGACAAAAGGCAAAACATTACCAGGCGTCTTCGGAGTTGATCCTCCGCGTCAGAACGCTGCCGACCTGAAAACAGAAGGCTGGGAGTTCTCTATCGGATGGCAGGATAATTTCAGTCTGGCTTCGAAGCCTTTCCGCTATTCGGTAAAATTCAATTTATCTGACTCACGCGCCGAAATCACAAAATTCGACAATAAAAAGAAACAATTAGATGACTACTATGTCGGACAACGCCTTGGTGAGATCTGGGGATTAACCACAGAAGGATTCTTCTTAAGTGAAGAAGATATTAAAAATCACGCTGATCAATGGGCGGTAACGTCCTATCCAGGCGATCGTCCTTTAGCACCCGGTGATTTGAAATTCAAAGACTTAAACGAGGATGGCTATGTTAACAAAGGCGATTGGACAAAAGATAATCCCGGAGACTTTTCCGTAATCGGTAACTCAACACCCAGATACTGCTACGGTGCTGACATTAATGCAGCCTGGAACGGATTTGATTTACGCATATTATTGCAAGGAGTAGGCAAACAAGACTGGTATCCCAATGTATTCACCTTCTTCGGAATTTACCGTGCTCCCTGGTCGGATGTATATGTCAATAACCTTGACCACTGGACACCGGAAAACCCGAACGGATATTTCCCACGCCTGAAATCGTATACGGCAGAAGGAGCCGGAGATCTTAGTACTCCGCAAACCAAATACCTGCAGAATGCAGCTTATATGCGAATTAAGAATATTACATTTGGATATACACTTCCTCAAAGCCTCACCCGCAAATTAAAAATTGATCAGGTACGATTCTATTTCAGCGGAGAAAATATTGCCGAATTCACCAAACTGACAAAGAATGTTGACCCGGAAGCTCTTGGAAACGGAGGAGAAAACCTTGTACATCCTATGCAACGGGTATTCTCATTTGGTTTAAACCTGAATTTCTAAAAATCGAATAAGTATGAAAAAGAAAATATTATATATAGCTTTAGCATTGATAAGTCTGAGTAGTTGCAATGATTCTTTTCTGGACAGATTGCCTGAAACGTCACTAGTTACAGAAAATTTCTTCAGATCCCCTTCAGATCTGGCATTATTCGTCAATAAGCTCTACCTAAGTGAATCTCCTAAATACTGGGACCCGGGAACAGATAATGTAGTTGCATCCGAGAAAGATGAAATATTAGACCTTATTCGAGGTAACATCACACCAGAAACAGTCGGAGGATGGTATTGGGGACAAATACGTGAACTAAATTATTTCCTTGATAATGCCGACAAAGCCCAAGGGAGCCAGGAACTGATTAACCACTATATCGGTATCGTACGCATGCTACGCGGATTGGAGTATTATGAGAGAATAGTAAAGCGCTATAGCGATGGCCCCTGGTATGAGCATGTACTAAAGGATACCGATACAGAGTTGTTGATGAAAACACAGGATCCCCGGACATTCATAGTAGACAAAATAATGGAAGATTTGGAATTCGGTGTTCAAAACATACTGCCAGATATAAAAGACAGAACAGTCTATAACAAATGGTATGCATATGGTCTACTTGCCCGAATTGCCTTACACGAAGGTACATTCAGAAAATATCATGATGAACTGGAACTACAGAGTTCTGCCGATCAATTCCTCGAAAAAGCAGTAAATGCCTGTGAAAAGATTATGGCAAATACCACCGATTTCGGGATTTATACCGATGGAGGCATTGATGCATATGGCAATATGTTCATCAGCAATAATCTGAGCAAATGCAAAGAGATACTTTTATTTAAAGATTTCAGTTATGACCTCAATATTAAGCATGATGTAGCCATGAATGTATTTTCCTACAACACCGATTTGAGCCGTTCTCTAATGGAAAGTTATCTGATCAAGAAAGATGGAAAAGCAGTACCATTCTCATCGATAGACAACTATAAAACCAAAACATTCATGGAGACATTTGAAGACAGAGATCCTCGTTACCGCCAGACATTTATGTATCCGGGATATATCCGTCCGGGTGATGCAAAACCATTTATACCAAACCTGAATCTGGGGGGATATACGCAAATCAAATTTGTACCGCAAGACCCTCAGCAAAACCAATGGGGATGTTCTTACAACGACCTGCCATTAATGAGACTAGGCGAAATACTACTTATCTATGCAGAAGCAAAGGCCGAATTAGGCACACTGACACAAGCAGACTTAGATAAAAGTATCAATCAGCTTCGTGACCGTGTAGGTATGCCACATATGGTATTGTCCGAGTTAACCATTGACCCGACTCTGGAACAACAGTATCCGAATGTAAACGGCAACCTCAAGAACGCCATCCTCGAAATCAGGAGAGAAAGGCGCGTAGAGCTGGCTTGCGAAGGTTTCCGTAAAGATGACATACTCCGTTGGAAAGTCGGGAAATTGCTCGAAATGCCACAGGGAGTATACATTGCCGAATTGAATACCGTATTTGATGTAACAGGGGATGGAGTAACCGATGTAGGTGTCTTCCTGAATAAAGAATCTGTAAAACCAATCTATAAAAAGAAAGTTCTTTATTACCTGGAAGAACAGGGGGAGAAAACCAGTATTTCACTTTCGGAAGGAGATCATGGTTATATCATATTGACCAATGATATTACGAACCCGAAGAAATTCATTGAACCCCAATATTACTATTATCCGATTCCAAAGACCCAATTTACATATAACCCCAATTTACGCCAAACTATTTTCTGGGATAAATAACTAATAATCAGGTAAACATTCTCTTTTTGCATGCCATTAAATAGCATGCAAAGGGGGAGTATTACCCCTAAAAGCCGCTTAAAATGAAATATCTTTTAATTGTTTTATCCGTAATTATTACCTTAAAACTAAGTGCCAAAGAAGTCATCATTGACTTCAATGATCCGGCAAATTTCTACGAAGGATATCTATTTTCCAACGGGATAGAAGGCAAAGCATTGGACATTAGTACAGCTGCCTATTATCGTGCACCTCTACCTATAAATCAGATAGATTCTATCGACATGTCAGGTTCATTCTCTATTGGGATATGGGTGAAATCAGCCGATACATACAATGGATTGAAACCACTGGTCACCAACAAAAAATCCCTTGAAATGAAAGATCCGGGATTTATGATTGCTACTCAAGAAAATGGCTCATGGGCAGCATACTTCACCGATGGCAAAAACTGGCAATGGGATTATAAACCGACCGTAAAACGTCAACCGATCAACGATGCGAAATGGCATTTCCTGGCTATTACCCACTTTGCAGAAAAACAGGAAATGAAAATGTACTATGACGGTAAAAATGTAGCTACTTATTGCACGAACGGTAATGTAAATCTGGCCACTTCCAATCCGTTACTTTTAGGCAATAAAGCAGACGAACAATGGCACAGTTTTAATGGAATGCTGGATAATTTTTCATTCGCAGACCGTATAAAAAGTGATGCAGAGATAGCAGAGGAATATTTCAGGTATACAGGTATCCGGCAAGAAGAGATATTACCGGAATTTACTCCGAATATTAATCTTATGGGATTCAATATCTTTCACGGAGGTCATGAACTTGGCGAACAGGTAGGAGTAAACCGGGTCGTAGATGTTATCAAAGCATCCGGAGCAGACATCATAGGCATGATCGAGACATATGGTGCAGGACCGGAAATTGCCGATGCACTGGGGTATCACTTTTATCTGAGAAGCTCTAATCTATCCATTATGAGCAAATATCCCATCGAACAAACCTGGGACATGTTTCAGCCATTCAACACATGTGCAGCTACAATACGAATCAGTAAAACACAAACCATCAATTACGTTAATCTATGGCTGGATTATCGCCCTATTACCGATGATCAGGTAAAGGCCCGGATTCCTGCCTCTGAGGTCGAAGCAGAAGAATTACCTACACGATATAAAGAACTGACAACAATTTTGAAAGACATGCAACCTTTCTTTGACCAGAAAGATGTTCCCTTATTCGTTTCAGGTGACTTCAACAGTGGGTCTCATCTTGACTGGACAGAAAAAGCCAAACATCTCTTTGAGGGATATGCTGTGAAATGGCCGACCAGCATTCTTATGCTTGAAAAAGGATTTAAAGATTCTTATAGAGAGTTATATCCCGATCCGGTAAAATACCCTTGCTTAACCTGGTCACCCATGTCAAAACTGGATATTCAGTATCGGATAGACTTCATTTACTATATGGGTAAGAACGTGAAGGTCACTGAATCAAAGATGATCGATCAACACCCGGTACGCTTTCCGTCAGATCATGCAGCTATGATTTCAACATTCAAATTTAAAAAGTAATTCCATGAAGAGATTATATAAAATATACCTGATTATCTTTATGTCATTATTGACAGGTGTACCTGCATTAGCTAATGAAGTAACTGCCATACTGCCTTATCCCAATCATATCTGTTGGAAAGAGGGTACATTCGACATCGGAAAACAGTTATACATCTATTCGAATGACCTGTTTAGTAGTGAAATAAAGAGAATTATACCGGTTCTGAAAAAGGAATCAGACCTGCTTTGTAAATTCACTAATAAGGAAAAAGCCAATCTGAAAATAGATATAAAAGAAGACCTGCCCCGAGAAGGATATTCAATTCTGATAAATGCTCAGGGCATCCACATTGAGGCAGCAACTACTACAGGAGTATTTTATGCTATTCAGACATTGAGGCAACTCATTAAAAAAGACGGGAAAAACCTGCAGTGTCCTTATGTTGAAATAACCGATTCACCAGCCTTTGGCTGGAGAGGTTTTCTACTGGATGAAGCCCGTAACTTTCAGGGAAAGAATGAAGTAAAAAAACTGCTTGACGAAATGGCCTTGCTCAAAATGAATGTATTTCATTGGCATCTAACAGATGATCAGGGTTGGAGAATTGAAATAAAGGAATATCCTCTTCTCACAGAAATCGGAGGGCGAAGAGATTCCACTCAACTGAACTGGTATGAAAGTACAGTCTATGATGGTAAGCCTGTGAGCGGATATTACTCTCAGAAAGACATTCGTGAAATCATAGCCTATGCAGCAGACAGGCATATAAAAATCATACCCGAGATAGAATTTCCGGGTCATGCCTCCGCTGCTATTGCAGCATATCCCTGGTTGAGTTGCAGTAAAAAGCAAATCTCCGTTCCCTGTGGCTACGGAGTATTAACAACCGCTTTCAATGTTGTCAATCCACAGGTGCAGGAGTTTATTCACAATGTTTTAGATGAAGTTATCGAACTGTTCCCCTCGGATATTATCCATATCGGAGGAGACGAGGTGAAATACGATGAATGGCTGGATTCTGAAGAAGTATTGCTATTCATGAAAAAAGAACAGATTACTTCACCGGCAGAATTACAAGTGTGGTTCACCAATCATCTCTCTGCTTATCTGGGTAGCAAAGGCAAAAAACTGATGGGCTGGAATGACATAACAGGTGATAAACTTCATGCTTTCCAAACCGGAAATGAAGTAAAAAGCCAATTGAATCCGGAGAATACAATTGTCCAATTCTGGACAGGCAATCAGAGCTTACTGGAAAAAGCTCTAGAGCGCGGTTTAAAGGTAGTAAACAACTCTTGTGAATATACGTATCTGAACTACAACTATGACAAGATTGTGCCCGGATTAGAGTATGCGCATACCCCTATTCCTTTAGAAAAAGCATACCGTTTCAATCCCGTTCCCGAATCCGTATCAGCATGGAAAGAACAAATTCTGGGATTATCATGTGCCATGTGGGGAGAATGGACAAATCGCCCGGATATCATGTACAAAATGGTTTATCCGCAAATAGCAACGTATGCAGAAACAGGATGGACTCAAAAAGAAAATAAAAATTTCGATAGGTTCCTGAAATCTCTGAAACCATTCCGGGAAAGATGGAAATCTGCCGGATACATTAAATAAATATCCCTATTGTTTTACTAAAAAATTAATCATTATGAAAAAGTTTACGGTATTATTAATTTGTGTGCTGGCATCATTCGCACAGCTATGGTCTCAAAACTATGCAAAAGTTTGGTTAGACAAGTTTCATTTCACTAGAGGAGAAGATATTGTTACTCACTACACCGGTGGATTCGGATTCCCAAAGGATAATATGAACATTGCACCCTTAGGACAAACTATTACCGGTATTCCCGGTCATTACTCCACGACATGGTGCTATTTTGATAATCCGGGAGCCAAGGAGGGTACAGCTACTATCCCCGGAGGTAATATGGGTAATGCTGCTGACGGTTACTATTGGATTGTATATCTGATAGACGATGGCTACGAGCAGGGTTCGGAATATATTCCATGTTACTATGGTGATACCCCTCCTCAAAACGAATCTCCGGTACTTGCTCTGGAAGAACGTACGGCCGAGTATACCACTATTACCTTTACGGATAGCGAACTCTGGAGAATGCTGATAAAAGAAATCAACGTTGACGGAACCGCTTTAAGCACGGATGACTATAGTCTGGAAGCAGGTGCTCTTTACATTCTAAAAGACTTAACTACTGCCAAGTCCATCAAAATAACAGCCTGGGATCATCCGGATGCAAGCATTCAACTTGACCCAAGTTCCATCCAAAATGAAAGCATAGCACAGAATGTATGTTTCAGCAACAACTGCTTACAGGTAATCAATGACGATGCTCTAATCCAATCGGTTTCTATCATTTCTCTGGCCGGAGTTACAATAGAATCCTATCAGGTCATTGCAGGCAATAATCAATATGACCTGAATCACTTGAATGCAGGTATCTATTTTGCTAAAGTTTGTAGTAAAAACATCAATAAGGTAATAAAGATTGTAATCGGACGATAGTGTCCCCAACGAGGTTGTACTAAGCCTTTTAGTACAACCTCATTTAAAAACGAATATGAAAAAGAACCTCATTCTACTACTATTTATCTGTTTTTGTCTGAAAGGTTTTACACAACCTTTTCAGCCCGAATTTTCCGTTGCCGGATTCTTTCCTGTCAAAAGCTCGGGCAGGGAGGTCTATTCCATGAATCCCTCATGGAGATTTCATAAAGGGGATGTGCCCGGAGCCGAAAAGATCATTTTTGATGATTCCAATTGGGAGCAAGTCTCCATTCCGCACAGCATCGACCTTTTACCAACCGAGGCCAGCGGATGTATAAACTATCAGGGTATCTGCTGGTATAGAAAACATTTCACTCCCGACTCAAGACTCAGCAATAAAAAACTCTTTCTTTATTTTGAGGCTATAATGGGTAAAACACAAGTCTGGATCAACAATGAATTATGCACCACTCATTACGGAGGATATCTCCCCATTATTATAGATATGACAGACAAAGTAAAATCCGGTCAAAACAATGTAATATCTATCTGTACCGATAATTCAAACAATCCGCTTTATCCACCGGGAAAACCGCAAGAGTTTCTCGACTTTACCTATTGTGGCGGTATCTATCGTGACTGCTGGCTTATAGCACATAATAAAGTATTTATCACTGACGATAATTATGCATCCGAAGTAGCCGGTGGCGGGACATTCGTTTCGTACGACAACGTATCTGCAAAATCGGCCGACATTCATATTAAACTGCAATTAAAAAACGAAATGCCCAAGAACTTTAAAGGTAAAACCTACATCACATTGAGAGACCCTGCAGGAAAAATAACAGGACAAACCACATATTCGTTTTCTATCCCTTCGGGAAAAGCCGTCAGCCATTCAGAACATGTTATCATTAAAAAGCCCCAGCTATGGTATCCTTCTTCTCCTTCCTTATACCAAATGCAAATCGAGATAAAAGATCATACCGGAAAAGTAATAGACGGCTATAGAAAAAAGATAGGAATTCGAAGCATCGAATTTAAAGGAAAAGATGGTTTATGGATCAATGGAAAACCTTATCCTCACCCCATAATGGGGGTAAACCGTCACCAGGATTTTGCTGTAATCGGCAATGCTATGACCAACAATCTGCATTGGCGCGATGCAAAGAAACTAAAAAGTCTGGGGCTCGATATCATCCGCAATGCGCACTATCCGCAGGACCCGGCTTTTATGGATGCCTGCGATGCCTTAGGACTTTTTGTCATTGAGAACACACCGGGCTGGCAATACTGGAACGAAGACCCGATATTCCGGAACCGGGTATTCGATGATATCAGAAATATTATACGCAGAGACCGGAACCGCCCTTCCGTATTCCTTTGGGAACCCGTACTCAATGAGACATGGTATCCCGAATCATTTATTGACAGTGTTAAGCAAATCGTGGCAGAAGAATATCCGTATCCCTACTCCCATGTGGTGGGGGACGCTGAAGCACGCGGTTCATCCAAATTCTCAATACTCTATACACATCCTTCCAACGGAGATACAGGTATAGCGATCAAAGAACTGAGCCCGAATGTAACTTACTTCACCCGGGAGTGGGGAGACAACGTGGACGACTGGAACTCGCACAACTCCACAAGCAGGGCCAACCGCGCCTGGGGAGAATACCCTATGTTAACACAAGCTAACCATTATGCATCTCCTCCTTATGCTTGCACAAGTTATGACGGACTCTGGAAAACATCCAGACAGCATATCGGCGGTTGCCTCTGGCATTCATTTGATCATCAGAGAGGTTATCATCCCGATCCTTTTTATGGTGGTCTGACAGATGTATTCAGGCAACCCAAATACGCTTATTATATGTTCATGGCCCAACGGCCTGTCGATTCACTCGCCATACAGGTAGAAAGCGGACCTATGATATATATAGCCCATGAAATGACTCCATTCTCTCCGGCGGATGTAACGGTCTATTCCAATTGTGAGGAAGTAAGGCTTACTGTCTTTAAACACGGAAAAACATATACCTACAAAAAAAAGGACAGGCCGGGGATGCCTTCTCCCATTATCATTTTCAAAGATGCCTATCATTTTATGGAAGATAAAGCGCTCTCACGACAGGAGCGTTGGGATGAGGTCTATCTGTTGGCAGAAGGTTTCCGAAACGGTAAAAAGGTAGCCGAACATAAACGAATGCCTGCCCGGCGTCCAGGTAAAATCACACTGCACTTAGATGACGAAAATATTCAGCCCATTGCCGACGGTTCCGATCTGATCACAGTGATTGCTTCTGTTACAGACGAAAACGGAAATATCAAACGGTTGAATAATTATCATATAAAATTCTCAGTTGAAGGAGAAGCGAGACTGGTTGCCAACGAAGAAACACATACCAACCCCCGCCCGGTTGAGTGGGGAACTGCTCCTATCCTTCTTCGGACAACACTCCGCCCCGGTAAAGTAAAAGTAAGAGCCGAAGTTGATTTTCCGGGTATACAAATGCCCATACAAGGGGAGTTGGAATTTACTGTTTTACCGGCATCTGTTCCTGCTATTTACAATATGGAGGAGCGAACGGGAGTATATCAGCTAGGCTCAATTTCTGATAATAACCGGAAAGATAACACAGAAGAACGGAACAGACTGAACCGGGAACTAAAAAATGTAGAACGCCAACAAAGCGAATTCGGTGAAAGAGGTTTAAAATAATTAATCAATAAATACAATAAACACCATGAAAAAGTATCTTATTTTAGTCGTCAGCTGGCTCTTGTTAGGTTCCGGCCAATTAGTAAAAGAGGCTTCTGATAATGTATGGGTATTACCCTGTACGGAATTATTAGAGAATTACCAAGATTTTCCGGCAAAAGAATGGAATGAGGTTGTACTGGGAAAAGGAGAAACGGAGCATCTACAGGTGGTTCTGAATACAATACCTAAAGAAAAGATTACCATTTCATCATCTATCCCAGAAGCATTCAATGTACACTACAGAATGCTTACGGATATAGATGGATACAAAGATGCCTTAGTACCGTTTGTATCCACCATACAGGCAACAGGATCAACCTCGGTTGTATGGCTGACTTTCGAAACTCCGCGGAACAGCCAACCGGGTACATATGAATACACGGTATCTATTAAGACACTGAGAAACTCCATCAATCTTAAATTCAAAGTACGTGTAGCCGATTATGAAATCCCCCTGACTCCCTCTATTCCTTCGGAGTTCTGTATTGACATAGATAATCTACCGGACAACGGTTCGGATGAGCAGAAAGAACTCTGGAATGAGTTTCTTCTTTCACGACGCATTGACCCCTATTATGGCAAGCTCATAGACCGGAATACATGGCGTTGGGACAACTGTTTCTCACCATGGCCATGGGACGATCCAAGAAGCCGGAAGTTACTTCAGGACAAACGTTTCTGCCGGTTTGCCCTTCCCTGCATGCTGGAAGATGACGAACTCCTGCGAATGTGTAATGATATGGAGGAAAAAGGATATTTCGACCGATGTTACTTCTACATCTGGGATGAGCCCAAAACGCCCGAACACTATGAGCAGATCGCCAAAGAATCTGCCCATATACTATCTCTCAAGCCAAACGCTAAAATGCTCGTACCGATCTCCAGCTTTCTTGTCGAAGGAGAACATAAATGGGACTATGACTATACGTTCGATTTCCTCACAAAATATGTAAAAATATTCCCGATTGCAGCCGAACAATACAACTGCGAGAATTCCGGCGCGGAGAAATTCAGAAAACTGGTCGAACCACGAGCCGAATGGTGGACATATGTCTGTTGCGGACCAACCGGCGTTCAGCCTAACTTCTTGTTTGCCCAGACCCCTTTTCACAACAGAGCCATCATGTGGAGGGTATGGAAGGAACAGGAAACAGGATTCCTGTATTGGGGGGTAAACAGGTACCGTCTCAATCCGTTCGCATTCGATACAAGTCTCAATGCCGTAGGTGATGGAGGATTGGTCTTTCCCGGAGATTTATTCAATATCAAAGAACCCGTAGCCTCAGCCCGGCTGGAACGATGGAAAGAAGGACAGGAAGACTATGAGTTATTAAAAATGGTGGAAGATAAAGCCGGAAGACACGTTGCAGAAAAGATTCTTGAACAAGTATACAAATCACCATCCGACTACACAAGAAGTTCGGCAGAGATCAGTAGCTTCCGAAAAAAACTAATAGAAATCATTGAAACGTATAATCCCTCCAATCAGGTTATCATACGGGGAGAACAGCATCAGGTAGATACCCTGAATACTTATATACCCGGCCCCGGCTGTGATTATGTCCATATTCGTATCGAAGATATGCCGATAGAAGCGCATATTCTGAAGATAGACCTGCAGAACCCCCATACGCAGATCCGCACTTTTCTGGGTAAAAACACAATAGAAGGATTAGAAAGAGTATCTGCCGCATGTGACAGATACTCTTCTGAAACAGCCGATGCCTACGCAGGTATTAACGGGGATTTCTTTAATATAAAAGCGCACAATGAATTACCCATCGGAGCCCCGCGGGGAGGGTGCATTGCCGACGGAGTAGTGCAACGCGAGCCCAGAAACATGGACTGGGCTTTTGCTACTATTGACTATACGAACAAACCAACGCTCGACAATATGAGCTTTGAAGGTTCTGTAACCAGTATGAAAGCTCCTATATCTTCCTACCGGTTTTACGACGTCAACCTTCCCAGAACGGATTGCTATTCCTGCGATCTGACTTTCTATAATGAATTTGCAGGTGGCTACACGCGAATGGATGAAAATGCAGATATAGGCGATAAACTTAAAACAGAAGTTTTCTTCAAACCCGCCGAGGGATACAAGTGGAAAGTAAATGCTCCGGTAGCTTGTATTATTACGAGAATCATTAAAGATACGGAAGGACATAACGCATTGGAAGCCGGCGAATCGGCTTTATCGGGCATCGCTCAGGCAAAAACGTTTCTCGACAAACTCACTATCGGACAAAAGCTGAACATTAAAATGACAATTAAGACACCACAAAACGAAACTCCCTTTATCAAAGAGATGATCGGAGGCAATTCGCTCTTGATGAAAAACGGAATATTAACCGATTGCAACTTCAACGACAGTTACAACAACGTGCTGTATCCAAGAACAGGAGTGGGATGCTCTGCAGATGGTAAATGGCTGTATATGATGGCTATTGACGGACGACAGGAACATTCCAGAGGAGTGTACACCGACGAAATGTGCGATTTATTTCGCAGCCTGGGTGCAGCCAATGTAGTGGGTTTTGATGGCGGAGGATCTACCGGCATGGTGGTTAATCACGCAGTGGTCAACAAGCCGAGTGACGGTAATGAAAGAGCCGTTACAAACGGATGGTTGCTACAAACATCTGCTCCGGTAGATAAAAACATTGTTCGTATGGATTTTAATTACTGGAACAAAGAGCAGATCACCTCCGGCTCCATTCCTCTGAAAGTAATGGGGTACAATCAATACAGCGTTCTCACAGACACGGACATTACCGGTGCGGTACTCAGTTGTTCTCCGGGACTGGGATATATTAAAGACCGTACTTTAATACTGAACGGACCAGAAAAGAAAGGAACCGTCACTGCTACTTTTAACGGAATAAGTGTCACCCGGTATCTGAATTTAAGTATATCTACCGGCATAAATCAGACCATAAAAACAGCAACCCCTATCGAATTCTATCGGGCACCTGATTCAAATGTATTTTACCTCACCAAGAAAAATACTGATCTTTGTAAGATAGCTTATTCATTATATACAATTAACGGCATCTGCCTGAAGCAGGAAGTCACTGAATTTACAGATAATATCCGCCTGGACTTCACCGACATATCATCCGGTATATATATACTACGGGTGAATATGGCAAGCGAAAATCATTCATTCAAACTCATTATATGATGACCAGACAGAACTACACAAATCCCCGTACCGGATTAAAAAATAAATCAGTCCACCACAGAGTACAGAGTAATTCTGTAATTGATTCTGAAATAATTAAAACTCTATGTACTCCGTGTGCTCTGTGGTAAAATATATTCGTAACCAAAACACATTATTATATCAATGAAGAATCTATTTATCATTTTAACATTACTGTTATTTACATCCTCTGTTTATGCCGAAGAGTTTCTCCTGAGTACTCCCCGCACTTCCCTCTTATTGACGGGAGAAAAGGACGGACAGCTCTACCTGCATTACTTCGGAAGAAGAGTACTTGATCCCTCCGACATCTGGAACTCCGGCAACGGTATGCTTTACCGCGAAGCCTATCCACAGTTCGGACTGGACTGTACCCTGGAACCTGCAATGGCAGTTATGTATCCGGACGGAAACCTGTCATTAGATCTGCGCTTTCAGAAAGCAGAAAACATCAAAGGTAATCATTCCGATGAATGGAAATTCTACCTGAAAGATACGGTATATCCTTTGGAAGTAACGCTGCACTACAGAATATACCACGATGAAGATATCATTGAAAGTTGGGCTGGTTATCAATATTCGGGAAAAGGTTTCGTAGAACTACGGCAGTTTGCCTCTGCCTACATGCCCTTGCCTCCGGGACAATATACCATGCAACACCTGCATGGTTCATGGGCCTCGGAGCACCAGATGGAAGAAGAAATATTGACTCATGGCAGCAAAATACTCGTAAACAGAGACGGAGTACGTAATGCACTGACAGATCATCCCTCGGTAATGCTGGGCCGTGATGGTCTGGAAGAGAACACAGGTGATGTATATGCCGGAATACTGGCATGGAGTGGTAATTACAAAATAAACTGCACACTCGATAATTCGCACCGCCTGCACCTGATTGCCGGTATCGACAATTTCCAGTCCGAATATAAACTATCCAAAGGAGAAACCTTTGTCACACCAGCCTGGGTGATGTCTTATAGCAACAAAGGCAAAGGAGAAATCAGCCGGACATTCCACCGTTGGGCACGGAAATATGCATTGGCCCATGGAGAACAAAAGCGTGATATACTTCTTAACAGTTGGGAAGGACTGTATTTCAACGTAAACATGAAAGACGTTTGTAGAATGATAAACGACTTTTCCGGTTTAGGCGGAGAGATGTTCGTACTGGACGATGGATGGTTTGGCAAGAAATACTCCAGAGACTCCGACCGTTCTTCACTGGGAGACTGGGAAGTCAGTCCCGGCAAACTACCCGACGGGCTCCAGGCACTTATTGATTCCTGTAAATGCGCCTCTATCAGGTTTGGTATATGGATAGAACCTGAAATGACCAATACTATCAGCGAACTCTATGAACAACATCCGGACTGGGTTATTTCACAACCCAATCGGCCTTTAAAGAAAGGACGGGGCGGCAATCAGCTTGTACTGGATCTGTCCAATCCCAAAGTACAGGACTTCATTTTCGGAGTAGTAGACAAGTTAATGACACAGTATCCGGAGATTGCTTACATTAAATGGGATGCTAATATGAGCCTTGCCAACTACGGCTCCAATTACCTTCCGGCCAACAAACAATCACACCTATACATAGAATATCACAGAGGACTTCGGAAAGTTCTTCAGAGAATACGCGCCAAATATCCGGACTTACTTATGCAGGCTTGTGCCAGTGGCGGAGGAAGAATCAGTTATGGCATTCTTCCTTATTTCGATGAATTCTGGACCAGTGACGATACAGATGCCATAGAGAGGATATACATGCAATGGGGAGTATCGCAATTCTATCCTGCCATAGCCATGGGGTCACACGTATCTGCTGCACGCAATCATCAGACCAATAAACTTATCCCCCTGAAGTTCCGGTTCGACGTAGCTATGTCTGGACGCCTCGGTATGGAGATGCAGCCCAAAGATTTCACACCGGATGAATATAAATTTGCCGCACAGGCCATATCCACTTATAAGCAGATTCGCCCGGTTGTTCAGTTTGGCGATCTGTACAGGCTGATTTCACCCTATGCACAGAAAAATATATCTTCACTGATGTACGTCACCCCCGACAAGGAAGAAGCGGTACTCTTTGTTTATCAATTAAAACACCGCTTCAACCCCTCATTTCCCAGATTAACCCTTCAAGGACTATCTCCGGAGGCCTCTTACGAAATCTGTGAGATCAACACGGCAGACCTGAAAGAACAGGCTAAAAAAACAATAACCGGCGGATTCCTTATAGACCAGGGAATGGAGGTATGGCTCGATAAAGAATACGACAGTAAGATTTTCCATTTAAAGAAAACCAAATAACACTTTCGGATTATGATAAAAAAAAGTTTAGCAGCAATAACCGGATTAATGCTGACTGTCCTTACATATGCGAGTAACGAACAGGCACACTGGATTACAGCCTTCGAAAATCAAAGCGCATCCAATACCTGGATTTGTTTTCGTAAGGATATGTTTATAGATTCCCTTCCGCAAGAAGATATCCATTTAAAGATTGCAGCCGACAGTAAATACTGGATGTGGATCAATGGCCGTCTCACTGTTTTTGAAGGCTCCGTCAAAAGAGGACCCAATCCTTCGGATACATACTATGACGAAGTAGATATATCCTCATTCCTGAAAGAAGGAAATAATTCCATTGCCATTCTGCTGTGGTACTTCGGAAAGGAGGGATTCTCCTACCAACCCAGCGGCAAAGCGGGGCTGTACGTCAAAAGCCTGTCCGGCAGCCTCAACCTAAACACAGACAAGCAATGGTTATCTACCCTGCATCCGGGATACTATACACCGGCAGGAGCACAGCCCAACTTCAGACTATCGGAATCCAATATCGGCTATGACGCCCGTATATTCCCGGAAGACTGGATTATCCAACCTACCGGTAATCTCACCTATCCGTGGGCCCCTGCCATAGAGGTGGGAACCGAGGGTTCGGCACCCTGGAATAAACTCCACCCAAGAATTATTCCCTTATGGAAAGATTACGGAAAAAAAGAATATCCGGACAGCCAATGGCACCGAGGGAATGAGGTCGATACCCTAATCTGCCGGCTGCCCTACAACATGCAACTCACCCCTTGCATCGAGCTGGAAGCCCCCGAAGGGAAAGTCATAACCATGTATACGGATGATTACAAAGGCGGCGGAGTATACAATCTACGGGGCGAATATATCACCAAAGGCGGGCAACAGTCTTATGAAAGCCTGGGGTGGATAAACGGACATTCGGTGTATTATCTGATACCTAAAGGCGTGGAGGTGCTTAAAACAGAATATCGCGAAACAAGCTATGATACCTCATTTGCAGGAACTTTCAATTGTAACGACGACTTCTTCAACCGACTTTGGCAAAAGGCACAGCGTACATTATTAGTCACCATGCGCGACACCTACATGGATTGCCCCGACCGCGAACGCGCACAATGGTGGGGAGACGAAGTCATTGAATCGGGAGAATCCTTCTATGCACTTTGTCCCAAATCACATCTACTGATGAAAAAAGGGATGTACGAACTAATGGGCTGGCAGCAGGATAATGGCATTATCTTTTCTCCCATACCTTCTTCCAATTATCATACGGAACTCCCCGGACAAATGTTGGCAAGCATAGGGCGTTATGGTTTCTGGAACTATTATCTGAATACCGGAGACAGGATTCCCGTAGAAGATTTGTATGATGCCGTAAAACGGTATCTGCACGTATGGCAATATAATCCGGACGGTACTATAAAGTTCCGTAGCGGAGACTGGACATGGGGAGACTGGGGAACGAATATCGATATCGAAGGGCTGTTCAACGCCTGGTATTATCTCGCTCTGGAAGGTACAGCACAAATGGCAGAAGTACTTGATAAAAAAGAAGATGCCACCAACCTAAAAGAAGAGATGCGTCTGCTCAAAGATGCTTTTAACCAGGCTTACTGGAACGGAGCGGCCTACAAAGCCAATAGCACCATTCCCCATCCGGACGACCGCTTGCAGGCATTGACGGTAATATCAGGTTTGGCAGATGAATCGAAATATGAAGCCATTCGCAATCTGTTCCGAAAGTACGAGTATGCAAGTCCTTATATGGAAAAATACGTCTTGGAAGCACTATTTGTAATGAACCAGCCCGAAGAGGCACTCGCACGAATGAAGAAACGGTTTGAGTCTATGGTCAATCATCCCACTCTCACGACCCTGTTTGAGGGATGGGGACTCGGACCTCAGGGGTTCGGAGGCGGAACATATAACCATGCCTGGAGCGGAGGAGGGTTGACACTATTATCCCAGTATGTATGTGGCGTCTCTCCTGTAAAGCCCGGATTCAAAGAGTTCAGCGTATTTCCCCAAATGGGCAATCTTATTCATGCAGAAACCAGCCTGCTGACTGTCAACGGTAGGATATCAATCTCATTAGAGAGAACAGACGGCCGGATACAGATGCATCTCACCGTACCAGAGAATACGCAAGCGCTGCTTCCCATCAAACCGGAAATTAAGAGAATCGAAGTAAACGGTCGCAGTGTGTATAAAAACGGAAAATTCCGGTCCAACAAATATTGCAGACCGGAATATTCATCAACCAATCAGATAGCAATAAAGGTATCTTCTGGTGTATGGAAAGTTACTATGTCACAGTAAACCATATAATAACTTTCAGCTTTCAGAGCTTGTTTTAATTTAAAACAGACTCTTGACTTATAAAGGATATTCCTCAAAAGCATACAAGATAGTGGACAGGTAGCGCTCTCCCGTATCGGGCAGCAGCGCTACTATTGTCTTACCCTTATTTTCCGGAAGTTCTGCCAGCTTTGTAGCCGCATATACGGCGGCTCCTGAAGAGATTCCAACCAGTAAGCCTTCTTTCGTTGCCAACTCACGGCTGGTACGGATGGCATCATCATTCTGCACCTGCACAATCTCATCCACTACCGAAGCATCATAGATCCTAGGAATAAATCCGGCTCCGATGCCCTGTATCTTATGAGGTCCGGGCTTACCACCGGACAGAACCGGAGAATCAGCAGGCTCTACAGCTACTACCTTTATTTGAGGATTGTAATCCTTTAATGCTCTCCCCACACCGCTTATTGTACCACCTGTACCAACACCTGCCACAAATATTTCTACACGTCCGTCTGTATCATGCCATATCTCCTGTCCGGTAGTCCGCACATGGACAGCAGGATTAGCAGGATTCTCAAATTGCTGTAGGATCACTGCACCGGGAGTATTTACTTTCAACTCTTCTGCTTTGGCAATAGCTCCTTTCATTCCGTCTGCACCGGGAGTCAGTACCAGTTCGGCCCCCAAAGCCTTCAGTAAGTTCCTCCGCTCTACGCTCATCGTATCCGGCATCGTCAAAATCAACTTATATCCCTTAGAAGCAGAAACAAAAGCCAGTCCTACCCCTGTATTTCCACTCGTCGGTTCAATAATCGTAGTACCCGATTTCAAGATTCCTTTTGATTCAGCATCTTCCACCATCGCCAAAGCGATACGGTCTTTCACACTGCCTACCGGATTAAAATACTCCAACTTTACCACCACACGAGCTTTTAGTCCTTTACTTGCATTATAATTACTCAGCTCCAACAACGGGGTGTTGCCTACGAGGTCGGTCAGTCTTTTTGCTATCTTTCCCATATCTGTTAATGTATTAATTATCTGTTTTTTTATTATACGACAAAGATAGAGGAGTTTTGGTTCGCCGGAAATACCACACTTGTGGTAAATTCGTACTATGAATGAGGGATAAATATCCTAAATGCCCGTTACAACTTTGCCGCACTCACCTTCCAGGCGTACAGCATCACTACTATAAAGGAAAGCAAAGGTACGATAAAGGAAAGAGACATGGTAGTCTGATCTGCCACATACCCCATCATCAATGGCCCTACCGCCCCGCCAACAGGTGACATCATCAGATAAGAAGAAGCACGCTTGGTATGCTTACCCAGCCCCCGTAAAGAAAGAGCAAAAATAGTGGGGAACATGATAGCCTCAAATGCATATCCTAAAAAAAGTGCTACGAGAGACACAATCCCCACATTCAGTACAATCAGCAACGAGGTAATCACCGTACACACAGCACAAAATAACAGTACTTTCTCTGCACGGATACGTTGCATAATCCAGCTACCGGCAAAACGTCCACACATGAATAATCCTAAACCTCCAAAAGAAAGTACTATAGAAGCATCACGGGCATTCATCCAGCCATCGTCAACCACGTAGTTTATAAAGAAGCTATTAATAGAAATCTCCGCTATCTCATAACAAAACAGGGCAGCAATACCAAAAATGAAAAGTTTGTGCGACCACAGGCTTTTCGTTTTCCCTTCTCTGTCACCCTCTTCTTCATGAACAATCTCCGGCAGTCTGATCTTTGAAAAAACCATAGCAACTGCCAACACTACAATCCCCATTAACGTATAAGGCAAAGAAATTGCAACCTCCCCTTCTTCAGAGAAAAGCAATAATCCACCTATCAATGGTCCACAAATACATCCCAATCCATTGAATGACTGAGCCAAGTTCAAGCGGCTGGCAGCAGTCTCTTTATCCCCCAACTCCGTCATATAAGGATTGGCAGCAGTTTCCAAAAACACCAGTCCACAGGCTATGACAAACAATGAGAACAGAAAGAAATTGAACGACATCCAGTACTCTCCGGGAATAAAAAGCAAAGATCCCAATCCATAAAGTAGTAACCCTAATACTACTCCACGACGATAACCGTACTTATTGATAAATAATCCGGCAGGAATAGCCATAACAAAATATCCCAAATAGAACATAACCTGCACCCATGCAGAATGGGTACGGCTGATGACCAGTACATCCTGAAAATGTTTGTTCAGCACATCAAGAATGGCATGGGCAAATCCCCATAAGAAGAATAAAGAAGTAACCAGAATGAAGGGAACACGATATTCCCTCTTTACCAATGCATATCTTTGCTTTTGCATAATTTCAATCTAAATAGACATGCAAAGATAAATAAAAAATAAGGATAGGATGCCCTACCGCAAGATTAAGATACTTGGGTTAGTTAATAATAGCCTTTGAAGCAGACAGACTATAGCTTTCAAAGAAGAGTTACCAAGTGAATTGAGTATGCAAAACATCCGGATGTTCTTATCAAAAACATCCCCATGTTATAAATCAAAACATCCGGGTGTTTTTATACACAACATCCGGATGTCTTATATTCATGAAACAAGAGTTATGAATACAAAGATATAGTATACAACATCATAAGTATGTATATACTTTATCCAGCAAAAGAGTATCTTATTATACTATATTTATAAAACCAGATAAAAGAAAGAGAATCGATCTACTCCCACCAGTTTCTAATTGGTTTCAACTTCCTCTGACTTTGGATAGTTCGGGCTGTAGAGCAATCTTTCTTTACGAACAACCAACTTCCCTTCTTTCACAAATCCTTCTCCCCGTTCACTCAAATGCTTCACCATTGCCTCACGTAAATCAGCCAGCCTTTTCCGATAATGTTTCTCCGACACAAGATTTCGCAATTCTCCCGGATCCTTTGATAAATCAAAAAGTTCTTCTTCTCCTGTATAGAAATTCCACACATATTTAATTTTGCCATCGGTCAAAGCACACCAGTAATTTTCCTTCGCATAACAAGTTGCATGCTCCAGATCAATATATTGTCTCCATGTATGCTTTCTGCTTTCGTCTACTAAAGCTAACAGTGAGAGTCCATCCATCTCCTCAGGAATTTGTGCTCCGGAAGCATCTAAGAAGGTAGGCAAAAGATCTCGTAATTCCACCGGTTCATCTACTTTTATTCCCTCTTTAATACCAAACGATTCAGGCCATTTTACAATATATGGAACATGTGTGGAACCCTCATAAGGATAAGTCTTCCGCCAATGATAATGATCGCCCAACATATCCCCATGGTCGGAAACATAGCAAATCAAAGCATTATCATACATTCCCTTATCTTTCAGTGCTTGTATTATTTTTCCTATTTCCTCATCAATAAATGTAACATTGGCATAATAGTATTTTCGGGAATTTTTAGCATATTCAGTTCCAAAATTGGCAAACGGAGCATCCTTATCAGCTTTTACCGGATCAAGCTGAGTAGCGTATTTACCACACCAGTCACCAATATAAGGAGCCGGAATTTCTTTCTCTTCATACTCATCCAAAAGACGTTGGGGAGGGTCATACGGACTATGAGGACGTGCAAAGGAAACTTTCAGAAACAACGGGCTTTCATTATTATAATTCTGTATCAATTCGCAAGCCATCTTTCCTGTCCAGGCGGTAGGATGTAACTCCTCAGGCAGTTTATAAGTACCTGCCCTGTGTTCATTCCAACCAATACCTGTCAAATCAGGATTTACTCCCGGCATTTGTATCTGTAACCATAGTCGATAATCGCTGATAAAATATTTCGTCTCAGCACGCCCGCTTTCATCTAACAAAGTTCCATGAAAACCATGCAAAGATTTTTGTGGAGACCAATGCATCTTTCCAATACCAAATGTATAATAATTCTGCTCTCTTAGCATAGCAGGCATCTCGTATCTGTATTGCATGGCTACCCGGCCATACCCCAACATGCCATGCCGCCAAGGAGACATACCGGTCAGTAATCCTGCACGGGCCGGTGTGCTACTTGGAGTAGACGAATAGCCATTACAGAATAATGTCCCCTCTTCAGACAGTTTATCAATATTAGGTGAAATAACTGCCGGATTCCCCGTACATCCCAAAGCATCGCCACGATGCTGATCGGCCATAATCAAGATAATATGAGGTTTTTGTTGTGCTCTAACCTGCTGAATCGAAAAACCGATTCCGGAAGTCAAAACCAACATACCATTTAATATCGGAATTATTTTCATTTTTATGAAAGTTGATTTATAGTATTATCTGATACACATTTTCTTAATTAAACGTATAAAAAGCATTTTTCATACGTTTAATCTATTGTATATTACAAATTCTCCGGGATCCGCCGTCCGTATTTCTGTAATAAGAAACGAGCGTATTGCATCAACTCACCCTGAGGTGCTACCAGAATAGGGTCTGTAGAATCTACCCAGGCATCTTCGAAATTTTTTATTGATTCATCCAATTTTTTCTGATCAAACTCCCGGTTACCTTCTACTGCAGAGATTACCGCATCCATATACATATCCCAGCGTTTCGAATAGTAATCTTTAATGAGCCCCGCCCATGTACGACTGGCATAATCATTCAGACTACCTCCCCAAGTCGTAATCAGATTACGGGCATTCTTCTCATAATAATCTTTCACTTCGGGAGTCGTACCCAATGCACGGGCATCAGCCAACCATTTATCCAAGGCACAACGGCTATGAAAAGCATTCAAACGATCCAAATCATTAAGGATCTCTTTCATTTCCGCAGCTCTGGCTTTCAACCCCGGAAGATCTTTAACTGTATACATACGGTCAAAATCATCTTTCACTATAAGAAAATAATTACCCAGTAATTGACGACCTACAGTAATGATATCCAGCCGCAGAGCGTCTCTGTTACAGTCCGTAGCCTGTAACAGTTTTTCCCAGGCTTGTAATAAAGTAGCATTGGAATAATCAATAACCGTACGTCTATTAGGTTTGTTCATCACCGGACGATAGTTAGGTAATACGCCTAATGTTTTGGGAACCTGTACGTATATCTGGTTGAACAGAATATCCCACGCTTCACGAACAGGCTGGGAAACAGTCCCGGCATGACGGTCGGCAAGATTTTGTAACCACGCCTCGTTGTCAAGATTCAAATCCCACGCCTTCTCAAAGATATACTCATAGGGAAACTGCATAACATCCAAGCCTTCGAGCGTAGAACCGATACCCCGAAGGTTACTTCCACCATTTATCAACGCATTGTCAAGACGGTCACCACTCTCCTTTACATTACCGGTAAGAGTCGTATTTCCCCCAAAATTACCTAAATAGCACCAAATATAAGGTTGTCCATGAAAGTGTTCAGTGTTTTTCCAAAGTTCTACATTCTCACAATGATAATCCAGTAAAAACATCTTATCCTGCGGCACTCCGGTTAGTAAAGCTTTGATCCGCGGAGCCGTCCAGTCCTTGCGGTCATGATAAAACATCCAGGTCATCTGCATCCATTCCGCTTTCGGATCTGCTGCTGTCAATGTCCGATACATATCCGAAGATACCTGACTGAGATATTCGGGTTCCCAACTTGGTGGGTCTACCTCGTTAAAAGGATCTACGCCATAAATATGATCAGTTCCGAACAAACGAGTCTGCTCCTGAAGAAAATGTTTTTGAATGGTAGCAAACAGCGGTTCTTCGGGATTCAGAAAATAACAACGATACGTATCAGCAAAACCTGCCCACTTACCAAGATGCTGAATATTAGCCTCCGGATAAATTCGTTTCAAAGCTGCAGGTACATGACCGGCAAAAGCAGGCAATACCGGTTTCATATTCAATTCGCGTTCCCGCGCAAGTATCTTTTTCTGTAGTTCCACCTGATTATCCAACCACTCCATGGGTAACGGACCGTTCCATCCATCAATATTTGCCATACGATGCCAGGGTAGATACGTAGGTCCCGTAAAATAGGAACGGATTTCCTGATCCGTCAAACCTAATTTCTTCCATACTTTATACCATACGGCTTCCTGACCTGTAATGGCCAAAGGCATATTGACCCCGTTCAGAGCCATCCAGTCAATAAAACGCTCCCAATCTTTCCATTGCCAATAAGGCATAGTGTAACCATAAGTACAGTAGTTCAAAAAAAAGCGTCTGTCTACTTTTGCTTCCGCACTAAAAGTTTTTTCCGGCACCGGAAGAGTTTCAGGCATTTCAACAGGAATATCGGCATACCATGAGATTGTGGTAAGACAATAATACTTTAAATAATAATTCAGCCCCATTGCCATTGAGTTAGCGTTATTACCGCCAATCACTATTTTCCCAGAGTCGGAAGTATCCAACTGGAAGCAGTCTTTTCCGTCAACGGGTTTTATTTTCTTAAACTGAAAGTTCTCGGCATATGCCGGGATGAGACGTTTCACCATTGACTGCATAATGGCTACGTCTTTCTCCTTTGCCCCCGCTGATAGTGAGAGGAACAATGTTACGATAACCAAATAAATGTTTCTTTTCATCATTTCAATTATAGTTTTATGTAAATTTGTTTTTTAAATAGAATGTATCCGATAAGCCAGTTAAATAATAGGAAAAAGACCGCATACATGAATGAACCGAAATAGTTGCCGAATAGGGGTTGCAGACAGGTATCGAACAGGGATGTGTTAACTTTCCATATTCGCAACAGATCACCGAAAATTTCGGCAAATACATAAAGAACCAGTGGATTTACTCCGAAAACATTGAAGAAAGTGCACCAGCTTTTCTTTTGTCGAACATCGATTATTTCGATCAATACAGCTAATGCTAAAGCTGCTATTCCGCAAGTAAGCAATACAAAACTCGGAGACCATAGACGCTTGTTGAGCGGACAGGCATAACTAAATAAGAATCCGGCAAATAGCATTAAGGTACCGAGAAAAAAGAGTTTTTGCATTCGTTCTTTGTTATCCTTCTGATTGATAACCATTCGTCCACATACGAAACCAATCATTACCTGGGCGATGGCAGGAATAGTACTTAAAATTCCTTCCGGTTCTACAAACTGGCGCCCTTGCAGATACATGTGATTTGTTCCCAAAACGGTAGAATCGACTATGGCTATAATATTATCAGGACTTTTCTCGAATCCGTTTCCTATCAACTGAAGAATAAAATATCCTGCTAAAAGAAGAAGAGCTACCGGAAAAAAACGTTTATGAGGGATAAACAACGCCATGATAGCTGTTGCTCCGTAGCAAATACCCAGTCGTTGCATCACTCCTAAAAGTCGCATATGCTCCCAATCAGTCCAAATACCGGTTTCACTTGAATTTATAATCCATTTCATGGCAATACCTATCAGGATCAGGAGAAGAGCACGTTTTATTATCTTTCCGATAGCAAGTCGCCATTGAAAATCATATTTGCGCAAAGATATGTAGGTGGATATTCCCATCAGGAACATAAACATAGGAAACACAAGGTCGGCAGGAGTGAAGCCATCCCATTTGGCATGACGCAGAGGGGCATAGCCGTATCCGCATGCACCGGTATTATTGACAAGTATCATTCCGGCAACAGTGAATCCTCGCAGGACATCGAGAGAGAGAAGACGATTATTGGCAGGCATGAGTTTATAATTTATGAGTTATAATGTATTAGATGATCACCAAACGAGACATAAGAGGGTAGTAGAGGCTGCCAATACTGCTCCTATAAGGGTTTCATAAGGAATGAGTTTCAGACGTTGCTTAAAAGTCAATTCACAGACTCCACCGGTAGCATGAAAAAAAGAGCCATGAGGTAAATGATCCAGTACTGTGGCACTGGAGTTGATCATGGCAGCTCCCCATGCAGCGGAAATACCGACAGCAAGAATTGCTTCTGCAAAAGAGGCGGAAGCGAGAGTAGCTCCGGCAGTAGTAGAGGCCGTGGCGGCTGACATTAATGCGCCAGATACGGGAGCTATCATTATTTCATTGAAGTGGGCTTGTTCCAGTAGTTGCAGAATCCAGTCTTTTAGAGTAGAGTTTTTGATAACGCCTGCAATTGTTCCTGTACCGATTAAAAGTACAGCTACAGTAGACATTTTTTGGAGACCGTATTCCATACTAGGCAGAATATTTTTCCATTGTTTCATGCAAAGGATACCACAAATTCCGCCGATGGGCAGAGCTATTAGAGGATCAATGGTAATACCAGCCAAAGGCCGCAGGGCAAGTAAGATGATAGTGACGAAAGGTGCTATCAGGCTGCTGGTAAGAGAAGGCAATTGTTTATCATCTGTGATTTCTTCCTGTCCTGGAGCGACAATAGTAAGTTTTCGGGGGATAAGGCGGATAATAACAAAAACCGTAAACACCAACCCGATAATTGCCGGAAGAATATTGTAAAACATGACCGATGATAAATCTGCTTTAAAGTTTTCAGCTGCAATAATTGTATTCGGATTCGGGGAAACTATATTACCGCATTTTCCTCCACCAATCATGGCTATCAATAGTACGGATGGTGACAAGCCCAAACGTTTTCCGATAGACAGTGCAATAGGGGCTACTGTAATAACAGCCACATCAATAAAAACCCCAACAGCACATAGCAACATAGTTGCCAAAGCTAATGCTGCAAATACCCGTTTCTCTCCTAATGTATTTATAATAGCATTAGAGATGGTAGTCGCTGCTCCTGTTTTAATAAGCACACCGGACAATACCCCTGCTGTAAGAATACGGATGATGGCTGGTGTAACGTCTTTGACGCCATCTGTCATCACCTTTACTGTCTCTGTCAATGGTAATCCGCCTAACAACCCGCCAACAATCGCTCCGGCTATTAAACTATAAGCCGGAGATATTTTTTTTATGATTAAAAGAACGGATACTAACAGTCCGATTAAAGCGCCAATTGCTGTCATAAAAACTATTTATTATTAATAATTGGATTCAGGGTTAAAATGCTGGATAATACGAATGATCTGGGTAACAGTCCGTTCAATATTATTCAGGGTGAATTCTTTTTGCATTGCTTTGTCTAAAGAAACAGGAGTTGGCTGAATAGGTAGTACAGCAGTAAATCCCATTTTATTCAGTTGTGCAGAAGATTCAACTCCACCTCCAAGAGCTATTACAGGCACATGTTGTTCGCGAGCTGTTTTCAAAACCCCTCCGAGGGCTTTTCCCATGGCAGTCTGAGCATCGAGCTTTCCTTCTCCTGTAAACACTAAATCGGCATCTTGAAGTGATTCGCGAAAATGAAGGATATCGAGTATTGTGTCAATACCCGGCTTTAGAGTAGCTTGAAGGAAAGGTAACAAGCCTCCTCCCATGCCACCGGCAGCTCCGGCCCCGGGAGTAGAAGAAATATCCATTCCTTTCTGTTTTTTGATAATAGCAGCATAGTGCCGTAATCCTTTGTCTAAAGCTACTACTTCTTCCTGAGAAGCTCCTTTTTGCGGAGCATATACAAATGCTGCGCCCTGTGGACCGTAAAACGGATTGTTCACATCGCAAGCGAGGGTAAAAGAAGATTCTTTTATTGCCGGATGAAAGAGTGAATCATCAATAGATGTAATATGTATCAAATTTCTGCCTTTGGGTTCCAATATGTTTCCTGAATTATCCAGAAAACGAACTCCTAAAGCAGATAACATACCTATGGCAGCATCATTTGTTGCACTACCTCCAAGCCCCATGATAAAATGGCGACAACCTTTGTTTAATGCGTCAAGGATAACTTCTCCCGTACCGTAAGTAGAAGTATTCATTGGGTTTCGTAACCTATCAGGTACCAGCGGCAGACCACTTGCAGCAGCCATTTCAAGTACTGCTGTCGTTCCGTCTTTAGTAATTCCATATGTTACATCGATAGGAGCCATTAAAGGATCGTGGACAGAGCAGGATACTTTGTCTACATTTAGTCCTGTACAGATGGCTTCTGTTGTACCTTCACCCCCGTCTGCTATCGGAAAGGTTGTCACATTGCAAAGCGGGCATTCTTTTAGAATGGCTTCTTTTGCAGCCCGAGCAATGTCAAGAGAGTTGGCCGACCCTTTGAATGAATCGAATGCAAGAATAATCTTTTTCATGGTGGTGCGTTAATTAGAATCTTTTTGATCCCTCAAAAGTAAGAATTTGTTTCGATTTTTATTCGGTTCTAATCTCTTTTACTTCCTGTACTAATTCAACAGCCATATCTAATGGATTATCAAACGGGACAGTAGTATTAATCCATGGAGTATTTATCCATTCTTCTTCCCAGTTATCCAGACTACCGCGTTGTTTAGAGAAATAAATCTTCAAACGTGGAATGTAATAATCCTTAATTAATCCACTCCAAAAACGTGCTGCATAATCTTCCTGAAATCCTCCCCAAGTAGTAATCAGGCGTTTGGCATTTATTTCATAAGCATCTTTTTCGGCTGGTGTAGTTCCACTATTTCTGGCAAAATTCACCCATTCTTCAAGACGATAAAGTGGATGGGAGGCCAGCAGCTTATCTACATTTAACAACATATCAATCGTTTGATTCAGATATTGTTGTGCAACGGCAGATCTTCCCACGGCATCTTCTGCCAGGGCCTTGCCATAAAGTTTATCAGCTTTGGCAGCAATGTAATACGAAGCAAATTCTATGGCGTCGTTAACATAAAGTTTAGAATTTTTCAGACTGTCTGCACTATTTAGAAAAAGCTCTACACCATGTAAGAAATCATCGCTGACATCTATCTTACTGATACGCCGTTTGTCAGGAATCACTGTCTGCCAAGTGAATCGTGGATAAGAATACAGCGAGCTGTATGCCGTTTTTCTGAATAAATCCCAAGCATTCTTCATTGTTTCAGGATAAGCTCCATAACGTGCCATACAGTAGGAGGGCATCCATTTGTCCAAATCGATAGCTTGGCTTGTCCATCCCATATCCGCCAATAACTCATATACAACTTCGTTGTTTTCAAGTCCTTCGGGTGCCGATCCGAATCCGATCAGATTTCCATGAGATTCGGATTGGAGAGCTTCTGCTGAAGAGGAAGCATACATCTGTAGATCACCGGTCATCGGAGTTTTACCACCAAAGTTAGGAACATAACTGAAAATCCATTTTTTACCATAAAAACCATCGTGTACCTTCCAAGTTTGTTCTGTACCCCAAACCCATTTCGGATAGTCATTACCCAGATCAATAATAATCATTTTATCATCCGGAACATGACTCAACAATGCTTGTAGACTCGCTTTATCCCAAAAGCTATGTTGATAACCAAATGTCCAACCTTGTGTAACCCAGATTGCATCAGGATTACCTGCTGTGATAGAGCGGTAAATTGATTCTCCATATTGAGCAAGCAACTTATGTTTACCTTCTGCATCGTCTTTTGCAACAGGCAATTCCATTTCATTAAAACTGTCTGATAGATAATATGTATTTTTACCAAACTCTTTTTCCCATTCTTTGATAAACCGCTTACCGATTTCTTCGAAGAAAGGAGAGTCGGGCGGAAGTACATAGGCATTAAACTTGTCATCAAAACCTCCCCATTTCAAATGCTTGAATTTTATATCAGGATGCTTTTCGGCAAAAGCTATCGGAACAAATCCGGCAAAAGCCGGAGCTATAGGACTCATTCCGAGTTCACGCATACGATTTATAATCTGATGTTGTAATTGGATTTGACTCTCTTGCCATTCATCGGACAACGGACCATCCCAAGTATTGAGATTACCCATACGATGCCAGGGTAGGTGTGCAGGAGCTGTGAAGAACTCTCGGATCTCTTCTTTGGTTAATCCCATCTGTAACCACACTCGTTCGGCTATAGCTTCACTGGCAACAGTAGCCAATGGCATATTCACTCCACGGAGTGCCATCCAATCGATCTCTTTTTCCCAACGTGCCCAGTCCCAATAAGGTGTGGTGTAGCCATATGTACAAACATTCAGGAAATATCTGTATTCGTAAGGGGTTGTTTGTTTTTTCAATGAATAATCCGGCCATGAAGTGATTGATCCCGAATATTTGCCTCCCCAAGTTGTCATAGCGTGACACGCCTCTCTCTGATAAATGTGAAAAGCATAACAGAGTGCTACTACACTGCTTCCTCTGAGAGTTAATTTACCTTCTTTGGCTTCTATTTCAAAAGTTTCTTTTCCATTAACGGGATCTATCTGTTGAAAACTAATACCATTTACTCTATCTCCTATTTGCCGTTCGATTACTTTTTTGGCAGGAGTTATTATGTCAGTTGAACCGGAAGTGCCGGTACAAGCACTTATAAAAAATACCCAGACGATAAAAAAACATGTAAGAAAGAAGCTTCGCATATAGTTAGATTTTCAAAATTAATAAAAGAAAAGACCGGCAACCAGAGACATTTGGGGTACCTCCCCGGTTACCGGCCGAAAGATTATGTTAGATTGTGTTAAGATAACATTATCTGATAACCAATTTAGCAGTAGTACCGTTTACTTTAGCAATATAGACGCCCTTTTCAACATTGATTGTGATGGAATTTCCGTTTTGGATAGTTCCTCCATATACTTGTTTACCTGTCAGGTCGTAAACTGATACTGGATTCGTACCCTCTACTCCTTCTGCAAACAGCAGATTACCTTCGTTCCAAATTTTAATGTCGGATTTTACGGCTGTAGTATTGAATATACCGGTTATACTTCCATACTCTACAGCACCCACAGAAGGAGTGGAAGGACGAACATTACCTAATTGATCTGCTGTAGGAATAGTTATACCTGCATAGGTCGCTGTGCCCTTGCCTATTGCAATACTGTTTTCGCAAAGAGAAGCGACAGGCATGGCATCATTGGTTAGAGTAGGACTCCAAACCTCATCCCCTTCAATATCTGGAAATACTGTATTATCCAACTTATACAATGAAGTAAATATCTTGCTGTTTGCAAAATCAGCAACTTTTATATTAGAATTATCAAACAGTGCCGATTGATCTACATTATTGAGCTGGGTGTCATCACTTGTGGAGTAAGTAGCTCCGAAAACACAATTTTTTAATTCCCAATCATAGTTTCTTACAATCTCTACTCCATCTTTTTTATCTCCTTTCCAATAACCTAAATCGGTAGGAACAAAATATGCACCATCAACCAATCCACCGGTATTCCCTGCAATAATAGTATTGACTATGACTAATTTAGAAGAACAATCTGTATTAGAGCATACAAAAATACCACCCCCCAAATTTTTTGTTGAGTAATTGGCCGTGATTGTACTATTGATGATTTTTACGCCATCAAGCGGTTTAGAAGTATCACGAGAATATATATAAATAGCACCTGCACGATTTCCTGCATAGTTATTTACAAAGGTACAATTTGTAACAGTTAAAGCAAATGCAGTTTCATTCTTTCCATTTGTACTATACATATAAATAACACCACCGGAAGCTGAACTGTTATTGTTTTTGAATGTAGAATTCTCAATGGTCACTCTGGCATTGTTATAAATACGAATACATCCTCCGTCACCAGTTGCAGAATTTCCATCGAAGAGGCAATTCTTTATAGAACAGTTTACATCCTGACTGATTCCAATCACACCGCCCGAACTACTATGTGCATTTTTGATAAATTCGCAATTCAGGATATTTAGATTGGCACCCGTTTGTACAAACAGAGCCTGAGCTTTATTTTTTCCTGTAAAAATACAGTCTTTGATAACAATTGTACAAGCTCCTTTCATAGATAAAGCCTGCTTGGCACCGGTAAATTTGATTTTATTTCCGGTAGTTTGATTCCTACCGTCAATTGTCAATGATTTAGTGTCTATAGTGATCGCATTAAATTCTTCAATCTCGTCTGTCGCAAGATTAAATTTGATTACATCATCAGTTTGTGCACTTGCCATAATATTAGGGAAAGACCCCTCTATTGTAGGATCTCCACTGGCATTCGTCACCGTAAGGTCCGTTGCAAACATACTAAATGTTGCAAAACTAAATATTGCCGAAAGTAAAATTTGTTTTTTCATAACAATACAATTTTAATTGATTAATAAATAATATATTAGATAAAAGTATCAAAGTTCTAAATTTATAATATCAGCTTGTAAGTATAAACTTCATCTTTATTTTTTACCCACAATAATGCCATCCCCGGTTTTGAATTATAAAAAGGTAATTCATCTCCATCTTGTATACAGGTATCGAGAAGTAGTTTCCCTGTGAGTGAGTAAAGCTTGACACTGGCTGTTCCTTCAATGCCTGTTAAAATGTAGTTATTACCGGATTTTATAACATTGATCTCTTTTCTGTCAGTAATGCTTTGTTTGTTTCCTGTAGGATTCGACAGCTGCATTTTTATATATACTGGCAAGTGGTCGGAGGCAGCTGTAAGATCGGCTCCACTTTGATCTGCAATTCCTCTTTCTGTAACCTGATAGGATATAGAAGATTTGTTATAACCCAATATAAAGTCAATACAATCTGCCGGGGCTGTAGATGGATAAGTATAAACTTTCGTATCATTCAAAATTGAAAAACCATTATTTTTAAATGTAACCATGGCACGATAGGTCTCTTTTACATTAAGATCACCTCCCAGGAAAACAGGTTTATTGACAGTCTTTGCAAAGTTGATGATATAATCAGTAGCAACATCTCGATCTTCGGCATTCAGAGAATAATGGGTAGATAAGAAATAATAATCTGAGAACTCGGTGATTATTATTCCCCGATTGTCATCCGGGTCGGGTTTTGCACTTCCTCCGCCTGCGCCTTTAGGAATAAGATGAGTTTTTACTCCCAATGGTTCTTCTTTACTCAGCAAAACAATGCCAAAGTAAGTACTGTGAGTGATTAAGAAATGGGATTTCATTCCTGTTTTAGTACCTAATTGTGCTGCACAGTCTTTTACAAATCTTTGGTCAACTTCCTGGATAGCCACTACATCGGGAGCTACACTTTTGATGACAGAAGCAATTTTATCTACTTGTCGGGAATTAATAATTGCATGCCCCTGAATGTTGTAGGTCATCATCGTAATTTCTTTTCCCAAACTACTCGCATATGTCTGGATAAATCCTGAACAAAAACTTACGATTATGATCAGTATACGACTTAAAGTTGTGGTATTGAGTTTATTCATAACGTAAATTATTTAATTTCTCTGATAAATTCTAATTCTGTAATAATGGGTAAATGATCCGATAATAATGATTGTACAGATTGCGTACGAACCACTTGCCAACCACTATTAGGATATCCAAACAGATAGTCAATTTTTATAGACGGTTTGTAAGATGGAAAAGTCAGGTCGTCATTTGTCAGTAATTGCCAACCGACCATGCCTTTTTGTATCGTTTTAGAATCAGGTCGGGCATTGAAGTCTCCTCCTAAAATAACAGGATAAGGAGATTTCTTCAATGTTTCCGTAATTTTTTGTATCTGTAGAAACCGTGTATCTTCCGAAAAATAATCCAAATGTGTACAAGCAAAAGTGAGTGTGTCTGTTCCGTTTACCTCAAATGTTCCCTGAAGCATAACTCTTTGTTCTTTCTCTTGCGGACGGGGTAACATCATCTTTTCTACTTTGAAATACGGATGTCTGGAAAGTATTCCAATACCGTAATATCCATCTTTATAAGAGATTGACTTGCCATACAAAGGGTACATCTCTGTGCGATATCCTAATTCCGTAATGAAATCTTTTCCATTCTGTTTGGGAGCTCTTTCGCGGAATGTTTTACTGTCGACCTCCTGCAAAGCAACAAAATCGGGTTTGAAGGCTTTGATATGTTCGGCAATCTGTTCCAAAGATGCCAACTCTCCAAAGCGGAGATTATAAGTCATTACGCGGATACGTAATGTATCTTGTTTTTGAGCAGAGGCCCTATTCCCAAACAAGATTGAAAGCAATGCTATTAATAAAAACTTCTTCATTCTATTTATTTTATTTTTATAGTCGATATAACAGGAAGATGATCGGAAGCATTTGTTCCGGTTATAACTTTATGTTCTGCAACTTCAAACTTTTCAACTGGCCGGAAACAGATATAATCGAGTTCTCTTGTTGGGTCAATAGATGGAATTGTGAACTGATTTAATCCTTTCCCACTTCTTACAAAACCGTAACTATCTAATGTACTTATGGTAGAATTATAAGGGGTAGCATTCATGTCTCCTCCTAATATTACCGGATATTTGCTACTTTTAAGAGTTTCATTTATAAAAGGTAACTGAATATCCCTGTTTTCCTGGGTTGTAGCCAGATGGGTATTTGCAATAGTAATGGTATGCCCCCCCGTAGTAACGGTTGCTCTACCCAATGTACAATATCCCACATAAGTACCCTCTATCTCTATTCTGGGTAAATCATAGGTCGCCGTATTCCGTAAAGGGAATTTGGAAAATATAGCATCACCATACTCTCCACCTTGATAATCCTGCCCTTTTGAGAAATAGAAGTGAGCGAACCCCGAAAGTTTAGCTAATTCTGTTACTTGGTCTACACCGTTACTTCGTTTTGTATTCCGGTCTATCTCTTGGACGAAAACAATATCTGGCTCGTTGGATTTTATAACATTCGCTGTTGCCTGAATATCGATATCGGGCTCTGCAACGCCAGGAACATAAGGTGAACAGTGCTTTACGTTGTATGTCATCACTTTAAGAGTGATTTCAGTATCTCCACCCGAACCATTTCCATCAGTTCCGGGAAGTTCGGGAGTATTCTCTTCCGTTCCACAGGAACAGAAGAGAACTACCAAAGCAAATAATATGGTATAAATTTTCTTTAACATTGTCATAATTTTACTATTACCAGCCCGGATTCTGTCCTAATGCCGGATTTTTTAATCTTTCCTGATAGGGAACTGGCCATAGGTAATGTTTACTTTCATCAAAATTACGTCCACCGCCTTCTGCCGTCGATTTATCATAAACCACATCACCAAATTCATCTACAATCGGATTATTTTGATCGTCTACATACGGACATCCCCCTAACTCATCCATACATACTTCCAGACTTGGGCAAGTAATAGCACGTCCTAAACGGAAACCTTCTTTCCAGCGTAAAATGTCAAAGTAGCGCATTCCGTCAAATGACATTTCAATTCTCCGTTCGCGTCTTAACTCAGTCTTTAAATCCATATTCCAAGCTTCCAGTTCAGAAAGTTTCATAGGATGCATACCAACCCTGTTACGCAATCGGTTAATAGTTTCATCAATCTGATCTTGGGTCAATGTCCCGCCTTGCAGGTTAAACAAAGCTTCTGCATAGATGAGAATAACTTCCGGATAGCGGATCACATTGATATTATTATGATCCTGATTTGTTAAACCTGCCAGTTCCGGAGTATTGTATTTTTTGAAATAGAATCCAGTTTTGGTATTGGCGCCATTATTGTTATTTCCTTGTAAAGGAGCGAAGCGGGGTAATCCGAAAGTAGCATTTACTCTGTTACCTGCGTCACCGTCATCGCCACCTGGCCATGCATCGCCCGGTGTATAAAGTGTCATCTTCATACGAGGATCTCTATCCTTAAAATAGTCTGCATAACGTTTCACCGGATATTTTGATAAAGGAGAAATTGCCACATCTGTTTTTTTATAATATTCAAGACCTGTTGTTGCCGGTTTTCCATCTGTACAGAGGAAGGCGTCAACCAATGTTTTGGAGGCATTCAGACGTATGTAGTTTACCGGAGTACATGTATAGTTGGTCATGTTATTCATTCGGATGTCTTTGACGTACAAACTATAAATCATAGATTCATTGTTTTTGGGATCATTTTCAGCGTTTCCTTCCAAGTGGTAAACTTTCTCATAATCATACAGGTCATAAGGACTATTATCCAAAATATATTTAGAAACCTTTTCTGCTAATTCGTATCTTCCATCTTGCAGAGCAATACGGGCCATCAGTGCCAAAGCTCCCCATCTGTCAATACGACCGACTTCCTGACCTGTCTGGATTTCCGGTCCTAACTTTTCTGCTGCCCATTTCAAGTCCTCGATCATCCAGTCTATAACTTCCTTTTTCGGATTACGAGGACCATAAGCTTCTTCAGACCCAATAACCCTATCAATCAATGGTACGTCACCCCATACTGAAGTCAGCCAAAAATATTGCAATGCACGGATAACTTTTACTTCGGCTGCATATACGTCTTTCGCTTCCTGATCCATATTTACCTGGTCATAGTTATCCAAAAAGTTATTACAATCAAAGATATGTCCGTAAATATCTCTCCAATAGTTATAGAACGGAAAGTTATCTTGAGCACTACTGGTTCCTCCTCCCACTTTGCTTAACCCTGAAGTAGGATCTCCCCATATTACTGTTTCTGCACATGCCTCACCTAAATTAATGATCAGGTCATATTGAAGTCCTTCATAACAAGGATATAAAGCAGCTCTTAATTGAGCTTCGGTTTTCCAGTAAGTATCATTAACAGCTTTATCCAAAGGATATCTTTCTAAGAAATCGCTGCAACTAAAAGTAGTCATCAGACAGCAACCTGTCAGGATATATTTTATTTTATTTTTCATAATGCTATTTCCTATTGTTTAAGTTAAAAAGTTAGATTTAATCCGAATACATATGTTTTTACCTGCGGATAGGTATCACCTGAAGATTGCTGGACTTCAGGATCGAAACCATCGAAGTATTTAGTAACAGTAAATAAATTGTCGGCAGAAACATATACTCTCAATTTACTTATTCCCCAACTCCTCATCCATTGTTGTGGAAGTGTATATCCTAATTGTATATTTTTTAGACGGAGGTATGCTGCATTTTCTATCCAATAATCGGAAAATCTGCGATTATGAGTCTGTGCATAATACAAACGAGGATATGAAGCATTGGGGTTTTCAGGGGTCCATCTGTCTAAATGAGATTTTTTGGGAACTGAATAATCATTGATAAAACAATGTCTTGCTTCTTCACTTAAATAACCATTGGCTTTACCAACTCCCTGGAAATAGAAGGAGAAATCAAGGCCTTTCCATTCTAATTCACCTTTAAATGAGTAGGAATATCTTGGAGCCTTATTACCGATAACTTCTTTGTCATAGTCGTCTATGATCCCATCAGGTTTCCCGTCCGGTCCGCTAATATCTTTATATTTGATATCACCCGGCTGTACGGCAACTCCGTCTTGTATGAGCGGAAATTTCGGATTGATATAGTTTCCAAAGCTGTCTTTTCCTTCAAAATCTTCTACTTGTGCCAATCCATCCGTTCTATATCCGTAATAAGCATCAATCGGATCGCCTACTCTACGAATCTGATCGCCTAAAACGGGAGCACTCGAGCCTAAATCTATAATCTTATTTCTTGAATCTGACAAATTAAAGAATGCACGGTATTTCACCTGCCCAATCTGGTCTCTCCAGGCTATGTTCAATTCCCAGCCTTTGCTTTCTACTTCCCCTAAATTCTCTAATGGTAAATAGTCACGGCTTGTATCCTTTTGCCATTTTCCTAAAACCAATGGTAAAGAAGGACGTACCAGAGCATCCATATTGTTCTTTTTAAACCAGTCGGCACTAATGGTGAGACGATTATTGAAAAGTGACAAATCAATACCTATATTCAGCATACGGATTGTTTCCCATTTGATGTTCGCATTTCCTAAAGCGAGTTGCGCAAAACCTGTGTTTAGTTGGTTACCAATAGGGTAGGCTTTATCAACGGATTCAATTGCTACCAGATAAGGATAATAATTATCTCCTACATTCTGATTTCCCAATTCTCCCCACGAAGCACGTAGCTTGGCCATTTGTAAAACAGGCTCAGCAAAATGCATGAATTTCTCTTTAGAAAAATTCCATCCGGCAGAGAAAGAGGGAAAATATCCCCATCTATTTTGTTTAGCAAAACGGGATGTACCGTCACGACGAACATTGGCTTCGAGCAAGTATTTCTCGTCATAATTGTAATTCAGACGTCCAAAGAAAGATCTTAAGGCCCATTCTTCGGCACCACCTCCATTGGTTATTTCGTCTGTTCCAACATCTATAGCTTCAATTCCATCCAGAAGAAGTAATTTTCTACCGGCACTCAAAGTATTGGTGTGTGCCCATTCCTGAGAGAAACCACCCAGTAATTTAAAATCGTGTCGGTTGATATTTTTTTGATAAGTAGCAGTAACATTCAGTGTCTGGGTTAATGTATTGATATGAGATTCACTGATAGAATTTTTTCTCAATTTATTTCCCGGATCTTCTGTTCCGTCAGACATCCAACGGTTCATGGTAGGAACAAATCTTTTTGTATCTCGGGTATAGTAATTAGCGGCATATTGTCCATTAATATACAGGTCGTTTATAACTTTAAGAGAAGCATTTATCTGTCCGTTGAATGTCCGGGAATTGCGTTTATTATAACCGGAATTGTAAGCGATATCTACCGGATTCATCAATGAAGTATATGCGTAATGATCTGTATCCACCCACTCTCCGTTTTCATTTTGTTCTTTCCATTTTACAGGAAGAAGAGGAGATACGCGCTGCACAGTTCTGAATACACCTGTTGTTCCGGATACCCCGTTTTCCTGACGATAAAAGTCTACAAAACTAATGTTCCCATTCAGTTTGAGGCGATCATAAAGTTCTGTATTCATGCTTAGACGGGCATTATGTCTTTTAGAAGAAAACGGATCACCAATGATAAGACCATCCTGATCCAAATAACCGTATGACATATAATAACCACTTTTTTCCGTACCCCCACGAACACTGATATTATGTCCTGTTTGCATAGCAGACTTTTTATAAACTTCCTTTACCCAATCAGTGTTTGAGTAATCGTTGGGAGAGTCACCTCTGTCATATGCATCAAAAGCTTCTTGTTGGTACAATTTACCAAAACCGGCAGCTACATAAGCTTCATTGGCTAATTCCATATATTCACGTCCATCTACCAGATCGGGCAAAGCTGTAGGAGTTTGGAAACCTATATATCCGGAATAACTTACCGTAGTTTTTTCTTTCTGGCTGCCTTGTTTGGTAGTTACCAGTATAACACCGTTGGCGGCTCGAGCACCATAGATAGCAGAGGAGGCAGCATCTTTCAATACAGATACGTTCTCTATATCATCAGGATTCAGCATATTCAGATCACCGCCGGCAATTCCGTCGATCAGAATAAGCGGATCAGTTTTGCTGTTTAGTGTACTAATGCCACGAATTACAATTGACATTTTATCATTACCCGGTTGTCCGGATGGTTGTACGATAGATACACCAGGTAACATACCTTGTAGTCCACTGCCTACATTTGTAATAGGACGGCTGGCCAGTTCATCTCCTTTTACAGCCGATACAGCTCCTGTCAGATTAACTTTTTTCTGTACACCATAACCCACAACTACTACATCATTCAACATCTGAGTATTTTCTGCCAAATGAACCGAAATTTCTGTTTTGGAACCCACTTGAACTTCCTTTGTTTTATATCCGATAAAGGAGAAGACCAAGGTCTGGTCGGGAACTACTTCTATAGAGTAATTACCATCTATATCAGTGATAGTTCCCTCCTTTCCTCCTTTTACGAGGATACTAACTCCAACCATTGGCTCTGCTGTGACCTGATCTGTAACTTGCCCGCGGACTTTCACTTTCTTTATCGGGTCTTTTGTATTCCCGATCTTTCTGTCAAATAAAAGTAGCTTGTCACCCGAAATGCTATAACCGATATTCGTCTTCTTCAATAAGTTGTTCAATGCCTCTTTTAAAGAAGCATTTTTAACAGAAATGCTTACCAGTTGTTTCGTGTCAACAAATTCTTTACTATAAGCTACTGACACTTTAGCTTGTGAGGCAATTTGAGTAACAGCATTTTCAAGTGTTACATCTTTCAGGTCTAGTGTTATTTCCCAATTTTGTGCATGCGATGCTAAGGGAAATATACATAATACCAACAAAACAGACATCCACTGTTTTACATGAGAGTAAAGACAATAATGATTTTTTTTCGAAGAATTTTTCATTGTGTGTTCTTTAGAATTATGATTATTTTAAATTTTAGGCAATAAAATCCCTTGCTAAGAAATCATTGTTTCTTAACTGCTTGATTTTAATATATTTATGGCTATCTCAGTGAACAGACTGAATTATAACAAATTCTTATGTTGAAAATGCCGATATAGGTTGTAATGGTGTATTCATAAGTATATAATTATTAGATTAGGTTTGTATCTATCGCGGACTTATTTTTATTTCTTTTCGATTTACTCTCTCATATTTGATAGGCGTTATATGTCCCATGTTTTCCAATATTTCCTGTAATGATTCACTTTCACTTTTCAATGTATAAGTATAAGAATAGATCGCTTTGTTTTCTACACTAAACTGTACATTGTACTTTCTGGACAATATTTTGAGTACATCTTCCAAAGGAGTATCATTAAATATCAATACATCTTTCAACCATATAGATTCGTTTTTGTAATCCTTATTTTTTTGTACGATACATGTTCCGGTTTCTTTTTCAAAGATGGCTGTTTCTCCAGGTTTCATAATGTAGTCAAACGAATTACTTTGTACATTTCGTATTTTTACAGAACCTTCGTCCAAAGTAGTTAGAACTTTTTTCTCCGATGGATATGCATTAACATTGAACGAGGTTCCTAATACCTTTATCTGCATGGAGGAAACATCCACTATAAAAGGTTTTTCAGTATTCTTTTTAACCTCGAAATATGCTTCTCCTTCAATAGATACTTTTCGTTCTTTCCCTACAAACTGTTCCGGATAGGTGAGTTTAGTGTCCGCATTCAAATATACTTTTGTTCCATCTGATAGTAGAACGGTCATTTTCTCTCCACACGGTACATAAATTTCTTTGTTTACAGCTATCCGATTATCATCAATATCAGAATATACCCAAAATGCTATATTCAATATTAAGAATGGCAATAAAACAGCAGCAATTTTCATCCAGGAGAACTTTCTGCCTTTCGAGTTGATACGACTCATTAAATTCGTATACACTTGCTCCTGACGAAAACAGGTGTCTTCTGTTTCGGGAATGACTATCTCTTTTCCTTCAATGATATTTTCAATATCTTCGTCAATTGCTTGAGAAATAGCATTCAATGCCGTTTTTTTATCTTGAGTTGCCATTTTTATGATTGTCTTTTATCAGTAATACACAAGTAGGTTAGAAAAGTATTATATGAAATGCGTTTTTTTTCTAAAAAAATAATTCTTTTTATAAACTACCGCAAAAGAGTAGTATAAAAGAGAATAATCTTATCGTCATGCGTAACTCTTTTAGAGCCTGGCTGTACTGGAATTTGATGGTATTTATAGATAAATTTAGTTGGTCGGCAATCTCCTGATTTGAATATTTCCCGGAGATTTTTAATTCTACGATTTTTCGCTTCTGCGGAGACAATTGTTCAATAGCCTTGCGGACCAAACGTAACTGATCTTCATCCAGTGCGGGTTCTTCGGTTTCGTTGGTTAGTGTATTTAAGAGATTTAGATTATCTGAGATACGAAATATTTCTTTATCCCTGTCACGCAATACATTTAGTAAGTCATTTTTAAGAATAGTAAAAAGATAGCGGTTAAAAGGACGGGATTCGTCTATGTCTTTTCGTTTTTCCCATATTTTGAAAAAGACATTCTGAACAACATCCTCAGAAAGTTCTCTATTATATAAATATTTGAAAGACAGTGAATACACTTGTTTACTGTATTCATTAAATAATAAAGTGAAGGCTAATTGGTTACCTTCCTTCATTTGACGAATTATAGTTTCTTCATTAATCATCAAATAAACTCCTTTTTGGCTGCATTATTTTTTCAATGGGTTAGAATCTGCTTATCCCATGAATTGAGATTTAAGCACATATAAGTTTTCTTAATTGCGATTCAAAGTTAGGTAAATCCCTTTAATATAGTCGTTACAAATATATGAAAAAGTATCAATATTCCGATGTTTTGCCATTATTCTTAAATAGAAGTGATAAAAGTATGATTGATATAATTGAAGAAATTAGCTCGACAGGCAAATTCACTACCATCTCTTGAAGTTAGTTTCAGAGCGGATTTCTTCTTATTTTTGGCTGTTTACTGAATCATCTATGGTTTATTTTTTAATCTGAAAATAACCTTATACTAACCAAAATGTGAAAAAAAATACCTGTAGTGACATGAGAATGACACTTATAAGTAACAACTAAAGATTCTTTTTGTTAAGAGACTCCGTTATTAAATAGTATGCACTAAAAGTAGCGGAGCCACTTAACTTTCACTTATTCCACCCCTTGTCCGAAGTCTTCTTCGAACTCTTCTTCAGCCTCTTTTACTAAAGTTTCTGCCCGTAATGCACTTTTCGGAAAATACTTCGACAAGGGATAACGGAAGAATTTCATCTTGCCAACACGGTTGGTGAATCTGCGGTCGGCCACAAAGTACACTCTGGACAAGCGCACCTCATGAGGAAGTACGTCCTCAGGATGCTCAAAACCGTCACTCGTAACAGCTGCATGAAACGAACCGAGTCCACGAATAGTGACCGACTCTCCGCTTTTCAATATTTCCTCCATCACCTTAGGAAGATCGGTAAGTATACTCAATACATCACCTTTACTCCTGCCACTTTGCGAAGAAAGCATATCTGCCAGGTCATTTTCATTCTTACCCCCACGCTTCTGGAGCTTTCTCTGTACGGCGTAGTAAAGTTCCTTAAATCCCTCTACTGTGCTAAATCTCTTCTTTCTTACCAGATAAATCAATCCCATAATCTTTCGTATTAGATGTTGTAATTAAACGTATTGAAGGTCGTAACGGAACGATGTACGACATGTGCATCTCGTACAGTATGACATGCACATCTCGTACAGCACGACATGTGCATGTCAGCATGTCCCAGATGTGCATGTCGTACAGCACTTCCTACAAAGGTAACGAATATATCCCGATAACAAAAGAAAGCTTCAGTTATTTCTTCCCAAAGTACACACCGGACAGTACAACTCACATATAACCCTTTTTTAAGACGTTATCACCTGTATTTTTAAAAGAATAGTTATCTTTGCAGACATATTTTAAACAGAACGTACTGTTCACAGGCATTGATAATAAATATAATAACGAAATAGATAAATGGCATTGCAATGTGGTATTGTCGGACTTCCCAACGTAGGAAAGTCGACACTTTTCAACTGTTTGTCGAACGCGAAAGCACAGGCGGCAAACTTCCCTTTTTGTACAATTGAACCGAATGTAGGTGTAATCACTGTTCCGGACGAACGTTTGAATAAACTGGCAGAACTGGTACATCCGCAACGAATCGTACCCACTACCGTAGAAATTGTAGACATCGCCGGACTGGTAAAAGGTGCCAGTAAAGGCGAAGGATTAGGTAATAAGTTTCTCGCAAACATTCGTGAAACAGATGCCATCCTGCATGTACTTCGTTGCTTTGATGATGATAATGTAACGCATGTAGACGGAAGTGTAAATCCTGTGCGTGACAAAGAGATCATTGACTATGAACTACAGTTGAAAGACCTCGACACAATTGACGCACGTATACAGAAAGTGCAAAAGCAAGCACAAACAGGAGGTGATAAGACTGCCAAACAGACTTATGACATCCTCGTTAAATACAAAGAAGCATTGGAGCAGGGAAAATCGGCCCGTACTGTAAAGTTTGAAACCAAAGACGAACAGAAAATTGCCCGCGAACTCTTTCTGCTTACCAGCAAACCGGTAATGTATGTTTGTAACGTGGACGAAGCAAGTGCCGTAAACGGAAACAAATATGTAGACATGGTTCGTGAAGCAGTAAAAGATGAAGATGCAGAAATTCTTATTGTTGCTGCCAAAACAGAATCGGATATTGCCGAACTGGAAACTTACGAAGACCGCCAGATGTTCCTTGCCGAAGTAGGACTGGAAGAATCAGGGGTAGCCCGGCTTATCAAATCGGCTTACAAATTATTGAATCTGGAAACTTATTTTACAGCCGGTGTACAGGAAGTACGTGCCTGGACTTATGAAAAAGGTTGGAAAGCACCCCAGTGTGCGGGAGTAATCCACACCGACTTTGAAAAAGGATTTATCCGTGCAGAGGTTATCAAATATGATGATTTTATCCAGTATGGCTCAGAAGCTGCCGTGAAAGAAGCCGGTAAATTGGGTGTGGAAGGAAAAGAATATGTAGTACAGGACGGAGATATCATGCATTTCCGTTTTAACGTATAAAGAATGAATTATCTTATAGCAGGAACCGGAGGTGTGGGAGGCAGTATTGCTGCCTTCCTTGCACTGAACGGAAAGGATGTTACCTGTATAGCCCGTGGGGCGCACCTGGAAGCTATACAGAACAATGGGTTGACACTAAAGTCAGATCTGAAAGGCAATCATACCATTCCAGTGAAAGCTTGCACAGCAGAAGAGTATACTGGAAAAGCAGACGTAATATTCGTTTGCGTCAAAGGCTATTCTGTCGACTCTATCACAGATCTGATAAAACGGGCTTCTCATGAAAAAACAATTGTAATTCCCATACTCAATGTTTACGGTACAGGTCCACGTATTCAGCGCCTTGTTCCGGGTGTAACCGTTCTGGATGGTTGTATTTACATTGTAGGGTTCGTATCCGCCCCGGGAGAAATCACTCAAATGGGAACTATTTTCCGTTTGGTATATGGAGCGCATAGAGGCACAAACGTACCCGCCGGATTGCTTGAAGCCGTACGTGACGATCTGGTAGAAAGCGGAATCAAAGTGGATCTGTCACCGGATATCCAACGGGATACATTTGTCAAGTGGTCCTTTATCTCGGCCATGGCTGTCACTGGGGCTTATTTCAATGTTCCCATGGGCGAAGTGCAAAAGCCGGGTAAAATACGTGATACTTTCATAGGCCTGTCTACCGAAAGTGCCATGTTAGGAAAGAAACTCGGTATCGAATTCTCCGAAGACCCCGTTACCTACAATCTCAAAGTAATTGATAAACTCGACCCACAAAGTACCGCATCCATGCAGAAAGATATGGAGAAAGGACATCAATCCGAAATACAAGGGTTGCTTTTTGACATGATAACAGCTGCCGAAGAACAGGGAATAGAAGTGCCTACCTATCAGGAAGTAGCCAAGAAATTCAGAATATAAAATTAAACTCAATCATTATGAATACCATTTTATTATCGATCAACTGGAACCCGAACCCCGAATTGTTCAACCTCTTCGGACTTCCCGTTCGCTATTACGGACTATTGTGGGCCGTTGGTATCTTTCTGGCCTATGTGATAGTTCACTATCAGTTCCGGGATAAAAAGATAAGTGAAAAGAAATTTGAGCCCCTGTTTTTCTATTGTTTCTTTGGTATTCTGATTGGAGCCCGACTGGGACATTGTATATTTTATGATCCTCAGACCTATCTCACCAGTTTCCGGGGATTCTGGGAAATGATACTTCCTATCAGATTCCTGCCCGACGGAGGTTGGAAATTCACAGGTTATGAAGGGCTTGCCAGCCACGGTGGAACGTTAGGACTGATGATTGCCCTCTGGCTCTATTGCCGTAAAATGAAAATGCATTATATGGATGTAGTAGATATGATTGCTGTAGCCACTCCCATCACTGCCTGCTGTATCCGCCTGGCCAACCTGATGAACTCTGAAATCATTGGTAAACCGACCGATGTACCCTGGGCTTTCGTTTTTGAGCGTACAGATATGCTTCCACGCCATCCGGCACAACTTTACGAAGCTATCGCTTATTTCCTGCTTTTCCTGGTGATGATCTATCTTTATAAGTTCTATAACAAAAAGCTACACCGCGGCTTCTTTTTCGGACTCTGTCTGACAGCTATCTTTGTATTCCGCTTCTTCGTTGAGTTCTTAAAAGAAAATCAGGTTAGCTTTGAAGACAATATGAGCCTCAACATGGGGCAATGGCTGAGTATCCCATTTGTGATCATCGGCCTCTATTTCATGTTCTTTTATGACAGGAAATCCATCAAAAAATGAAGCATATTATAGACATAGAAACCTGGGAACGGAAAAGTAATTATGAGTTCTTCAAAAGTTTTCAGAACCCCACTATCTCCATTACCTCAGAGGTAGAGTGCGGAGGAGCCAAAGCCCGTGCCAAAGCCGCAGGACAATCATTCTTCCTCCACTATCTCTACGCCGTGTTGCGTGCCGTCAATGAAATACCGGAGTTTCGCTTTCGCATAGATGCAGAAGGCAATGTAGTCTATTTCGACAACGTAGATATGTTGACCCCTATAAAGGTAAAAGAAAACGGACGTTTCTTCACCATCCGTCTGTCATGGAACAAAGATTTTAATGCCTTTTATGCGGAAGCCAAATCGGCCATAGATGCCATCAACCCTGACGGAGACCCGTATGACATGGAAAAAGTGGGTGGCAAAGATCTGCTTGATGTTATATTGTTAAGTGCTACTCCCGACTTATATTTCACTTCACTGACCTGTACACAAGAACATCGTCATGGTAGTAATTACCCTTTGATGAATGCGGGAAAAGCAATAGTAAAAGAGGGTAAATTAGTAATGCCAATTGCGATGACTATTCACCATGGGTTTATAGACGGACATCATCTTTCGCTGTTTTATAAGAAAGTGGAAGAATGGTTGCAATAAAGTAATAATAATAATTCATAGCCCTACAAAATCCCTTTTTATAATAGAAGCTTATCACACAATTATTACTACATTTGTACTGAAAACACATAAACAAATGGGAATAATATATTTATCTGTTGAGCTGACATTCGACCTGATAGCTTTTGTAATGGGAATAATGCTTATTTTCCGGGCAAAAGATAATTGCCAAAGGTTCTATTGGGGTATAATAGCAGCTGCTATCGGGCTGGTTATGTCATGGGAAAATATTGGCTGGCTGTTGGTAGTAACCGATACTCCGACCTACCACTTCACAGATCTCCTCAATATAGAAAAAATGCTTAAATGGTATGCACTGGCAAGTGTAGTATCTTTATTTCCTATCGTATCACTACGTCCGGGCTATTTTAATCATTTCAGGATACTTGCATTCTTATTACCACCCATCATTATAACAACCATAGGATTATGTTATCTGAAATTCAATGGATATATCACTCCGATATGTTCGCTAACTCAAATTATCCCAAATCTTGATAAACCCGACGTACAGCTTAGATGTACTATATTCTTAATTACCGTTTTCATGCCACTTCTCTTTTTCATATATCCGATGATCAATAACAAAACCTATCGCAAAATAAATAAAAACATGTATCTGTTTATAGGTTTCCTGTTCTTGTTCCTCACAATATATATACTGTTTACTTTGAGTATTAACGAATTTATTTTCAATTTATTCGGCATAGTTGCAATCATTTTTACTACTCTATTCTCGATACAATATTTATATAGTGAAAATCCATTTTCGGACCACATAACAATGATCTCCGATAATAAAACAATAGTTCATGTAGAACTCCCTGAACCTATACCACTCTTCCTTATAATTGAAGCTTATCTTAAAGAGCACCATTCTTTTACAAATAAAAATTATACTATAGAGACTTTAGCGAGCTCTTTAAAGAAAGAAGAAACTACTATTTCAGAAGCTATCAAAAGTGGAGGCTTTACGGGCTTTCGAGAATATACCAGTCACCTCCGACTGGAATATTTCAGACAATTGGCAATAGAAAATCCAACTAAAAATGTAAAAGAATTAATGTTTCTATCTGGTTTTACCTCACGTTCAACCTTCTACCGTAATTTTTCGGAGAAATATGGTATATCACCATCCCAATACATTAATACTCAAACAATAGAATAATCAAAAAACAAGAATCATATATGTCCCATTTTTAATACAAAGGACGTTATGATCCAACAAAAGTGTCCCATTTTGAAAATGGGACACTTTTTATTTCTACACATAAAATGAACAGACTAAATTTGAACTGGTTTTTAAAAAAGATACTTGACTAAATTCACCGAAAATGAAAAATATATCTATTACTCTTATTTTAGTATTAGTCGTAGGTTGTGGTAAAACCGAAGATAGTTTAGAGACAATTCCCACTATTGAACTAAACAAAAATGAATTAATCTTAGCAAAAGGCAAGACAGAAAGATTAGTGGCTACCTTTACACCAATAGATACCCCTAACAAAGGCCATATTTGGAGTTCAAGCGCACCTGACGTTGCATCGATAGATGATACAGGATTGGTGACCGCCATTGATCCGGGTGAATCTACCATCACCGTAACAGCACTCAATGGTAAAAAGACAGCAACATGCAAAGTAACAATAGTAGATAAGATTGTAAATGTGACTGGCATATCATTAGATAAAACAGAAACAACACTTGCCGTGGGTGATGGCATAAAACTCGAAGCAACAATAAAACCGGATACGGCAACAGATAAAAGTATAACCTGGAGTTCGAGTGATAAACAAATAGCATCTGTGGACGGTCTTGGAAATATAACAGCCATAACCAAAGGAAGTGCTACCATTACAGCAACTACAAACGATGGCGAAAAAACAGCATCATGTAAAGTCAAAGTGGTAGATAAAGGCGTAGAGATATCCAAGCCTGAAGTTTCGGGTATAACTTCTATTTCAGCATACATAAGCGGAACAGCTAAACCGTTAGGTGTTAAAATTAAAGAAGTTGGTATCTGTTATTCTACTTCCCCTTCACCAACAATCGAAGATAAAAAGATCACGCTATCAGGAGAAGAAATATCCTATACTTTAAACGAATTAAGCCCCAACACAACGTATTATGTACGCATATATGCCATCGTTGACGACTCTGCCAAGTACGGGGATCAAACCATATTCTCTACAAAAGCAACCACCGAAATTTCTGCTCCCGAGATTTCTGATCTCTCTACCTATACAGCCTATATCCAAGGAACAATTGCAACTTTCGGCTTACAGACAGAAGAGACAGGTATCTGCTATTCAACCTCACCAATGCCAACAATCAATGATACAAAAGTAATTCTTTCAAGTAACAGCATTGCATATACATTAAATGAGTTAACTCCCGAAACAACTTACTATGTACGTATATATGCTAAAATTAATGGAGAATTTTATTATGGAGACCAGAGTACATTTACTACTTGGGCAATTATTAAAACTCACTTTGAACCTGAAGATGTATATACAAATCAACTTATGCTTACCTCTTCCATTCCTGCCTCAAGCGGAATTATTAAAATTGATATTTGCTACGGCATCTCTCCTAATCCCAAAGTCACTGATAATGTAGCAACAGCAAATAAAGAAAACGACGGCAAGCTACACTTAAATCTCACCGGTTTAAAAAGTGGAACCACCTATTACATACGTGCTTATAGTCGCACAGGATCTAAAGTAGAATATCTCGACGATGAAGTATCAGTACAGACCATTGGAAAAGATTTTGTTATTGAAGGAAAATATGATAGATACGAGATAGAGAAAATAACCTATCCTGTACACTACGATCGATATCGGATTTTTCTCAATTTTACATATAATATAAAGCCAGTAGGAACATATTTAGTTGAAGTAGTTGACGGTAGAGGTTTTTTAAAGAAAACTACAAATTATGCTGAATCGATATACATAGAAAGTGGAACCGGTTCTTTTACCTTCAAAAAAGAAGGAGGACAAAAAGAGTATTCTGGAATATCAACCTATATTGATTTTACATGGGACTCAGATATTAGACTTACAAACATTGAGAATAATATACACTACCATTATATAGTAGGAAGCACTTGGCATGTCTTAAAGTAATAAGTAGGAGAAAATGAAAAACAAAGAGAATATATCACGCAGAGATTTTTTTAAAGAAGCTCTAAAGCGGACAATCCCATTTTTGGGGTTCGTCGCTCTTCCTTCTATAATACTAAATAGCTGTAGTACCGACGATGAACAGCTTGGCTGCAATAACAGTTGCACAGGCACAGCACAAAGTGGTTGTGGCACGAGTTGTAGTAATAGTTGTGTGGGAACCTCTCAAAACGGTTGTGGATCCGAATGCAAAACAGGCTGTAAAGACAGTTGCAAGGATAGCTGTTCGGATAGTTGCTCCGATAGCTGTAAAGACACCGCTAAATCATCTTCTTGCTCAGACTGTAGTACCTCCTGTAACAATAGCTGCAAAGATTCCGCCAAATCTTCCGGTTGTGCAAACTGCAGCACCTCTTGTAGCAACAGTTGTTCTACAGGTTGCAGAACAGGATGCGATATTTCATGTCTCAATACCTGTAACACCTCTTGTCGTGGTGATTGCAATACATCGTGTTTAGGAAGTTGCGATAAGTATTGTCAATATGGATGTAAAGGAACCTGTCAACGTACCTGCCAAATATCAAATTCTTAAAATATGCCTATAAAGAAGGAAAGAGCTTCCTGGGAATCCGGCAGGAGTAAAAGTATCACATTTATTGTTACAAAAGATTGCCAGCTTGCTTGTAAGTATTGTTACTTGGTTGGTAAGAACAGCCAGGAGCGGATGACTTTCAATATAGCAAAGAAGGCTGTCGATTATATTTTATCCAACCGGGATTATCTAATCAACGATTCCGTTGTATGGGATTTCATTGGCGGCGAACCACTTTTGGAAATAGATTTAATCGATTCCATCTGTGATTATATAAAAGAACAAATGTACATAAAACAGCATCCTTGGTTCAATGCCTATCGCTTTAGTATTTCTACCAATGGGTTAATGTATAATGACCGACGGGTACAGAAGTTTATTGAAAAAAATCATACCCATCTGAGTATAGGAATTACTATCGATGGCACAAAGCAAAAACACGATTTACAAAGAATATACAAAGGTAGTGGCAAAGGCTCCTATGACGATGTAATAAAAAACATCCCCCTATGGCTCAGTCAGTTTTCTAATGCTGCTACAAAAGTAACTGTAAGCCACAATGATTTACCGTATATTAAAGAAAGTGTACTTCATCTATATTCCCTCGGTATAAAAGAGGTCAATATCAATGTTGTATTTGAAGACGTATGGAAAGAGGGTGACGATTCAGTTCTTGAAAACCAATTAAAAGCACTTGCCGATGCAATCATTAATCGAAGATTATATCAAACTCATAGTTGCTCTTTTTTCTCCGATTTCATCGGAAAGCCACAAGACAGAGTTATGCACAATCAAAACTGGTGTGGTGCAGGAAAAATGTTATCTATTGATGCTCTTGGTAACTTCTATCCGTGTACCCGTTTTGCAAAATATTCACTCTGCAACAAAGAACCCATAATCATCGGAAATGTGAATGAAGGAGTAGACTCTAATAAATTACGTCCTTTCTATACGTTGACACGTTGCAACCAAAGTACAAATGAATGCATAGACTGTGACGTATCAAGTGGTTGTGCCTGGTGTCAGGGAGCCAATTACGACTTTGCTGATAGTAATACTATTTTTCAAAGAGCCACCTTCATTTGTAAAATGCACAAAGCGAGGGTTAGAGCAAACAACTATTACCTGAATAAATTAAACTGTATTAAAGATGGAGAATAATTATGTTATAATCATGTTAGATAGTACCGCTCCATCATTTTGTTACTATAAACGAGGTACAAAACAAGAAAAGATATCTTTCGAGAATCTGAAAAAGGCCATTGAATATTGCCAAGAAAATCATTTCTTTATAACAGTGATCTATCCGGAAGATGAATTGGAAGATGAGATTCAACAGCTCCTTGAAGACCTCCCACATATCAAAATTCTTCCGATAAGCCAAATAAGACTCTTAGAAGAAGGAGATCTGCTTGTGGTGGACTACAAACAGGAAAAAGAGCTGTTTGACAAAATACCAGAAAACAATTATCTAAATCTTATCTTACGGATGGAGATGGCGGAAATTTGTAATATTGAAAACATATATTACAATCATCATCACAAATTTTGCAGGTTATCAATCATCCTCACAGATATTCATCATGCAGACGAAAATGCACTAAATCAATACAGGCTAAACCTGAAAAGGATAAAAGACTACATATATAAAGACCTAGATTTTGACAGTGAACTGCAAATCAGTATCCTAACGGACAGAATCACCCTGAGTGAGATGAACAATTGCAATGCAGGCCTTGTACATTTTACAATTGCTCCTAACGGAAAGTTTTATATCTGCCCAGGATTCTATTTTGATGCTACCAATAGTAATATAGGTTCATTTAAAGAAAATATTAAGATCGCTAACAGACATCTGTTGACAATACAATCATCCACAATATGTTCTTTATGTGATTGTTATCATTGTAAACGTTGCATCTATCTCAATAAAAAAACAACATTAGAACTGAATACTCCATCACATGAACAATGTGTCACTTCTCATCATGAACGTAACACTACAGGCATATTACTTGAAACGCTACAAAAAAGAGGGCTGTTCCCCAACACAAAACCGATACTCCCTCTTTTTTATTTAGATCCTTTTGAAATTATAAAATAATAATAAAACAATATAGCAATGAAAAAACTTATAGGGAAGGTTACTCCTACAGAACGAGACGAAATCCGTTCTATGTTTGAACGAAAAAATGGATTAACAGAACTATTTAAAATAATAGATCCCTCAAACGAGGCAATGTACAATAAGGTAATAGTAGATATGGGTGCAACATCATCCAGATTTCAAAAATGGTGGAATGACAAGTCCATGCAATATAACTGGGAAAGCCGTGAAGACGGAACATGGGAAATTGACTTTGAAAGCTGTGAAATTTTTCTTGTGAAATAACTTATAGAGCATCAAAACAATCTTAACCCTCAGCAAGAAAATAGCTTTTACGAACCAATGAGGAGTTTTTTAACTGTATTTTAAGAACCAATTCACACGCAGGATACAAAGAATAAAAACGCCCTAATTTACTACACGGAAAACTATGACAATATTTTTTGATAACATTGAATTCTATAAAGCCAAAAGTGTGGTCGATTTCTGAGATTTTTTGTATCTTTACCATGTCTTTATTATTGGAGTTATCCCTGTTTTATCCGGAAAATCTTATTTGAGAAGGAGTGATTAAAGGCACAAAAGGTGTAACTAACTATCAATAAATTAGTTGCCATTAATTTTAAAACTTTAAAATATCCGTATATTAAACAAGCTTGTTTATGGCAGATAATTATATAGAAAAACAACGCGAAGAGTACGAAGCAAGAAAAGCTGCCTGGGAGAAAGCCCGGAAATATGGTAAACCAGCAATCAGTCAACAGAATAAATCAGTCCCACCCATCACGGAAAAGAAAAAACGGGTATTCGTAACCGGAGGAGCTGAAGGAATAGGTAAAGCCATCGTACAGGCATTTTGCAATGCAGGTTACCGCGTAGCATTTTGCGATAAGAACGAAACGGCAGGACAACAACTGGCCAAAGAAACCGGAACCGTATTTTACCAAGTCGACGTAAGCGATCAGGAATCCCTTGAGCGTTGCATGCAACGTATCTTCCTGGTTTGGGGTGATATCGATATAATTGTCAATAATGCAGGTGTCAGCAAATTCTCTCCCATTACCGAAACAAGTATAGACGATTTTGATAATATCCTTTCTGTAAACCTGCGTCCGGCATTCATCACTTCCCGGCTGCTGGCTATCCATCGTAAATCGCAACCTTCCCGCAACCCGTTCGGAAGAATTATCAATATCTGTTCAACCCGCTACCTGATGAGCGAGCCCGGAAGTGAAGGATATGCAGCCTCCAAAGGTGGTATTTACTCATTGACCCACGCATTGGCAGTTTCACTTTCCGAATGGCACATTACTGTCAACTCCATTGCACCGGGCTGGATACAGAATCATGACTATGAACAACTCCGGACGGAAGATCATACACAACACCCTTCGGGGAGAGTAGGGAAACCGGAGGATATCGCCCGAATGTGCCTGTTCCTCAGCCAGGAGGAGAACGATTTTATCAATGGCGAAAACATTACTATCGACGGGGGAATGACGAAAAAGATGATTTATGTTGAATAAAGCAATACTTCTCCCTACATAACAGATATATTACGTCCCCCCAAATAGATATTATACCTTTCAAAAACATAGATTGCATCTTCAAGAACATCCGGATGTTTTATACCACAACATCCGGGTGTTTTGAATAACAACATCCGGATGTTTTGAATACAAAAAATTAATCTTTAAAAGGACACAAGATACTTTCCTCTGCCTGTAAAATGTATTCCTAACTACTTTACAGTATAGCGTTTCATGCTTAAAGTTCCTCCCGGGATTGTCTTCAAACTATTCAAATAAATAAACGCCCTGTATTTGCCGTCTTGCGTTTCAACCCACATTCCGCCTTTATCCTTAAGATTTATAACATAATTGGGCATATTGGACAAATCGATCGTTTCAAAATCAATATCATCTATATACGTGCCATTATTGGGTTCATCGGTCAGATGAGAATCTATCATTCCAAATTCCTTTCGCATTTTAGTATCTTTGCTCACCCCCGGCGGCAATATGATACCCGGAAGCCATTGCGGATCGGCAGCCGGAGCAGCAAAAGAATGCCTGAAAGTACTTTCGCGCTGCCACACATATACAAGATCGATTCTATCGGGATTGGCAGCCGCTTCCGCCTCATTATAAATCTCCATGTCGGCTATGGAAATATAACAATCATCATCATCAAACTTAAGATTACGCTTCATCTCCATCTTAGCAATGGTATACGGCCCCATTGCCATAGAAACTGTCTCGCCATTGTCCGCTTTAGCGGAGAAAGTAAAAGAAACAGATTGCCCGCGAGCCTCTTCCGGTATTTTATAATAATACCTTAACGTGGCTGCGCAAGTATCCACGCAAAATTCAACCTGTGTAATATTATCCTTATTAGTACAAGGGTTACCAACCCGGACAGGCACATCCACTCCTTCGGCATTCGTATGGTAGGAATTATTTTCCAAATAAGTGCCTTCCGCCCCTTTAATGGTTGCTTCAACCTGAGCCGATACGATTTTCCCCGTATGATAAGGCAAGGCCATAGCATAAGCAAAATAAATATTCTCACCCACCACATTCGGTCCCAATGTCCTTTTCAGACAGTTATTTTTTAATAATGCAATCTCTTCCTCGTTTTCACAAGCAAAAAAGGAAAAAGACAAACATAACAAAAGAATGAGACTTGCTATTTTATTATATCTTTTCATCATCGTTACATCGTTTATAATTAAAGAGCTATTTTAACGGTTGCACGGATATATATACCGTATATGTTTTACGGACTTGTCTGTTTCCGGAAATGACCGTGTATTGTTTAGGATTCTCTAAATCCGAAAAATCGGTTATACCTGTAATCTTAGGCTCGAGTTTAGCATCTGTCACCAGAGTAAACTGTGGATATAAATTCCTCAGATCCGTACCATAAGCAACAAGTACTTTAATCGTGCAGTCGCTATTATCAATTTCTGCATTACCAACTCTTACAGATAAGCGATCTGTCCCCAGCAAATCAAAGTTGCTGACATAGCATTCCTCTCTATCGGTTATTAACAGTCCATCTTCATCAACGGGATTTTCCGTACATCCGCTGAACAGCAATGCCATTAAAAGAATAAAGAATATATTATTCCAATATGTTTTCATACCTATCATTTATTATAAAAATTATTATCTGTACGGTTTATTCTGAGTCAGATTCGGATTACGGTTGCGTTCCGACTCCGGTATCTGAAAAATATAGCAACGTTCGTAAGCCAGATTGTTCTGATTCACATAGAACTCTGCAACCTGTGCACCATAAGTATCATACATTTTTACTCCTTTCCCTCCGGGCTGACACCAGACCGTCTCGATTTCTCTCCATCTACGTGTATCAAATACACGCTGGCCTTCTCCTATCAGTTCTACAATCCTCTCTTGCTTTATTGCTTCGAAGAATGCTTCGGGAGTAGATGTTTTATTAGATGCCAATGCCGGAAGATTACCTCTATGCCGCACTTTATTCACCAGCTCTATGGCATAAGGTTGAGGACCATTTACGGCATTATCCGCCTCAGCATACATTAAAAACACATCAGCAAGACGTATGACAGGCCAGTTAAAGTCTCCGTCGGCCCGTTCTTCACCTGGATAGTTCCTCACAAACTTACGAAATACATATCCGGAATTGGTACCATCTGTATTATAAGACATATAGGTTTCGCCATTAATTACAACTTCGCTTCCCCACATCTTGTAAATAAAAGGCACCCATCCTGTTACTTTCTTTGACATAAGCCCCTGGCAAATCTCATAATCCCACATAATTGATGCTTTCATGCGGTAATCCCGGTTTTTATAACTTTCCGGATTTACAGCAGAATTCGGGCGGGTACGGGCATCCGGCACAGAAGAAGGGCTTAGCTTTACCAAAGCTGGACAGAAGTCCCCGGTTATGGTAGATTGATATTTATCGGCTATTTCAAAACGGGGAGATACCCAACATTGCGAGTTTTCAACACTCCGTCCGGCTAAATCCCTCACCAACTGATCACCCTGTCCTGTATTTGTGCCACCGTGATTGAATGCCAATACAAACTCTGCATCTCCATTTGCCGTAGGTAAAAACAAATCATAATAATTGGGTAACTTGTCAGCTTTTCCCAACTCATCGCATTCTCCCGGCTCCCCGTTTCTGAATAAAGTCAGGCCGTATTCATCAATCACTGTCCTGAAATCTTCGGCTGCCGCTTTATATGCCTTCCGAGCTTCCTCTTCGCTCGGTGTAAACGTATCCAGCTCCGGCCAACCATAATGATTCCAGCTTGCCCAGTAAAGCAACACTTTCCCACGCAAAGCCAATGCGGCAGGTTGCGCAAAACGTCCGTGAACCGTAGCCTTTTCGGGTAACTTCAAAAAAGCATCCTGCAAATCATCCAAGATATGATCTTTAACTTTTGCAAGCGGGGTACGCGGCAGGTTCTCTACTTCCGAGTTATCGTATACTCTCCAATCAATATAAGGCACATCTCCCCACATCATGATGAGCCTGAAATAAACCAAAGCCCGCATTAGTTTACACTCGCCAATTATGCCTTCCAGATTTCTGATGGTCTTCTCATTGCTCGTATTAGCTATCATTTTTTCTACGTTATCAATCACATAGTTCACACGATTGATACCTCCATAGCAATACCTGTACATTTCAGACCACCCACCACCGTAGCCCACCGGATTGATCTCCCAAAGACCTTTATAGGCCCTTCCATCACGTCCTTTTTCACTCAGAAAAGAATTACCACGCACTCTGACAAACTCTCCCATTCCATCCAGATAGTAATCCCTGTTAAAAAGCCAGCGTATATCAGACACCAGTCCGTTTAATGCCGACTCGGCATCCGACTCTGTCTTCCAATAGTTTGTAGCCGGTAAGTCTACCGTAGGCTCCTGATTCAACAAGTCGGCACAGGAGCTGAATGCCATCATCAGCCCGGCAATCAAACCCATATATTTAATATCAATTCTTTTCATAATTTCCGCTTTTCATATATTAAAAACTCAAATTAACGCCAATAGAATATGATTTGGTGATCGGATACAAATCCTGTGAATTAGCGGCTTTTTCCGGATCGAGTCCTTTGTAGCCGGTAATAGTCAACAGATTTTCTGCCGTTCCATAAATCCGGAGATTCTCTATGAAACATTTCCTTGTCCATTTCTTCGGAAAAGTATAACCCACCATAAGGTTCTTCATTCTTAAATAGGTCATATTCTGCAACCAGAAATCCGTTTCCGTCTTGTTAGTAACCAGCCCTCCCAAACGGGGCCATTCACCTCCTCTGTTCTCCCATGACCAGGGCTTATTCCACTGATCCCAATTAGAAGCATAACGCTTATCAGGCAGGTTGATTTCCGTATATTTGTTATTCCAAAAGTCTTTGCGCCCAGCCGATCCCTGAAACAATAAGGATACATCGATACCTTTCCATGCCATCTGCAGATTCAATGCAAAATTAGTAGTCGGCATATCCCGTTGGAAGTTCGTATAGGCCACTTTGTCATTTCCATCGATGCGTCCGTCGCCGTTGGTATCCAAACGGATCACATCTCCCGGGGCCACCCCCTGCGGAGTAGCATTATAAGAATCGGTCCAGGTTTGAGCCAATCCACGATCTGGCTGACTGTATACAAAATGATAAGGCATATTTATATAAACATATCCTTTATCCAAAAATTCTCCCCACTTTTCAAGATTCGTACGGTTATAAGAGATATTGAAATTGGCAGAATAGGTAAAATCTGCGATACGGTCCCTCCAAGTCAGATTCGCCTCAAATCCCCGGTTACGAAGTGTCCCCAGATTTGCCATCGGTGCTTCATAAGCTCCGGTTAGCATAATGGACATCTGCGATTTCTGCAACATACCTGTCGTTAAACGATCATAATAGTCAAACTCCGTAGAGAGTTTGCCATCGAAAAACATCAAATCCAATCCTAAGTTAAACACTCCTGTAGACTCCCAGGTTAAATCGGGATTCAACATTTTAGAATATACAAATCCTTTGGCAATCGAACCGTCCAGCATATAATTATTCTGGTAAAGAACCTCCTGCTGTTGGTATCTTCCGATACCACTATTATTACCCAACTTGCCATAAGAAGCACGAAGTTTTCCACTTGCCAGCCATTTTCCCACATAAGGTTTCACAAACGACTCTTCGCTAAACCTCCATCCCAAAGCTGCTGATGGGAAAAAACCATATTGATGTCCCGGCTGAAACTTAGATGAACCATCAATACGAAAGTTGAGTTCAAGCAAATACTTGTCATAAGCAGAATAATTAATACGTCCGATATAAGAACGGAGCCCTTCTGCCGAAGAATTACCGGCAGTAGACTGTGTTCCGGATAACGCGGCGTCTATTTCGGACAGTGACGGATGAATTCTATCCTGCCTGTAAGACATCTGGTAACGATCGTGCCAATACTCTTCGCTATATACAAACATGGCATTAAAATCATGATGTGAGGCAAAAACCGTATGATAATTCAAGCGGGCATTCAACAAGGTTTTGTAGCCGGTTGTCGTCTGGTTTGTAATCCCGGCATTCTCTGTTACATATTCTCTGATACCATATGAATCTGTCTGGAAATTATAAGAACGGTTGGGGATATCCGCCTCCTTATAAAATTGATTATAATACTTCAAACCATAATCCACACGAGCCACCAAGCCTTTTACCGGTTCCCAGTCCAGATAAAAGGAGGCATTCAGCTCCTGTCTGTCTTTTTTCTTCAATTGGTTTGTGAAAAAACTCAAGGGATTAAAAGCCTGGGGATCTTCTCCATACGCCATTACACCGCCATAAACATCCAAAACCGGATCATAGGGATAGATACCTGCTATTGCACTCTGCATATCCAGGTTGGAATCACTTGTGAAACCATTGTCCAAAGCATACGTGAAATTACTCCAGTTACCGTCAAAACGAAATCCGGTATTCACATTTTTCATCACCTTGTAGTCAAAGTTGAAACGGGCATTGTAACGATCGTAATCATTATTTATCTGCAATCCTTCCTGCTTCATATATCCGACAGATGCATAGAAATTCGATTTCTCACTTCCACCTGTTGCCGATACGTTATAATTCTGAATGGAACCGGTCCGCATAATATAATCCCACCAATCTGTATTGGGATACCGTTTTTCATCAATCATCCCCAATGCCAGCCATTGGTCAATCGTTCCGTCTTTAAAATTCTGGTTCTCTCCGTTCTTGCCGGGATTGGTTGAAGATGAAATTTGCTGTAAAGTCAGGGCCATCGGATAATTGGATATAAAATCATAGGTATTCGTTGGTTTTTCCCATCCATATGAGCCGGAGAAAGTTATTTGCGTCTTTTCCAAACCCTTACCCGATTTCGTTTTGACGAGTATCACACCATTGGCCGCACGAGAACCGTAAACGGAAGAAGCCGTTGCATCTTTCAATACCGTTATACTTTCTATGTCATTCATATTTAACCGATTAATATCGGCATCAGGCATATCGTCCACAACAATCAGCGGATCGGCATTATTAATAGTACCCAAACCGCGAATCAATAGTTTTGAAGAGTTATTTCCCGCCATACCCGAACTTTGATTGACGGATAATCCCGGCATCAACCCTTGTAAGGCAGAAGAAACATTAGCAACCGAACGGCCGGCAAGGGCTTCGTCAACAGAAATTGCAGCCACAGCTCCCGTCAAATTGACTTTTTTCTGGCTACCATATCCTACAACAACAACCTGATCCATCAAAACGGACTCTTCTTCAAGGGAAACATTTATCACACTTTGATTTCCTACCCTGATTTCCTTTCTTTTATAACCCACATAAGAGAAAGAGAGAATGGCATTGTTATCGGGAACCTGAATGGAATATCTTCCATCAACATCGGTTATAGTCCCTGCGGCAGTATTTTTAATCATAACCCCTACGCCTATAAGAGGTTCCTTATTGGGATCGAGTACTTCACCTTTTATAATGCGTGACTGAGCCCACAATACAGGACTTAAAGCGCATAAGAAAAACAAAACACCCATGAACCGCTTTTTTATATTTTCATCTTTTGAAGTCATACAATTATTAGTATTAGATTCTTTTTTTTATAAATCACAAGCTATCCAATTATGAAGATTATCATCTATCACAAATATCGGTTATTAAATTCATATTTCTCTTAAACTTCCTCCTTTCTTTTGCCGAAAAATTAAAGTTTCTTTTATCTGCTCACAAAAGTAATCGCCTCAGAACTTGTTTAATAGAAGAATATTTCATATTTATAGAAGGATATTATAAACTTCATTTAGTGGAAGTAAATCTGAGAAAAATAAATAGTTAAAACAATATTCTTATATAAAAAAATAAGATTATTACATCCGAAAAATTATCTTTTCCATTACTTTGCCCACATCAAAAGGGATCAAATCGTTAAACTCTAAAATTTTAAGATTATGAGAAAGATTACTTATTTAATTGCAGCTTTAGTATTATCAGGCAGTGTACAATTCGCAAATGCACAAGAACCAACAGTGGCCGCTCCTACTCCAACTTATCCGGAATCAGACGTTATCTCGTTTTATGGCAAGACCTACGAACCGGCAGCAGACAACAAGCTGATTTTACGTACAAACTGGGGACTTAAGGAGGAAAACTTCGTAGATGATTATATTAATAAGGATGCGGTTCTACATATGATCAACCTGGAATGGTCTTCATTCTATACCAACGCCGGTGCAAATGTGACTGACTATGATTATTTGCATTTCGATTTCTGGCCGGATCAGGATTGCCAGTTTGTGGTAGGTGTAACCTGGAATTACCCGTCGATGTCAGATGCCTACAGTGAAATATTCAATTTGAAAGCCAACCAATGGAATTCCATCGATCTTCCTATCGAAAACTTCGACTGGACTCCGGATAATAAGAATTATATGATCAACGGTTTAAGATTGGGCAGCAGAGACGGTGAATACGAATCACTTTCCAAACAATATGCCCCCAATATTTACGTATCCAACATATTCGTTTATAAAGGTACGCCCTCACCCACAGGGATCAATTCTGCTAAAACCGATGACAGCGCCCTGACCCTCTACCCCACTGCCATAACAGACTATATTACTATCAATTCAGAAGAGGCCATTCAGTCGGTCAACCTGTATGGTATCAGTGGTCAGCTGGCAGGTACTTACAACATGGCAGGAGAGAATCAGATCAATCTATCGGCTCTACAACCGGGTTCATACATTGTTTCTGTGAAGCTAATTAATGGAAAAACAGTAAATAGGCAGGTTATAAAGTTGTAAGGTTATAAGGTTGTAAGGTTATAATAAGTACTCTTGCGGAATAACTTTATAATATTTAAGGTACAAATAACTCATTTCCACTATTATTTAATATCCCGGGATTCAAAAAGTTTCGGGATATTTTTATATTCAATCATATAACTCAATGAAAGCACTTATGAAAAACTTAATCACCATTTCTATTCTTTTATGTTGTACCATCGCGCTGCCTTCGTGCCAAAACGATGACTGGAAAAAAGAGGTAGAAAAATTACGCAACGAACTGGACATCCAGAAACAACTGTTTGATGCATCTCAAAATAATATATACATCACCGATGTAACTACTGCAAACGATGGTTACACAATCACTCTCTCTGACGGGAACACCATTGTGCTGCAAAACGGAATCGACGGTACCAACGGAAACCAAATTACGAATATCTCTGCCAATGGCGACCAAATGACTTTCAGCTTCAGTGACGGTACACAGATTACACTGGCCATCAACAAGTCCGACGTAAATGAAATATGCCTGCCCAGTTACCTGTATATGCTGTCGGATACCAGAAATGATATTTTTATCGAACCATTCATAAAAAGATGGTATCCGTTCGACTATAATGTCAGGTTCAACGGAGACTTCTACTCACGCCGGCTGGAACGGGTGGTGTCAGTAGATAAACCGGAAAATGACAAGAAAATCATTGCTAACTTATACGAACTCAAAAACTTCACCCGGATATCAATCTACTCTTCCAGAATCAGACTGGGCATAAAAAACACCGGTAACTCCGAAGTCGTAGCACAAATCATTGGCGACAGTTATACACAAGGAGCCTTCTACAAAGACGCATTATTACGCAAAGGATATGTTCCGAACCTCAAGCTTGTAGGATTGAGGGATGTAAAAGTTGAATCGGAAGATGATCCCCTGTACACAACCGGCCAATACGATGAAGGACGCAACGGAGCCTGCATGAGCTGGTACTTTGAGGTATTCACGGGAAACAATCGCTATCATGGCTTTATGCATCCGGATGGAGATTTCCGCTATTGGGGTTCAACCGAATTCTGGCAGCTTTGTTCCCTTGTAGAAAAAGGGGAAAGGTCCGACCTGGAAGTTACCAACGGCAAATATGGAAGCTGCCTGTATAAATTCAAAGAAGATGGGTATCTAAAGTCGCCTGTGAAAGGAGACTTACAATATGACAGTACGCAAAAATCATTCGTTATGTACGATGGTAGCCAATGGATCAATGTCCGGAAAGAAGATTTCACATGGAATTTCGATTATGGCAAGTATCTTGCCATGTGGAATATTACCCCTCCGCACTTTTTAGCAGAAATGCTTGGATTAAACGATTTCAGGAACAACATCAACGCTGACTTTTCTACTTTCGACAAGCAATTGAGAATCGTGAAAGAATCGTATTTGAAAGCTGTACCCAATGGCAAGTTTCTGATACTGATACCTTGCAGCACCTGCGGTACGATGGATAACAAGGACGGAAACTTCACCATCATGCAAAACTTTGCCATGTGGCGTTTCCGGAAATACTTAATCGACAATTTCGATAAAAAAGAATCCGAAGGGTATTATCTGGTAGACATCGGTATCACGATAGACAATGAAGACGGCTACTACTACGATGAAGAGGGAATGCAGCTCTATCAGCCTCATCCTTACAAAAACTATCCTACAATGGGAATCCCGTTAGCCGCCTTTATCCAATATCACAGATAAAACAGTATTTCACCACAGAGGTCGCAGAGGGCACAGAGTTTAAATCTTTATTGAAACGCAGATGAACGCAGATTTTCGCAAAGGGAAATAACGATAAAATAAAGAACTACAGTTTTTTAATCTGCGATCATCCGCGATCATCCGCGTTTTATCAGATCAATAGTACTCTGTGGAACTCTGTGCTACTCTGTGGTGAGTTTTGCTTATTTCTGAACGGATTTGAATTAATCAATATCTCCATTCTCATCTTCTTTGTACAGTAAATCATCATGTAGATTATTAGTACAACGCTTATCGAACCAATGCCAGACTTCAAATCCGGAAATTCCAGCCTCGAATTGTATAAAGTCATTTTCAATCTCATCGCCATTATTTATAGCAATATCACTAAACCTATTCCATAATTCTTGTAAGGTAAGAAACTCCTCATTACCCATATCGTACAACGTTTCGGACACTTTCTCTATACCTTTTTTAAGGGGTAGCGTAAGTACATTGGAAAAGTTGGCACAAGCTCTTGATGTGAATGTTGTAAGAGAATTCTTTGAAGATAAAGAAGTATTCACGTGTCCGCATTGCCATCAGGTGATAAGGAATAAAGATTTTTTTCCGGAAGTAAAATCATAAAATTGATATGGAACAGGGAGAAATCATATTGTATCAGCCAGATGAGTTGATTAAGTTGGAAGTACGTTTAGAGAATGAAACGGTTTGGTTGACGCAAACCCAAATAGCGGAGTTGTTCGGCGTAAAGCAACCTGCTATTTCAAAGCACTTAAAAAATATATTTGATAGTGGAGAATTAATAGAGAGTTCATTCCATTTTGGAATATACTGCCGCAAATGGTAAAAATTACAAAACGAAGTTTTATAATCTTGATGCTATTCTTTCCGTTGGATATCGAGTAAATAGCAAGAATGCAACATTATTCAGACAGTTTGCCAACCAAGTCTTAAAAGACTATCTCCTTAAAGGTTACTCCATTAATCAGCGTATTAATCAACTTGAAAGCAGAGTAGGAGGAGTGAATTAGAAAAAATAGTATACTCTATTAAAACCAACTATTTTATAAAGAATATATCTTTAATAAAACTCTCATCTCTTTACTTCACTTTCTGTTTTCATAACAATTGATAATTATTTCTGTTTTCATGTTTATGTAAATTGTTGTATCTTATGAATATTCAGTTTGTTCCTCGTAGAGTTTCGACCCGTTTCTCGTAGAGTTTCGACCCGATCTCCGTAGAGAAACGCCCCGTTTCTCGTAGAGGAAAAACAACCCGAGCAATATTCTGATTTACAACGAATTACAAATCTACAAAATGTTATATATTTTCAATTCCCAAACAATCTTTTTATTTACTTATTTAGCATCTGCATATATCTGAAATCACAACAAATATTTATGTAAAACAGTGAACAGTGGACAATTAAAAATTAACTATGCAGTATGATAGCGCAGCCAACTGGAACTGAACCGGATATTTGATTCGCATATTGAGTATACGAATTTCTGTAATTATAAGTCCTATTGCTTCATCAATAAGTAATAGCAAGGCATTTCCCCCCCTGTTCAAATTGCACTCGATACGATTTGAGTCTGTTTATTCCAAAAGAAAATTAGCGCAACAAAGCAAGGCCTGTTCATTTAAACTAAAATCAGCTAAAGGTTCTGCAAGCCAAATACCATTTAGTTGCCAAAATAAACGAACCATCGCTTGGCGTACCTCCCCGTGCGGGAAGCACAGGTCTGATTACAGAAAGACGCAGCACCCTTTTTTCAATAAGATGCTGCGTCTCTTTATTTAATCTGTCATTATAGACACAGCCAACACTAACTGTGTACTATTTGGGTTACCGATTACATTTTCACAATCTTACGGTTCACTACATTACCATCTTCCAACCGGACAGTTACTAAATAGGTACCTTTGCCCAATATTCCGAGGTTCAGCTCCAGGCTGGTACCTCTTTCATTCCATTCACTTACTTTTTGCCCTATCATGTTAAAGACGGTTACCTGTTCAATTCCACCTTCGGAAGCTACTTTCAAGTAATCTTTCACCGGATTGGGATAAAGCACGACGGTATTATTGCCGGCAATATCCATGGTTTTCACAGAAGAAGGCACACCGTTATCAAAATCCTTAATATACTTCTCCATTACTATCATGGTAGACTTCTCGGTATAATAGTCTTTGGCAGGCTGTACAGTCAATGTATAAGCATCGTACATCGCACCACCACACCAATAAGTAGACGTAAGCTGTTTCTCTTTCAGATAAGCAAATACCTTATCAATCAATACCATATATCTTTCGTCACCTTTTGCATGGCCATTATAAGGAACTCCGTATTCGCCCAGCATACCTTTTTTGTTATTCTTTTCCAACCAGGCAATAAAAGGATCGATACGTTGTTTGTAAACTTCTACATTCTCACCTATTTCCTGATCATAGCTATTATCATACGTACCTTTGTTGGTTTTATCAAAATAAGTATGCGCCTGATAAACAATCTTATTCACCGGATCAACCAAATCTTTCAATTTGTCACTGGAACTTTCCCAACCGGCAGCACCTGCATAATTTTTACCTTCAATTACTATTTGTGCCCTTGTATCCACCTCACGAATGGCATTGATAGCAGCCTGGTAATCATCAAACAGTATATTGATATCGATGCCTTTCGGTTCGTTCATCAGGTCGTATCCCCAAATATTCGTATAATCTTTAAATTCGGTAGCGATCTTCTTCCACAAGTCGGCAAAGTGTTCTTTAGTCAGTATCACTTCGCTCATTGCTTCCCAATCTCCCCAACTGTTTTTAGAAGAGTTCCAAACCTTGCGGCCGGCCACTCCATATTCATACAATACGCCGTCGATATTCCGTTCGCAGTAATCGTGCATATCCAGCATTACCCACATACCCAATCTTTCCGCCTCTTTCACAACAGCAGCCAATGCTTTAATATCCGATTTATCGGCATCATAATCCAACTCTCCTCCGACTTCGTGTTGCAGGCGCGGAGCACGGAACGGAATACGAAGCAAACGTACCCCTTTGGCTTTGAAATAGTACAAATCTTCAAACTTGGGATATAAATAATCGTGTCCGAATACGCCCGGGTTACTTCCCCCTGAAGCGGAAGCTAAATTCACTCCTAAATAGGCCTGGTCCATCGGAGGAAGAATGCCGTCTGTAGAGTCCTGGATCGGTTCTTTTTTATCGTCTATATATGGATCGGTCACCTTGCCCGGAGTGATAGGTTCACCCTTATAAGCAAAGATATTGTCCACAAAAATATCCTGGGTGGGATACCCGCCCACTTTCAAACGGATCACATATACGCGGCTTAAATCTATTTTATCTTTAAAATAATCCATACCGAAACTGACAGAGGTCCATTCTCCCTGTTTAACTTCCAGCAAAGGGGCTTGTGCTACCTTATTGTCTTTATCATTCATCCAAATACAGACACTGACCGGTTTATTGTTTTCATCCAGGGCTCCCTTCTGATATATGCTCAAATGCAAGTAGTCCATTTGGGATAAATCCATCACATCACTGTTTTTGTGTACCTTGAACGGGAAAAGATCCCAGGATGTAAGTTTCAATGTCTTATTACCTTCAACAATTTCTACAAATTCATCTTTTTGATTCGCATTCTGCCCCCAGTTTCCGGCGCTTACAATGCCCAATTCCTCTTGGTATCCCTCCTCTTCATACTGTTCACAGAAAATGGAAGTTACATCCGCCTTATCCCTCGAAAGAACAGGAACAGTAGTAGGGTCCGGAATCGGTTCCGGATCGGGACCCGGATCTTCACCGCCACTCTTGTAAGCATAAACATTGTCTACATACAGTAACCGGCCGGCCGAGCCTTTACCGCCACGGCGGAACCGGATCATATTAGTAGCCCCTGTCCATTTACTGAGAGGCAAGTCGATAGAGATCCATTGTCCATGCCAGCCTTTTTCCGTAATATTCAGCCAAATACCGGCATCATTGCCGTTTCCTCCAAAATCAGTCAGCGCAAAGTCGAATTCACCGATTCCCTGGTCGTTGCCCGGAGAGAATATATCCATGTGCAGCATATCCATACCCGAAAGGTTTGGCGAACCAATGGAAACATTTGCCTTACTTCCATTTACAATATCTTCAATCTTGAATACCTGGTCATCCGTACCTTCAATGGTTATGAGCGACTTTACCGTCTTTTGATCACCATAATCACTTTGCGTGTAATCGAACTTACCGTCTCCATAGTGTTCACTGAAAAAGTTGAATACATTAGCCGCAGCCACCTTCGGTACCGGAGCGGCAATCAAAGGAACATCCGTAGTCAGATTGGCATTGCCATTGGCTACAATTCCGGGTTCAGGTTCCGGTTCGGGAATATCTATTTTACCGTATGCATAGACATTGTCCACATAAACCACCGTACCGGGAGCCCCCTGTTTTCCTCTTACAATTCGCAACACATTGATATTGGTCAGATCCAATCCTCCGTTTTTAAGCGTACTCAACGGTACATCCAACGAAATCCACTGGTCGTATTCCTGCTTCGTATCAAAGTTATACCAGACGTTGCAGGACACCGTCTTACTCCAACCACTTATCAGATAAAAGCTAAACTCTCCTATTCCGTTTTCAGAAGGAGAATATACATCCATATGAATATACTCCATATCGCTCAAATTACATGTACCCAAAGATATCTGGGCATTGTGTTGCAAAGAACCGGTGGACAGTCCTTCTATTTTAAGAACTTCGTCGGCAGTTCCGAAAGGAGTAATAATAGTCTTTTCAGCCAGGAATTTATCACTGTTCCAGTCATCATAGTCTATCTGAAACTTCCCGAACTTCTCCGAATAAGCGTCACTGAACATTACTTTTACGTCACTCGCCTCCCGGCTCGGTGTCGGTGCGGGAGTACCCGGCTGTGCCAACATCGTTTGCCAACCACATAGCATGGCTGTCAGGATGAGTGCAATCTTTTTTGTTTTTTTCTTCATAATACTTAATTTTAGTTTACAATTAATTATTGAGTTCTCAAATATTTCATCAGTACTTTCATCTGCGGTTTATCTTTCTGATAATTGTTCTCCGGATGAACAGAGAGGATATACTTATTCCACCTGGCACCGGCAGCCCAGTAAGTTCCGTTCACACCTTCCGCACTGAGGTAAGCCAGGAAATTGTCCAGACATTCCAGCCAGCGTTCATCATCGGACGGTACTCCGTACTCGCCCACAAGCCCGCGAAAATCATTCTCTTTGAGCCACTCCACGAAGGGACGCATACGCTCTACACCAATGTAAGGATGCGCTTTTTCCTCCTCATACGAGCGTCGGTAAATACCCGATCCGTCTTCATCGAAATAGCAATGTGCCTCAAATATCAGATTGCGTGCCGGATCGTACAGATTCTTCAAATCATCACTAACCAGTTTCCAACGCTCGGCAGAGCTCCAGTGATTACCGCCCACCACAATGGCATTTTTCATATCATTTTTGCGGATAGAGTCGATAGCAGCCTGTGCAATCCCCGTCCACGGAGTAGAAGCAAGCATATCGTGCGGTTCGTTTATCAGACCGTAACCATACAAGCCCTTACAGTCTTTCAATTCTCCGGAAATCACTCCCCAGGCCGATGCAAAATGGTCTATCGAAAGGCTGTCGCCTATAATACGGTCTTTTCCTTCATCTTTACGCCGACCGTAATTGTGCATATCGATCAATATCTGCATGTCGCGTTTATCTGCTTCCGCCAATAAGAATTTGATATAATCAATCTCCTCCCGATTCAATTCTCCGTATAGCTTACGCTGTATGCGTTCCCACTTAAAGGGTAATCGAATCAAAGTGAGTCCTTTGGATTTCCAGTAGTCCAATTCGTCCGTTGTCGGGTAATGATAGTCTTTATTAAAACGCCCTACTCCCTCCATCTTTTTATGAAAGAATTCCGCACCTGCCAAATTTACTCCGAACGGTTGCGGCTCTTTTCTGCCCGCTTCGAAAGGAGATATGTCCCACCGACAGGGTGTGTCTGTTAAATGATAGACAATCGTGGCACCTTCTGCAAGTTCCGCATGACGTATCCATGTCCGGTCCAACGGCTTACCATTCAATACAACAGACTCTATATAACTGGCTCCGGGAGATGACTTTATTGCTTTAATTTCTATTTTCTTGCCGTTCTCCATTGTCAGTGTCACTTCCGGGAAGGCCGGAGGAAGCAGATAATAGAAATCTTGTCCTGCGTTGGGGAAAAAACCGATGGATGTAAAAATATACCATGCCCCCATTGCTCCGCTATCTTCATTTTCCGGATAACCGGTAGCTAAAGAAAAATGATTCTTCCGGATAAAATCTACATATTTGGCTGTCTGGTCGGGACGGTCGCAATGGCTGAAAATGAAAGGAGAAAGAAAACCCGGCTCATTATCCAGCTCAATCAACTCTTTTTCAAATCCGTAAGCAAGTCGGTTCGCCATCGATTCCTTTCCTCCGCAAAGGCGAATCAGGCGACTAAACTGATGGGGAGTAAACAGCGTGTATACCCAGGAATTACCCTCGTAGAAATATTCCACCCAAGGGCCGTAGCGTTGTGCCGGATCAATCTTGACCCATTCGCCATTCTCCCTACGGGGACCGACAAAACCGCTGAAACCATGACTCTGCAAATCCGGATTAAATAAATTCTCCCACTGCCGGGAACGGTTTTCCAAACAATCCGCGGTTTCGTCATCATTCATCATTCGGGCAATACGCGCACCACAATCGTCATTGTAAGCGTACTCCATGGTATAGCTGCAACTCATCCTTGCCCCTGTTTCGGGAACCCATCCCTGTTTCCGGTAAAGGCTGTCACGAGCATGAAGTGCATTCCATTTTACCAACTCATAGGCCTTTTGCCGGTCGAATCCTTTCAGATTTTTCACGAAAGCATCCGCAATGATGTTGTCCACGTCATCTCCTCCTTGTTTCATTTCCCATTCCAAAGAGCTGGTAAAAGTGGGTGTACACTCTCCGTCGTGAACGAAACGGTCTATAAAAGAGGCGATCGTTTTTGCTACAAAACTCTCATTGACAAGCATCATCAAAGGATATTTTGTGCGCCATGTATCCCATACGCAGAAATGATCGTCAAAATGAGGTTGTCCGCTCGTCCAACGGGGATTGTCGCCCGTACGGTCACGGGGCATCACAAAACTATGATACATGGCAGTATAAAACAGGCGCTGCTCTTCTTCGGTTCCCCCGCTCACATCGATCGTAGCAAACACATCTTCCCAGGCAGCTTTCGCCACACGCTTTACCTCATCAAAACTGCGCATGCCGATTTCATGCTCCAGATATTTACATGCATTCTCCACGCTTCTCAATGAAATGCCGATACCCAACTGAACGGTTTCAACCTCCTCCGGCAAACTCAATCGGGCATACAATGCTTTCACTCCCTTATCGGTAACTTTCACTTCCTTCAATTTCACATCCGGACGCATGGCGAAAAATACTTTATAGGGAGCTTCGCTTCCGAACCCTCCGGCATATTCGCCCCAACCGGTCAATAAGCCCGAAGCCTCGTCATAATCCATGTTCCCTCCCAGAAAACGTCCTTTCACAATGGGGACAATATGTTGGGGGATGTTGTGTTTCATATCCAAAAGAATATTCTTATTACCGGATTTCGGATAAGTGAAACGATAGCATACACTGTGATGGGAAGGAGCTATTTCGGCTTTTATCTTATAGCGATCTAAATTTACTTTATAATAATAAGGTGTGACTATCTCGTCGGATTTAGGAGAGTCATGCTCTGTCTCACCGGGTTTAAAACCTATCTGAGGAGAAATAAATACCTGCCCGTAACGTGCCCAGCCAATACCGGAGACATGCAATTGCCCGAATCCGCGAATTACATCGTTTTCGTCGTATCCGTTGTGACCGCCATTGGGAGTTTGTGGCGCCGGATTTACAGAGCCATGCGGCAACTGAGGACCAATTACACAATTACTGCTGTTCTTTACTCCCATGAACATATCTACCAGAGATACCTTATCCGGATTTCCGGCAAAAAGACAAGTGGGAATAATCATTAATAATAAGATGAGTAAACGGTGACTTTTCATTGTATTTACAGATTCTTTAATTAAACATTTTAGCTTTCTCGACAAAAGCAAAATAAGCTCAAAAAAGAATCCGCTAATGCAAAAATATAATCTATGTATACCAGAATATGACAAGAACAATATTTTGGTATACAATGCAAATATTTAATTGCAAAAACTACGGAAAAAGTTGTCTTTAATTGCCCACCAACTCTTTCCAACCGTATGCTCTTTATCGTAATAGATATAATAATGTTTGGGAGACTTCACTTGATTGTATCCGGAAAAATTGATATGAGGAGGGCAAATGTTATCTTGCAGTCCTACACCCATGATAATCGGACATGTGATACGCGGTGCCAGATTCTTAATATCGAAATAAGAAAGTAACCGGTATATTTCCTCCCAATTACTCTCCGCATGACCACACATATACTCTTCAAATACATTGCGGGGCCAGGGAGCAATCTTAAAATAATCCCGGAAATCCGACAAGAACGGAATGTAAGGAGCCGCTGCACAAATACGTTTGTCCAATGCGCAAGCTGCCAGTGTAAAAGCTCCTCCCTGACTTCCGCCTTCGGCAAAAATTTTCTCCATATCAACTTCCGGACGGGAGCATAAGAAATCGAGCCCGCGTACCAAATCCATAAATGCTCCGCGATAATAGTATTGCAATTTATCTTCCAATCCGTGCACGATCCATTTACCATAGGTATTGACCGGAAGCTGAATACCTTGCCCGCGGGTGGAAAGGATAAACTCACAGAATCCGGGCATATTATCCGGATTGGGAAAACCGCCTCCCGAACCGTAGCCTAAGAAAGATATGACAGACGGAAACTTTCCCTTTTGCTTCGGAACAGCGTAATACCCCTCTATCCGGACATTCCCCAACGAATACATTTCTACCCGATAGATATTTTTAGCCCCTTGTGACCTCTCTTCCAGCCAAGTCATTCTGAAGTCGGGAACAACTCCGGAAAGTTCTTTTAACGTAGCCTCCCAAAACAGATCGAAATCGGGCTCAGCATCTATGGGAGAAACAATCTGTTCCGGACAGTATCCCACATTAAATTTCAGGAAATCGCTTTTTATCCCCTGCTGTTCTCCGTATAAAGTAATCCGGTAAAAACCCGGTTCCGGCGGAAAGAAAGAGATGGGTTGTTCAAAATCTCCTTTTACCCGATACACGAATGAATCTACCGGGAGATAAGTATCCGTTGTCACAATACAAACTAAATCAAATTCCTCTCTTGTTCCAAGCGGCTCTTTCGGACGTACACAAAAATCAATTGTCTCCGTATTTTCAAATACCCAATCGCTATCGTCACAGCGAATATTCATTATCAAACTATCCATAGGGGTAATAGATTGCAGTATGACATCTTCCGTCTTCAATCCACCCGCACCCCCATTGTCATATACCCGGATAGCAATGACATTTTCTTCGCCGAACAATAATAATTCCGGAGCAATCCTATATTTACGCATCCCCCCATAAACGACCTTATAGTTTGGAGGAAATTCTCCCATTCTACCAACAGAGACTCCGTTGACAAATACCTCATCCACATCATCGGCAAATTCATATTTTACATATAAACCTCCGGCATTCACAACCGTCTGTTTCCATTCTTCGGAAATCATAAAACTTTGCCTGTACCAGCCATAACCGTCATAGCCATCATAACCCTGTTCTTCCCAATACTGCCTGGAAGAGATACTTTTCCATTTACTGTCATCAAAATCCGCAACGGCCCACACAGCTGAATCACCTGCCGAAAATTTCCATTGCTCATTCAAGGTGAACAGTAAGCGAGTTTCTGTTCCCACTGCATATGTAAACAACACTTGCAGCATACAAATAAATAAAAGAACCCGATATTTCATTTCGCTTCATTTTAAAATAAAAAACAGGTTCAGGACAACAAGCCTATTTTATTAAGTTTATCCTGAACCTGCATAAAAACCAATACCTCTTCACCTAACTCTTCAACAGGCATATCTGTCATTTCTGTAACCTGTAAACTACTTTTCTATAACACTGCGTCCATCCTGCATTTTCTTATAACGTGTCAACGCTTCGATATAATAATAATCAGCATAATTAATGGACGCATCAATTTCATACCCTCCCGGCAAGTTACCCGTGCAATGAAGTAAGAAAGACGGTTTTTTAACGCCACTCTGATAATTATCGGACGACAGGCTGAGTAACATATTGACAGCTGCATTCTTATACTCTTCCGCTTTCGCTGCGTCGTCTTCCAATTGTACCAACTCCAACAAGCCGGAAGCTACAATTGCCGCAGCAGACGCATCCTTCGGAGCATTGGGGATAGCCGGATCATCGAAATCCCAATAAGGAACATTATCTTCCGGTAAACGCCTAAGGTATACATCTGTTACTTTTTCGGCAAAACGGAGATATTCCTTATCACCGGTTTCCCTGTATACCAAAATATATCCATAAATAGCCCATGCCTGCCCGCGTGCCCATAAGGAGCTATCGTTATAGCCCTGATTCGTAACACCTTTCAGGAAATTTCCGTTAATAGTGTCATACACCGCTACGTGATAACAAGAACCATCCGGACGGAACTGATTCTCTTTCGTCACCTTTGCGTGGCTCACCGCCATATCATAGTACTCTTTATTCCCGCCATTTTTTGCAGCCCAAAACAACAATTCAAGATTCATCATATTATCCATGATGGTATTGTGAGGCCAATTCATTTCTGTCACCATACCCGGCCACGAGAGAATTGTCCCCACCTTGGGGTTATAAAATCCGGCCAGTTTATCTGCACCTTTCAATAATATCTGCCTGTATTTATCATCATCGGTCAGCCTGTAAGCATTACCGAAACTGCAATAGAACTGGAATCCTAAATCGTGATCGCCCGGATGCTTCGGATCAAGCAAAGGGACAAGCGATTCCGTATAACGAACCGCTTCATCTTTGATTTCCTCATTTTTAGTATTCTCATAATCGTACCATAAAATACCAGGCCAGAAACCACTTGTCCAATCATAGATATCGATCTTATACCAATCAGTAGCATCAGCATCAATACAGCGGGGCATCAGTCCGGAACCCCTGATAGTATTCAATGTCTTCTTTATCTGCGTGTCACAGTAAGATAGTTGTTTTTTTACTCCGACTTCATCCGTATCTTTCAGTCCCGACAACAAAAGCAACACCCCTATACAAGCCAACGCACAGCTAATCAATCTTTTCATCCCAACTATTATTTAACATTTACAATTTTCTTCATTAAATCTTCATCTCTCGACGAAGCCCCTACCATGATTTCATAATCCCCGGATTCCACCGTATAATTCATCTTCTTATCGTAAAAAGCAAACTTCTCTGCCGGCAAAGTGAAAGAAACAGTTTTTGTTTCGCCTGCACGAAGGGCTACACGTCTAAAATCTTTCAGTTCCTTTACCGGGCGCGTCGCGCTGGAGTAGAGATCACGGATATACAGCTGAATTATCTCTTCGCCATCCATCGTGCCTGTATTCGCCACTTTCACCGATACTTCCACTTTACCGTCCCTTGGCATTTCCGTCGAAGAAAGTGCCAATTCCGAATAGATGTATTTCGTATAGCTCAAACCATACCCAAAGTTAAATAGCGGTGTACTCTCTCCAATAGCATACGGATGAAAATACATGGACGGCTTATGATTATAAATCATCTGTAACTGTCCGACATGGCGCGGAATCGTCACCGGAAGTTTACCGGAAGGATTTACTTTCCCATACAGTATTTCTGCAATAGCCTGCCCTCCAAGGCTTCCCGGTTCCCAGGCTTCGACTAAGGCATTGGCATGATTGGCAATCCATTCTACTCCTAACTGGCGTCCGTTCACCAGGACAATGACCGTAGGAACCCCTGTAGCCAAAATAGATTCCACAAGCTCTTGCTGTAACCCTGCCAAATTGATATCCGAACGATCACAATCTTCACCACAGGTTTTGTCATACCAATTAGTCCGCAGAGAATATTCCCCCACTGCTACAATTGCCAAATCTGCCTTAGCAGCCTGCCTTGCAGCCTGTTCTACTTTGTCTTTGTCCATCTCCCGGATGTTCCAACCCAGGTCGGAGAATGAGAATTTAGTGGTGGGAGATACAAGTCTCAACCCTTCCAGTACTGTAATTACGTTCTCATCGGGCTGCGTCAAAGCCCAATCTCCGAGGATTGTCTGATTATCGGCATTCATTCCGGTTACAAATACATTTTTATATTTTGCTTCATCCAGCGGAAGTATACCATCATTTGTCAGAAGTACAACAGATTTGCGTGCCGCTTCCAACGCCGTTGCCTGATGCTCTTTATTGAAAAGTACTCTTTGCAACTCCTTCTCATCGGTGAAAGGCTTTTCAAACAATCCTAACCGGAACTTGGCGTACAATATCTTCCGGCAAGACTCATCGATCCTGGCTTCCGTAAGTTTTCCTTCCTTCACCAGTTCAATCACTTTCTCATAAAATTCCGGCCCATGCATATGCATATCCATCCCGGCACCTACCGACTGATAAAAAGCATCTTTATTATCCACAGCCGTACGGTGTAAGTCATGTATATGTTCAATATCCATCCAATCGCTGACAATGAAACCCTCAAAACCCCATTCTTTACGAAGAATATTTTCCATCAACCACGGATTAGCATGACAAGGAATGCCGTTCAGCTCATTATGAGCCGTCATAAAACTATAAACTCCGGCATCTACAGTGGCTTTGAAAGGCGGAAGAAATACTTCCCGGAGCGTTCGTTCCGAGATATCTGTCGGAGAACCATTCGTTCCGTTTATCGGTTGGCTTCCGCCGATAAAGTGTTTGGCACAAGCCAATACATTCTCTGCTTTTCCAAATCCGTCTCCCTGATATCCACGTACAGAAGCCACACCCAGCAAAGAAACCAAGTAAGGATCTTCACCGAAAGTTTCACCAACACGCCCCCAACGTGGGTCACGAGCGACCTCCACATTCGGGTTGAACGTCCATTGCGAACCAGTAGCACGCATTTCCACAGCTGTTTGCCTGCAAATCTCTTCAACCAGATCTACATCAAACATAGAGGCCTGGCCGATGCTTGTAGGATACGCTGTAGTACCCGCCACCTGTGCATTTCCATGGATAGCATCGATTCCTATAATCAGAGGAATCTTCAAGCGGCTCTTCAACGCCAGTTCCTGTAACAGATTTGCTTCTTTGACTGTAAGTACATGCAAGAAAGACCCCACCTTTCCCTCTATTGTCATTTGCCTCACGTCTTCTTCCGTGATGCCGGGATAGAAACCACGTGCCGTGTTATTACTTAACTCAGCCACCGTTAAATCCTGCGATGCGGTTTTCATATGTTCCAAACCGACCCATTGACACATCTGCCCTACTTTCTCCTCCAAGGTCATACGTGACATCAAATCCTCCACTCTTTTTTCAATGGGTTGGGCAGAATCCTGATATAACACACCGTCGGCATTAACAGAGGCCGATACACCCATAACGGTAAAGGATGAAATAATAAAAGTATTGACTATCTTATTCATGTTTCTAAGGATTAGACTTTAATTACTATTATGAATGATACAAATGTAGAACTGATAAAATAAAGTGGATAGAAATATACTTTTCAAAGATATAAATACATTGTATTCCAATGATTATACCATATTTTTATAGCTTTTAAGAGGATATTTGCATCACTAAAGACAGCAAAGCCCTATATTTGAACATCTTAATTTCATTAAGCTATGAAACATACGATTCTATTTTTATTCGGTTTGCTTTTATCTCTCTTTTCCGCACATGCCTACCACTTCAGGAGTTATCAAGTGGAAGACGGATTATCGCACAACAGCGTTTGGGCAGTTATGCAGGACAGTAAAGGCTTTATGTGGTTTGGTACAAACGACGGACTTAACCGTTTTGACGGAAAAAAAATTAAAGTATACCGCAAGATACAAGGCGACTCCCTGTCTATCGGCAATAATTTCATCCATTGCCTGAAAGAAGATTCGCGGGGAAGATTTCTTATCGGAACCAAACAGGGGCTCTATCTCTTTGACGAGAAGCTGGAAAAGTTCAGACATATCAATCTGGACAAAGATATGAAAGACGACGTCAGTATCAATGCCATTATGGAAGATCCCTCCGGAAATATCTGGCTGGCATGTCACGGATACGGTTTATATGTTCTAACTCCCGAATTAATAACTAAGAAACACTACGTGTTCAGCAGTAAACCCCATTCATTACCCTCCAACTATATTTGGAGTATTGCTCAAGATTACTATGGCAATATATGGTTGGGGACCGTAGGCAAAGGCCTTGTACACTTTGATCCGAAAGAAGAAAAATTCTCACAAATGGCACAGATCGAAGAGTTGGGTATCGACGATCCCGTCATATACAGCCTATATTGCGACATAGATAATAATATCTGGGTGGGAACTGCCACAAACGGATTGATACGCTACACACCCAAAGTGCAGAAAGCCACACATTATATGAATAACATATTCAATATCAAATCCATTATTGAATATTCGGATCATGAACTTATTATGGGCTCGGACAAGGGACTGGTTAAATTCGACCGCACCTTAGAAAGTTTCGATTTGATCAATGACGATTCTTCTTTTGACAACATGACGGATAATTCTATTTTCTCTATCGCACGTGACAAAGAAGGTTCTTTCTGGATTGGAACTTACTTTGGAGGAGTCAATTACTATTCGCCTGCTATCAACCGTTTTCAGTATTGTTATAACTCTCCGAACAATTCCTCAAAAAAAAATATCATAAGCGGCTTTGCCGAGAATGAAAATGGGGATATATGGATTGGAACACACAACGACGGGTTATACCTTTTCAATCCGAAAAACCTGAGCTTCAAGAAACCATACAATATTGGTTACCACGACGTACAAAGTATTTTGTCGGATCAGGACAAACTTTATGCAAGCCTTTACGGTAAAGGCATTAATATCCTAAATGTAAAGAACGGACAGATAGTCACCTCTGCCGATAATATAGGAATAAACCATACGATCAATTCTATTGCCAAGACTTCAAAGGGACAGATACTCTTTACTTCCGAAGGCGGAGTCATCGCCATGGATGCATCCGGTAACCTCAAAAGCCTTGACTTCCTAACCAACACACCGGTTAAAGACATTGCAGAAGATTACGACGGTTCTATTTGGTTTGCAACCCATTCAAAAGGTCTGATACGACTCACTTCGGATAATAAATGGGAAGTGTTCACAAATAATCCCGATAATCCGAAATCCCTGCCGGGAAATAATATCAATTGCGTATTCCAGGACTCCAAGTTCCATATTTGGGCAGGGACAGAAGGAGAAGGACTGGTACGGTTCAATGCAAAAGAACAAAATTTCGAACCTATTTTAAATGACAAATCAGGATTACCCTCCAACATTATTTATTCGATACTGGATGATTCGGACGGTAATTTATGGGTAAGCACAGGTGGCGGTCTGGTTAAAATATCCTCCGATTTGAAAACCATCAAAACATTTGCTTATATCGGTGATATACAACGGATACAATACAACCTGAACTGCGCATTGAGGGCTTCCGACAACCGCCTCTACTTTGGGGGAACAAACGGGTTCATCACATTCAATCCGAAAGAAATCACAGACAACCCCAATCAACCTGCCATTATGGTCACAGGTTTCCAGATTGCCAGCAAAGAAATAACGCTCTCCGATTCGTCACCGCTGAAAGAGAGCATTAACATGACAAAAAAGATAACATTGCTGCATGATCAATCTACTTTTAGCTTTGACTTTGTAGCATTGAGTTATCTTTCGCCGGAACAAAACAGATATGCTTACATCCTTGAAGGTTTCGACAAAGAATGGCATTATACCTATGACAACAAGGCTATATATATGAACATCCCACCGGGAACTTATGTATTTCGCGTAAAAGGTACGAACAATGACGGTATATGGAGTGATGAAACAGCAGACATTACAATCCAGATAAAGCCGCCGTTCTGGCTATCCAACATCATGATTTGTTTGTACATTACTTTCGTCATTGGTAGTATCCTTTATTTTATCCGGAGATACCACCGCTTTATCGAACGTAAGAACCAGGAAAAAATATTCAAATACCAAACGGCAAAAGAAAAAGAAATGTATGAATCGAAAATCAATTTCTTCACGAACATCGCACATGAAATACGTACACCGCTTTCATTGATTGCCGCACCATTGGAGAAAATAATCCTGTCCGGTGATGGGAATGAACAGACCAAAAACCACCTGAAAATGATAGAACGTAATGCCAACAGACTGCTCGAACTGATCAATCAACTGCTGGACTTCCGCAAAATAGAAGAAGACATGTTCCACTTCAACTTCAAGCGGCAGAATGTTATCAAGATTCTGGAAAAAGTTTATAAACAATATTATCAAAGCGCTAAGTTCAACAAACTGGAAATCTCTTTGGAAGCAGAAAAAGACGATATAGAATGCAATGTCGACTCCGAAGCCATTTATAAAATTATCAGTAATCTGATTGCCAATGCCATCAAATATGCTAAAAGCCAGATCCTGATAACTGCGAAAGAAACAAACGGAAACCTGCAAATAAGTATCAAAGACGATGGTACAGGCATCGAAAACCAATACATGGAAAAAATATTCGAACCCTTCTTCCAGATACAAAGTAAGGATAATGCCGTACGTACAGGTTCCGGCTTGGGACTATCATTGTCACAATCACTGGCAATGAAACATAATGGTAAGATCTCCATCGAATCGGAATATGGAAAGAATTGCAGTTTCACACTAACAATACCGGTGGCAGACGGAGCAAAGGAAGACGTGCAGGAAACAGAAGCCCTTACGCCCGACAAGAGTGACATACCAGAACAGTTGGCCGTTGAGTCGGGAACGAAAATCATTATCGTAGAAGACAATACGGATATGCGGACTTTCTTATGCGAAAGCTTAAATGACAATTATATCATTTTTGAAGCGGAAAACGGAGTGCAGGCACTGGAGGTAATCGAAAAGGAGAACATAGATATCATCATATCCGATATCATGATGCCGGAAATGGATGGGCTGGAATTATGTAACAGGCTGAAAAGCGATCCTGCTTACTCCCATCTGCCTTTGGTACTATTGTCTGCCAAAACAGATACTTCCACAAAAATAGAAGGCCTGAACCAGGGAGCCGACGTTTATATGGAAAAACCGTTTTCTATTGAACAGCTAAAAGCGCAAGTGAACAGCATTATCGAAAATAGAAACAATCTGCGAAAGAATTTCATAAAATCGCCATTACAGTATTTCAAACAAAATACAGAAAACAACGAAAGTGCAGATTTTGTGAAGAAACTGAATACCATCATACTGGAAAATATGTCGGATGAAGATTTCTCCATCGACAGCCTTTCCAGCCAGTTTGCCATTAGCCGTTCAAACCTGCACAAAAAGATTAAAAACATTACAGGTATGACTCCCAATGACTATATCAAGCTAATCAGACTGAACGAGAGTGCACGGATGCTGTCTACTGGTAAATACAAAATAAACGAAGTATGCTTTCTGGTAGGTTTCAACACACCGTCTTATTTCTCTAAATGTTTTTTCGAACAATTCAAGAAACTCCCCAAAGACTTTATACAAATAACAAATGAATAAATAAATTTAAGATGAAGAGAATTATAACGATAGCATTTCTTTCTTTTTTATGCTTTGTCCACGGGTATGGAGGTAATCACAGCATGCATCCGTTAAAACAAGTCAATTATGTATTGAAGCAGATCAAAGCACAACACGAACCTTATTATTCTGCTTATCAACAACTGATTCATGATGCCGACTCGATATTGGCAGTCCCCCACCATGCACTTATCGATTTTGCCGTACCGGGATTTTACGTTAACCCTGAAGAACACCGTGCCAACTCTTTAGCATTGCAGCAAGATGCATATGCCGCCTATTGTTCCGCATTGGCTTACACCCTGTCCGGTAAAATAGAATATGGGGAAAAAGCTTGTTATTTTTTAAATGCATGGGCATCTACCAATAAAAAATATTCGGAGCATGACGGAGTGTTGGTGATGACCTATTCCGGGTCGGCATTCCTGATGGCAGCAGAACTTATGACAGACGATCCGCTCTGGGGCAATAAAGAAAAAGAAGATTTCAGAAAATGGGTGAAACATATCTACCAGCATGCCGCCAACACCATCCGAGTTCATAAAAACAACTGGGCGGACTGGGGACGCTTCGGCTCGCTGCTGGCTGCTTCATTCTTAAATGAAAAAGAAGAAATTACAGAAAACCTGCGTCTGATTAAATCGGACTTGTTTCATAAAATAACAGCAGACGGCAGTATGCCCGAAGAAACCCGTCGGGGTAACAATGGCATATGGTATACCTACTTCTCATTGGCGCCAATGACCGGGGCATGCTGGCTGATTTATAACCTCACCGGAGAGAATTTATTCAATCTGGAACAAAACGGAACATCCATAAAAAAAGCGGTAGACTACATGGCCTACTATAACAAGCATCCTCAGGAATGGAAGTGGGACAAGAACCCGAATACCGGAAAAAATGAAATCTGGCCCGACAACCTTCTTGAAGCAATAGCAAAGATATACAATGACAAATCATATGTGGAATACGTAAAAGGGAAACGTCCGATTATCTACCGTACCCATCACTTCTGCTGGACATTCCCCACACTCATGCCCGCATCTCTTGAAAATTATCAATAAAGCTTATCATAACAACATGAAAAAACTTTTTCAATTATTCGCTTGCATGTGTCTGACAATGTCTGTCACGGCACAAAACAATATTCCAACTTATTTGGATGAGACAAAACCGATAGAACAACGTGTGGAAGATGCACTTCAACGGATGACTTTAGAAGAAAAGATAAAAATGTGCCATGCACAGTCTAAATTCAGTTCGTATGGCGTACCCCGTCTGGGTATACCAGAGCTTTGGATGAGTGACGGGCCACACGGTATCCGGGAAGAAGTATTGTGGGACGAATGGAAAGGTGCAGCCTGGAGCAGTGACTCCTGTATTGCTTTTCCTGCACTGACCTGTCTTGCCGCTACCTGGGATCCTGAAATGTCCGCCTTGTATGGCAAGTCCATAGGCGAAGAAGCCCGTTTCCGGAAGAAAGATGTATTGCTGGGTCCGGGCGTTAACATATACCGTACACCGCTCAACGGACGAAATTTCGAATACATGGGAGAAGACCCTTATCTGGCCTCCAAAATGGTAGTGCCGTATATCAAAGGGGTACAACAAAACGGAGTAGCCGCCTGCGTTAAGCATTTTGCACTGAACAATCAGGAAATGTATCGAGGTCATATCAATGTAGAAATCAGCGATCGTGCCTTGTACGAAATTTATTTGCCCGCCTTCAAAGCTGCTGTACAAGAAGGGGAAGCATGGTCTATTATGGGAGCCTACAACCAATATAAAGGCCAACATTGCTGCCACAACCAATACTTACTAAACGATATACTGAAAAGAGATTGGAATTTTGACGGAACTGTAATTTCCGATTGGGGAGGTGTACACGATACTTATCAGTCGGCCTATTATGGACTCGATTTGGAAATGGGAACATGGACAGACGGACTGAGCTGGGGAAAAACCAATGCTTACAACAACTATTACATGGCAATGCCCTTACTGGAAAAAATAAAAAAGAATGAAATTGAAGAAGATGTAGTGAATGATAAAGTACGCAGGATTCTTCGCATGATGTTCCGAACCAATATGAACACACAAAAGCCATGGGGTTCATTCGGCACTAAAGAACACGCTTTAGCAGGGCGTACCATTGCCGAAAACGGTATTGTACTGCTTAAAAATGAAAACGGATTACTGCCTGTCGATCTTTCCAAAACAAAGAAAATAGCCGTTATTGGCGAAAATGCAATAAAGGTTATGACATTGGGGGGAGGTTCTTCTTCATTAAAGGTAAAATACGAAGTATCTCCACTCGAAGGTTTAAAGAACCGGATAGGCGATACCGTCGAACTTGTTTATGCTTCCGGATATGCAAGTCCACTTACCGACAAAAGAGATCCCAGGTATATAATTCCTGAAGGATATCAGATACCCGATGCAGAAAAGCTAACGGAAGAAGCTCTTAAAGTTGCTCAAAATGCAGATATCGTATTGTTTTTTGGAGGTCTGAATAAAAATGAACATCAAGACAGTGAAGGGGCGGATCGTCTCGGCTATAATTTACCTTACGGACAAGACAAGTTGATAACAGCACTTTCCAAAATAAATAAAAATATAGCCGTTATCCTTATTTCGGGCAATGCAGTCGCCATGCCGTGGCTCAATGAAGTGCCGTCAATTCTGGAAGCCTGGTTCAGCGGCACGGAATCCGGCAATGCCATCGCTTCCGTATTGGTTGGAGACGTTAACCCTTCCGGCAAATTGCCGATGACCTTTGCCAGCCGATTGGAAGACTATCCGTCACATGCTGTCGGAGAATATCCCGGCGACAGCGTCAATGTGAAATACAACGAAGGTATATTCGTAGGTTACCGTTGGATGGATAAACACAAAATCCGGACTTTGTTCCCATTCGGACACGGTTTAAGCTACACAACTTTTCAGTATGGAAAAGTGACTCTTTCGGCTTCTGAAATGAAAGAAACAGAAACATTGACAGTTGCTGTTCCCATAAAAAACAGCGGTAAAGTAAAAGGAAAAGAAATTGTACAACTTTACATCGGCGACGAAAAAAGCTCATTGGAACGCCCCGTAAAAGAGCTGAAAGGATTCAGAAAAGTAGAATTGGCTCCGGGTGAAGAAAAAGTGGTCGAGTTTACTATTACGCTTGACGACCTGAAGTTCTACGACGAGACTGTACATGACTGGAGAGCCGAACCAGGTAAATTCAACATTCTCATAGGTAGTTCGTCGACTGATATACGTGCAAAAACCAAATTCATCTTACAATAATAATCTGAGTTCAACATAAATTTGTCTTTAATAGTTGACCAATCTCCTATATATGGTTGGGCAACTATTAAAGACAAAATCCACCAGCGGTTATTTCCCTCTCACTATCTTCTTTATATCACTCAGCTTGTTGAGTGCCTCAATCGGAGTAAGGTTATTCACATCCAGATTGAGTATCTCATCTCTGATTTGGCACAATATAGGGTCGTCCAACTGGAAGAAACTCAACTGCATTCCTCCCCTGTTCTCACTTACCTCACCTAATGGTTTACCGGAAATGCCTTGCTGACGATTGTCCGATTCAAGCTGCTTCAGAATTTCATTGGCACGCTTCACAATACTTTTCGGCATACCTGCCATCTTAGCTACATGAATACCGAAGGAATGCTCGCTACCACCACGTTCCAGTTTACGAAGAAAAATAACTCTATTGTCAACCTCTTTCACCGATACATTATAATTCTTTATCCGCTTGAAAGATTTCTCCATCTCATTCAGTTCATGATAGTGCGTAGCAAAAAGAGTACGTGCTTTTGCTTTAGGATGCTCATGAATATACTCTACAATGGCCCAGGCTATCGAAATACCATCATAGGTAGAGGTTCCACGCCCCAACTCATCAAACAGTACAAGACTTCTCGAAGAAACGTTATTCAGAATATCCGCCGCCTCATTCATCTCTACCATAAACGTAGATTCGCCAACGGAGATATTATCACTGGCTCCCACCCGGGTGAAAATCTTATCTACCAATCCGATGTGAGCACTTTCGGCAGGAACAAAAGAACCGATTTGAGCCAGCAAAGTTATTAATGCCGTCTGACGCAAAAGAGCAGATTTACCGGCCATATTGGGACCCGTAATAATAATAATCTGCTGCGTTGTGCTATCCAGCATCACATCATTGGCAATGTATTTCTCACCTATCGGAAGCTGCTTCTCAATCACCGGATGACGCCCCTGACGGATATCCAGTACGTCATTGTCTTCAATTACCGGGCGAATATAGTTATTCTCACGTGCTACATTGGCAAATGCCAATAAACAGTCGATACGCGCTACCTGATTGGCGTTAATCTGGATGGCAGGAATAAATTCACTCAAAGCTTGTACCAGCTCCGTATAAAGCCGGGTCTCAAGCACCAGAATCTTATCTTCTGCCCCAAGTATTTTCTCTTCGTACTCTTTTAACTCCTGAGTGATGTAACGCTCCGCATTGACCAGCGTCTGTTTGCGAATCCACTCCTGAGGTACTTTATCTTTGTGTACATTGCGTACCTCTATATAGTAACCAAATACACTATTATAAGCAATCTTCAGACTTGGAATCCCTGTCTGTTCACTTTCACGTTGCTGTATCTTCAAAAGGTAATCTTTGCCCGAATAGGCTATTTGTCTCAGTTCGTCCAACTCGGCATTTACCCCACTTTGAATCACGCCTCCTTTGTTTATCAATAAAGGAGGATCATTGTTGATTTCCTTACTTATCCGGTCACGTATAGAAATACAGAGATTCAACTGCTCTCCTATCCGGTTCAGACTGGCATTATCTGCCTGCAGGCAAGCTTCTTTTATAGGCTCGATAGCCTGCAAAGCTATTTTTAACTGTACTACTTCGCGCGGTGACACACGTCCTACCGCCACTTTCGAAATAATACGCTCCAAATCTCCTATCAGATGCAGCTGCTCCTCAATCAGTTCTTTAAATTCCGGTTCGCGAAAGAAATACTCCACTACATTCAAGCGGTCGTTAATCGGCTTTTCATCCTTCAATGGAAATACCATCCAGCGCTTCAGCAAACGGGCTCCCATCGGACTAATCGTTTTATCAATGACATTGAGCAAACTGCTGCCGCCATCATTCATACTGCCGATAAGCTCGAGACTACGTACGGTAAATTTGTCCATACGCACATACTTATCTTCTTCAATGCGGGCCAGCGAGGTAATATGACCAATCTGTGTATGCTGTGTCATATCTAAATATTGCAGGATAGCACCCGAAGCAATTGTACCATTCTTCAGATGTTCCACACCAAAACCTTTCAGATTTTTCGTCTCAAAATGTTTCAGCAGTTTCTCACGGGAAGTCGTTTCGGTAAAAACCCAGTCGTCCAGTTCGAAAGTGAAGAATTTACTTCCAAAGTTACCCTCGAACATACCACGTTTGCCGCGTTCAAAGAGTACTTCTTTGGGACCAAAATTATTGAGCAGCTTATCCACATAATCGAAAGGTCCCTCTGCCGTCAGGAATTCACCGGTAGAGATATCAAGAAAGGCAATACCACAGGCTGATTTGCCAAAATGCACTGCGGCAAGGAAATTATTTTCTTTATAGTTGAGAATATTATCATTGATAGACACACCCGGAGTAACCAGTTCTGTAATGCCGCGTTTCACCAGTTTCTTCGTCATCTTCGGATCTTCCAACTGATCACAGATAGCTACACGTTTACCGGCACGAACCAGTTTTGGTAAATAGGTATCCAGCGCATGATGAGGAAAACCGGCCATCTCAATAGTCTTTCCTTTTCCATTGGCGCGTTTAGTCAGGGTAATTCCCAGTATCTCAGCTGCAATAATTGCATCTGTTGAATAAGTTTCGTAGAAGTCCCCGCATCGAAACAGCATCACCGCGTCCGGGTGTTTTGCTTTCAGGTCAAGGAACTGTTTCATCATAGGGGTTAGTTCAATATCGTTGCTCACAGGTAGTCTCCTCTTCTTTTTTAATTCAGTAATCAGTGGGCAAAGATACTGATTTCCCACTAATCTACCATCCCGTCAACACCAAGATTTATTTGGTTATCTTATAGTAAAAAAGTCTTTAAACAAGCTCCTGAATTATTAACAACCCGCACAATATTCTTAAAACGTGTTATAAAACATACTATTTTTCTTGGATTATTTGCAGATACCGCCAAAAGCCGTACATTTGCAATGTGTTTTTCATAGTATTAGATTTAAGGTTAACAAAGGTTG